>Ga0102886_1001428_pt1 | contig 9860 bp, 9 predicted proteins | sample Colrivmet1550A02_FD_84499 | JGI IMG/M metagenome (GOLD analysis project Ga0102886, IMG submission 84499) | Estuarine microbial communities from the Columbia River estuary - metaG 1550A-02 | ecosystem: Environmental > Aquatic > Marine > Intertidal zone > Estuary | place: USA: Columbia River Estuary... | reverse complement strand
CGAGGATTTTGGTTTGGCCTTTCAAGAGGCTTTGCGCCACGGTTTCCTGACCCTCGCCCATGCATTCCCGAAGCGTTGCGTGCTCATTGATGGCAACCGCACCGTGGAGCAGATCGCAACCGAGATCGCGGCCTGCGCATGAGCGACGACGCGCTCCCAGAACCTGACCGTATTGAAGGTGCGCCGCACCCGCGCGAGACCATGCATTTGTTTGGCCAAGCGCGTGCAGAGGCGGATTTCTTGGACGCCTACAACACAGGCCGTTTGCATTCCGGCTGGCTGATCACGGGTCCGCGCGGCGTGGGCAAGGCGACGTTGGCGTGGAAAATTGCGCGGTTTTTGCTGTCAGAGCGCCCGAACGACGGCTTCTTTGGCGATGCCCCGACAGCTGCGACGGCCCTTGATATTTCGCCCGAAAACCCCGATGCGCGGCTGGTGCAATCTGGGGCACACCCGCGCCTGACAGTCGTGCGCCGCCCCTATAACCACGACACCAAGAAGTTGCGCCAAGAGATCACGGTGGATGCCGTGCGCGGGCTCAAGGACTTTTTTCATATGTCATCGGCTGACGGTGGCCGTCGTGTGGTGATTGTCGATTCCGCCGATGAAATGAACCGCAACGCGGCCAACGCGATTTTGAAAGAGCTGGAAGAGCCGCCCGCAAAGACCACTTTGCTCCTGATTGCCCATCAGCCCTCACGCCTGCTGCCCACGATCCGCTCGCGCTGTCGCGAATTGCGCTGTGGGCGGTTGAACGCGGAAGATTTGCAGGCCTCGCTTACGCAAGCAGGGTTAGAGACCACCAGTGCCGAGGCCTTGGCGACATTGTCCGAAGGGTCCGCTGGCGATGCGGTCCGCCTGCTGCGCCATGACGGTCTGCCGCTTTATGCCGAACTTGTGCGCCTGCTCGAAGGCGCGCCGCGCATGGACAGGCTGCTGGCCCATCGGATTGCCGATGCTTGTGCGGGGCGTGGGGCCGAAGTGCGCTTTGGCCTGACGCTTGATCTGATGGATTTGTTTTTGGCACGCACCGCACGGGCGGGATTGCTGGGCGAGCCGCATTCGCAAGCCGCCCCCCATGAGGCCCGCCTTTTGGCGCGGTTGTCCCCCAATCATCACGCCGCGCAAAGTTGGGCGCAGTTGCAGCAAAGCCTGTCGGAACGTGTGCGCCATGGCAAGGCGGTCAACCTTGACCCCGCCTCGCTGATCCTTGATATGATATTCAAGATTGAAGAGACGGCGCGCCGCGTCGCGCAAACCTAGAAAGAGAGATCAGCATGGGCCAAGCCACGATTGTCGACAGCCACTGCCACCTCGATTTCCCCGACTTTGACGCAGAGCGCCCAGAGATCATTGCGCGCGCGATTGAGGCGGGTGTGGAACGGATGGTCACGATCTGTACGCGCCTGCGCAACGAGCCTGCGGTGCGTGCTATCGCAGAGGCGAACGCAGCTGTTTTCTATGCTGCGGGTACGCATCCGATGAGTGCGGCAGAGGAACCGCTAGCGACGTTTGACGAGTTGGTCACGATGTCCAAGCACCCGAAGTTCGTGGGTATTGGCGAGACGGGTCTGGATTACCACTACACCGCGGAAAGCGCTGATATTCAAAAGGAATCCCTGCGCATTCATATCGCCGCGGCGCGTGAAACCAAGCTGCCGCTGATCATCCACGCCCGTGCGGCCGACGATGATATGGCCCGTATTCTGGCTGAAGAGCACGCCAATGGTGCTTATAGTTGCGTGATGCATTGCTTTTCAAGTAGCCCAGAATTGGGCCGTGCAGCACTTGATCTGGGCTTCTATCTCTCGATGTCGGGCTTAGCGACCTTCCCCAAAAGCCAAGAGGTCCGCGATATATTTGCGAGCGCCCCGATTGACCGCATTCTGGTGGAAACCGACAGTCCTTACCTTGCGCCCAAACCAAAGCGCGGGCGACGCAATGAGCCTGCCTATTCGGTCCATACCGCTGCCGTTGGTGCCGAGGTCTTTGGCATGAGCTATGACGATTTCGCGGTGCAAACCACGGCGAATTTCGACCGCCTGTTTTGGAAAGCAAAATTATGAGCCAAGACACAATCACCTTTCGTATCCTTGGCTGCGGCTCCTCTGGAGGCGTACCGCGCCTTGGCGGGCATTGGGGTGAGTGTGATCCAAGCAACCCCAAGAACCGTCGCCAGCGCTGCTCGCTCCTCGTCACCCGCACCAGCGGCGACAAACATACCCGCGTGTTGATCGACACCTCACCCGACATGCGCAATCAACTGCTTGATGCGGACGTAGGCCGCCTTGATGCGGTGATTTATACCCACGCCCATGCGGACCATGTCCATGGTTTAGATGATGTGCGGATGTTGGTGTTTAACACCCGCGAGAAGCTCCAAGTGTGGGCCGATGGCGAGACCGCAGACGCGCTGATTGCGCGCTTTGCCTATGCGTTCGTGCAACCGCGAGGGTCGTCCTATCCGCCGATTTGCGAGCTGAACACGATCACCGGCGATGTGACGGTTCAGGGCGCTGCCGGCCCCCTCAACTTCACGCCGATCACCGTCACCCACGGCAATATCGACGCGCTGGGGCTACGGGTGAATAACGTCGTCTATATGCCCGACGTTTCCGACATCTCCGAAGATGCTTGGGCGCAACTTCAAGACCTCGACATCTGGATCGTGGATGCGCTACGACGAACGCCGCATCCCACCCATAGCCACCTTGAAAACACGCTCGCTTGGATCGCCAAAGCCAAGGCAAAGCAAGCGGTGCTAACAAATATGCACATCGATCTGGATTATGACGTCGTGGCGGCCGAAACCCCTGATCATATCCGGCCCGCCTATGACGGCATGGAACTGACGATAACCGTCTAATTTCTTCTGATCCCTAAATACCTCCGCCGGAGGATCCGACACCGGCCACAAACACGAAGGCCCGCGCCATGAATGCACTCCTCGACGTCACCCTGCCTGTCTTTATCGTGCTTGGGTTCGGTTATATTTCTGTCTGGCAAGGGTATTTTAGCGCGGCACTGGTCGATGCGCTGATGAAATTCACCCAAGGGTTCGCAATTCCTTGCCTGCTGTTCTTGGCGATCTCATCACTTGATCTGGGCGAGAACTTCCATTTCCCATTGCTGTTTAGCTATTACGCCAGTGCGCTGATCTGCTTTGCAGTCGGCCTCATCGGTGCGCGGGTGATCTTTAAACGGGACTGGGAGGATTGCGTCGCTATCGGCTTTGTTGGACTGTTTTCGAACTCGGTCCTATTGGGCCTGCCAATTACAGAGCGGGCTTACGGCAGTGATGCGTTGCAATCCAACTTTGCGATCATCGCGCTGAATGCCCCTATTTGTTACACGACAGGCATCATCGCGATGGAGATCGTGCGCAATCGCGGCGGATCACTCAAAGCCTTGCCGCAAAAGGTCTTTAAGGCCGTTTTCAAAAACGCACTGATCATTGCACTTGGCGCGGGCTTTTTCATCAACCTGACGGGGATCATCCTGCCAAAAATCCTCGTTGATGCGGTGACGATGACGTCAAAGGCGGCGCTGCCTGCAGCGCTCTTTGGCTTGGGCGGTGTGCTGTATCGCTACCGTCCTGAGGGAGACATGCGCACGATGCTGTTTGCCGTGGCGATCTCGCTGATTTTGCACCCTGCCCTGACATTTGGCCTTGGCAAATGGTTCAACCTCTCAACGCCGGAACTGCGCTCGGCGGTGATCACGGGTGCGATGGCACCAGGTGTGAACGCCTATCTGTTTGCCGACATGTATGGTCGCGCCCGCCGTGTGGCAGCCTCCGCCGTTTTGATTGCGACGGGGCTGACCATTCTCACGGCATGGGGTTGGCTCGCGTTACTGCCCTAGGTTGGCGACATACCACGCAGACGCTCTGACCTGCGGCGCAGGATTTCGAGCGTCGCAAGCAGCATGATCGAGACACAGACAAGGATCGTGGCCACGGCCAAGATTGTCGGGCTGATCTGCTCGCGCAGGCCTGTGAACATCTGCCAAGGCAGGGTTTTCTGCGCGGCCGCACCGACAAAGAGCACCACGACGACTTCGTCAAACGAGGTGATGAAGGCGAAGAGTGCGCCAGAGATCACGCCAGGCAAAATCAGTGGCATTTGCACACGGAAGAAGGTGACAGTCGGTGTCGCCCCCATGTTCGCTGCAGCACGTGTCAGAGAATTGTCAAAGCCGACAAGCGTCGCCGTTACGGTGATGATCACAAACGGAATACCCAAGGCTGCGTGCGCCAAGATCACTTTGATATAGCCTGAGAGCGATTTGGAAATCCCAAAGGTGTCTTCCATCCACAGGCCCATTTGGCTGTAGAAAAAGAACATGCCTGTCGCTGAGATGATCAAAGGCACGATCATCGGCGAGATCAGGATCGCCATGATTGCGCGGCGGAATGGCACGTGGGATTGGCTAAGGCCAATCGCGGCCAATGTACCCAAAGTGACCGAGATGATTGTCGCGAAAGGTGCGATAATCAGTGAGTTTTTCATCGGGCGCAGCCAGTCTTGGTTGGTAAAGAAGTCTTGGTAATGCTTGAGCGAGTAGCCCGCAGGATCAAGCGACAGCATTTCTGGCGTGAAGGTAAAGAAGTCTTGCGCGTTAAATGACAGCGGGATGATCGTGACAATCGGTGCGACCAAGAAGAACAGGATCGCGCCGCAGATGAACTTAAAGGTGTTGTGCCACAGGACTTGGCCTGTCGTGGCATAGGGTGGCAAACTGCGGCGATATTTGCCCAAGTGCAGCCAGTAAGCGCACCAACCCAAAATCGCGCCAGCGCAAAGCCCGACAACAAGCCCCATCGCACCACCCGTCAAAAGACCGATGATCCCGATGACGCCAATCGTGGCCCAGCGACCAGTTTTATAAGGCAGCATTGTTGCCAAGACATAGGCGATAATCGCACCTGCAATCGCGCCTGAAACGATGCCCAATCCGGCACCTATTCCTGTGGCCTGACCTGCGAGGAGGCCAAAGAACCCACCCAATGCAGCCGTGACGGGAACGGTGAAGCCTAGCAGGCTCGGCGTTGGCACGAGGCCGTTGTATACTACTTTTGCCATGACCTTAGCCTCCCAGTTTCACGTTATCGATGCCAACGATTCTGTCGTAAGCCCAGTAGAGTAGCATCACGACCGCAAGCAGGATGGTGCCCAAGGCGGCGGCCAAACCCCAGTTCAAAGAGCTGGAAATATGGTAGGCGATCCGGTTGGAAATAAAGACGCCCTTTGTGCCGCCCACGATTTCTGGCGTGATGTAGTAGCCAATCGACAGGATGAACACGAGGATCGAGCCCGCGCCGATACCTGGCACAGATTGTGGGAAGTAGACGCGCCAGAAGGCTGTCCAATCGGTGGCGCCCAATGATTTGGCGGCCCGCAGGTAGGCTGGCGGAATTGTCTTCATCACCGAGTAAAGCGGCAGGATCATGAAGGGCAGCAAGATATGCGTCATCGCAATGATCGTGCCCGTTGCGTTGTTGATAAGCGCAAGCCGTCCACCATCAGACACGATGCCCAGCCAGACGAGGATATCGTTGATAACCCCCTGCTGTTGCAGCAAGATTTTCCACGCCGATGTCCGCACCAGAAGCGAGGTCCAGAAGGGCAAAAGCACGAAGATCATCAAAAGGTTAGCTGTCCGCGCTTGTAAGTTGGCCAAAAGCCACGCCACAGGATAGCCAAGCAAGATGCATGACGCCGTAATTGTGACCGACATCAGCAAAGTGCGCCAGAACAGCGTGAGGTAGATCTGCTGGTCTTCATCACGCCAGGCAGGTCCGTCGACTGTCTTTTGCATATCGATCGAATTGAGGAAGTAGCCGTTTGTGATCTTCGGGCTGTAGCGTTTCATCAGGGTCCAGACCTGAGGATCAAGCCAATCTTTATCAATTTTGCGGAACGCTTCGGACAAGACTTCGACTTCCAGATCAGGCACGATGGCTGCTGCGGCTGTAAGTTTCGCACCAATGTCACCTTCAAGCGCCGGATCACCGTTGCGGCTAAGGTCTTGATAAAGTGCTAAGTAAACTGTGTTCCAAAGCTTGGCTTTGAGCGGGCTCTTTTTGCCTTCATCTTGGTAAAACCGCGCGAAAGCCGCGTAGGCATCGGAAGTATAGGGCAAGATTTCGGCGATGTCTGGGTTCACGCGGAAATAGCGTGTTTTTGCATCTTCTGGATCCTCAGCAACGGCTTCTAGCCATGCAGGCGAGGCGATCAGATCGGCGAAAGTGGTTGAGTCTTTGAAGGCAGGATCAAGGGCTACGAAAGCATCGCCATAATCGCCACCAATCTTATCAACACCCCTGCCCGATTTACGGAACAAGGACGAAATACCCGGTGCTTCGTAGTTGAGGCGCGAGCCAAGACGGGTGTGGTTTTTACCTTCGGCCGCGACGACCATGTCTTGGGTCAGTGCGTAGAAAACATCTTCGCTTGGCGCTTCGCCTGACTTCACGGACCAATCCCCAAGTGAGGCGGTCGTACGTGGCAAGGTGTCGCTCACGATTGTGTTTTCGACCGAGCGGAACAGCATTTGTCCAATCGGCACGATGAATGTGATCATGATGAACAACAGCAGCGGCGCAATCAGCATAAGCGAGCGCATCTTTTGTCGGCGCAAAGCGCGGTTCAGGCTGGCCTTCAGTGGGCGGCCATCGGCGGCGACCATTGGTCCTGCTGCATCTGTCATTTTTAATTGTCCCCGTTGTGGTTCCGCAGCCCCTCATTTGGCGGGGGCTGCGGTGTTCTTATACCCGCGCGTTGCCGCGCAGATGTTGGCTTAGTTCGCCAACCATGCCTGGAATTTTGCGTCCAGATCGTCACGGTAGTCAGCCCAGAACTCGTAGTTTGTCACGAAGACGTTATCGGAGTTTGCTGGATCTGTTGGCATGTGCTCAGCCATTGGGATGCCCAATGTGCCGTGATCGCCAACCAGCGGTGCGGAAGATGCACGTGCTGGACCGTAGGAGATGTACTTGGCTTGATCAGCAAGACGCTGTGTGTCTGTTGCGAAGAACAGATAGTCTTTTACACGTGCAAGACGCTCGTCGGACAGGCCAGCTGGAACGATCCAACCGTCAAAGTCCAGCATCTGTGCGTCCCAAAGCATACCAATCGGCTGGTTCTGTTCTGCGATTGCAGAGAACAGACGGCCGTTGAATGTGGAGCCCATGACAACTTCGCCATCAGCCAAAAGCTGTGGAGTTTCTGCACCAGCAGACCACCAGATTACGTCGTCTTTGATTGTGTCGAGCTTAGCAAAAGCTTGGTCTTGGCCTTCTGGTGTTGCCAGAACTTCGTAGATGTCGTCTTTTGCAACGCCGTCACACAGCAGAGCCCACTCAACGTTTGCGAGTGGCTTTTTCGCCAAAGCGCGCTTGCCTGGGTATGTTGTTGTGTCGAAGATTGCGCAGATGTCTGTTGGTGGTGTTTCGCCAACCATGTCTGTGCGGTAGCCAACAGTTGTCGAGAAAACGATCTGTGGGATAAAGCAATCAGAGATGATGCTGTCGCCGAAGTCTTCGGAAGCGGATGTGCCATCTGCCGCAGGAGCAAGCATTTCATCGTGGTCGATTTCAATCGCCAGACCTTCGTCGCAAAGGCGGATCGCATCAGCGGCCTCTACGTCGACGAGATCCCAAGTGATGTTGCCAGCTTCGGACATCGCACGCAGCTTTGCCACAGCTTCGCCTGAGCTTTCGTCGTTGACGATCGTGATGCCTGTGTTGGCAGCATATGGGTCGTGGTATGCGCCCTGCTGTGATGCGGAATAGGCGCCGCCCCAGCTAACGATTGTCATCGTGTCTGCCATATGCGCATCTGCGAATGCAGCTGTACCAGCAAGCGTAATGGCAGATGTCGCCAATAGAGTTGTTGTGAGTTTCATTTATACTCTCCCGTTTAGATACCCGGTGGTTACTTGGTGGAGAGACCTTCCGGGCGGAAGCCTCTCCTTTTCTTGCGGCTCTTGAAACGCTTAAGCGTCCAAGGCGCGGCAATCTTGGGCAAGCCAGCCGATTTCAATTTGCTGACCTGGCTTCAGGCGCTCTTGATCGGGGGCGTTGCGTGATTTGATGACAAAGTCGTCCTTGCCAGCAACCCGAAGGCGCGTGCGGAAAATGTCGCCCATGTAGACGAACTCAAGCACTTCGGCCTTTAGCGTGTGGGCGCCTTCCATCAGGCGTTCTTTCTTGAACTCAACGCGCTCTGGGCGGATCGAGACCTTTGTCCGTTCGCCAACAGCCGACACGTTCACTGGGATCGCGTCAATGATATCGCCGCTATCAAGCTGCACGATACATGTGTTGCCTTTGATCTCTTTAACAACACCTTCTAGTGTATTGTTTTCACCGATAAATTGCGCAACGAAGCTGTTCTGAGGCTGCTCGTAAAGCTCATCAGGTGGGGCCAATTGCTGAATGCGGCCATCCTCGAACACAGCGACGCGGTCTGACATTGTTAGGGCCTCTGTCTGATCGTGGGTCACGTATACAACTGTAATGCCAAGCTGGTGCGCGAGGTTCGTGATCTCGAACTGGAGCGTTTCGCGTAACTGTTTGTCAAGTGCACCGAGTGGTTCGTCCATCAAGACCAGTTCAGGTTCAAACACGAGCGCACGTGCAAGCGCGATCCTCTGCTGCTGACCACCAGAAAGCTGCGTCGGACGGCGGCCTGCGAAATCTTGCATCTGGACCATACCCAGCGCGCGCATCACCTTTGCCTCACGATCCGACTTGCCAATCTTGCGAACCTCAAGAGGGAAGGACAGGTTCTCGGCCACGGTCATATGCGGGAACAGTGCGTAGTTTTGGAACACCATGCCAATGCCGCGCTTATGCGGCGGAATGTGGTTGATCGAGACACCATCAAGCTTGATCTCGCCATGTGTCGCGGTCTCGAACCCTGCGAGCATCATCAGGCAAGTTGTCTTGCCCGACCCTGATGGCCCAAGCATCGTCAGAAACTCGCCTTTCGGCATCGAGAGGTTCAGGTCCTTAACAACCAACTTCTCACCATCGTAACTCTTTTGCACGCGTTCGAATTCAACGAATGCACCTTCGTTTGAAGAATTTGACACTTAAGTCTCCCTGATCTCTCGGCAGCTTGGGCTGCGCTCTTGAAGGGAGACTAAAGCAAGGGGTTGCGCATATTGCAACCGATATCCTAAAAATTTGGCACTGTTAGCGGTATCGCCAATGAAATTAGCAATTCCTCCCGCTGAACGACCAACTAACAGGCATTTGTCCTGCAAAAGCGAGTGCTTGCGGGAAGCCTAAAGGGCAAGTTACAACTCTTAGGGGAAAGCATCTGGTGCGGTCGGAGGGACTCGAACCCTCACTCTTGTTACAGAACAGCGACCTCAACGCTGCGCGTCTACCAATTCCGCCACGACCGCAAAATCGATGACTGCCGCTCCTCTAGACCATGGTCGCAGGCTTCTCAAGTGGAAAAATGCGCGATTTTGGAACTGATTTGATAAGGCGGCGTTTTTGGCGGATTGTGTTAATCACCAAGGCCGTTACCCCAAGGCCGATCACCACAAAGCCATGTGCAGGGTTTTCAGGGAAAAACGCGTGATTTGTGGCGCGTCCGGGGAGGAAGTTGGCCAAACCTGCAAGTATCAGGCCGTACCAATAGAGGTTGCGCATGACCAAACGATGCAGCGCGATACGGACGGCAATGACGTGACGGATGGCGGTGTAAAGCGACCACAGCGTGAAAATCGCGAGGCCGTAAATCGGGCTCAACGGGCCGATCACTGCAAAACTGTGAATCGTGAAGGACGACAGCGCGACCCCTGCCATGCAGATGACTCAAATGTAGCCAATGATTTTGTGG
>Ga0102886_1001425_pt1 | contig 9872 bp, 8 predicted proteins | sample Colrivmet1550A02_FD_84499 | JGI IMG/M metagenome (GOLD analysis project Ga0102886, IMG submission 84499) | Estuarine microbial communities from the Columbia River estuary - metaG 1550A-02 | ecosystem: Environmental > Aquatic > Marine > Intertidal zone > Estuary | place: USA: Columbia River Estuary... | reverse complement strand
ACTATCAGCTACGATGTTGAAGAGGTTCCAGCTATCATTGACTGGATCTTGGACAACTGGGAAACATATGTAGGTGTATCATTCATCTATCGTAATGACCCAACCAAGACAGCAGAAGACTTGGGTTATGCTTACTTGCCACAGGAAGTTGTATCTGAGGAAGTGTATCGTGCGTATGCTAACACGTTGATGCCAGTAGACTTGACTAACTTAGCCTCTACAGATGATCTGTCTGACGAAGCTTGTGCCACAGGTGCTTGCCCCATCCGTTAACCCTAACCACCTGAGCATGTGCCTAAACTGCTTACACACCTGAAGGAGGTGACACAGTGACATTCATCATCATTACACAAGACAACTGCTCATACTGCGATAAAGCTAAGAAACTGATGGTAGAACACAAGATACATTCAGTAACCTACAACATCCGTAGTTCTAAGTGGCTTAAAGACTTGCTAGGCAAGGCAGAGCTTACAACTGTACCACAAATCTGGAACTCACAGGGTGAGTACATTGGTGGGTATGAGGAACTTGACAAGTATATCAAGAGCCTATAGTCTTCACCCAAACCCTTCCTTAGCTCAACAGGACAGAGCAAGTCACTTCTAATGACTAGGTTACAGGTTCGAGTCCTGTAGGGAGGACCAATATGTCAGTGCAGGTTTGCCGACAACAACAGCTACCCTAGGCGTCAGTGGCGCAGTTGTTGAGGGGGTTCAATTCCCCTGACTGACACCATAGTAAAGGCGGTTATAGATGCAACTAAATCTATTTACCATAGATAACTCCTACAAAGAATTAGTAGGGCTTACACAAGTATGTAAGATTTGCTCTAAAGAGAAAGATTTATCCTTATTCCATAAACACTCAGGGAATTTGACAGGTATAGACAGGCGCTGTAAAACTTGCTTTAAGAAAGATGGCAAGTTGAGAAAAGAACTAAGGGAAAAGTATGCTCATGTAAAACCAGACAACTGTGATTGTTGTGGTATACCACACCGCAAATCTTTAGTAGTAGACCACGACCATAGTACATTAAAGTTTAGAGGTTGGTTATGTGAATCTTGTAACTTAGGTATAGGTCTACTAGGGGATGATATAGAGAGTACAAAAAAAGCTCTTACATATTTAAGGAAACACTATGAACGATAAAGAGCCACCAAAGAAGCAGACACGCTCCCGCCGTAAGACTACATACAAAGGAGCAGAGTCAAAGCCTGTATCTGGTATTGTACCTAAGACGGTAAACCAAGGAAAGCTTATCAAAGCTATCAGCACAAGCCAGCAAGTGCTTATCCTTGGCCCTGCTGGTACGGGTAAGACCTACGTCACAGCTACGTGTGCTGCTGATCTGTATACTCTCAAAGAGATCGACAAGATCGTTATCACACGGCCTCACGTAGCTGTAGGTAAAGACATTGGGTTCTTGCCCGGTACTCTTGAAGAGAAAGCACAGCCTTGGGCCTTACCTGTGTTGGACGTTCTGGTAAAGCATCTAGGTCGTGGTGCAGTAGATACAGCACTAAAGGCTGGCAACATCGAAGTAGCTACACTAGCACTCATGAGGGGTCGTAGCTTTGATAACGCTTTCATCATTGTAGACGAAGCTCAGAACATCGAAGTAGCAGAGATTAAAATGCTGTTGACTCGTGTAGGCGAAGGTAGTACAATCGTTATGAACGGGGACATTCAACAGTCCGATCTTAAAGGTACGTCTGGTCTCGCCAAGGTCATTCATCTCTCTAAGAAGCACTTGTTGGATGTTCCTGTCATTGAGTTTGGTGTGGATGACATTGTGCGTAGTGGTATCTGTGCTGAGTGGGTTAAGGTGTTTATGAAAGAAGGTCTATGAGTATAGAAGAAGAAGCAGCAGTGTTCAGGAAGTCTTATGGTGATATCTTTTCTGAAGCCTTGCTGGAAGCCGCTGCTAATCTAGAGCAGTACTACACAGATAATCTATATGTGTCAGAAGAGCGGATCAATGCACTAGAGCGACTAACAGAGTCGATCATGTGGGCAAAGAAAGCAGCAGACACACACGGTGTTAAGTAATAAAAAAAAGGGGAGCTTAGCGGCTCCCCTCTTCTTTTGTTTTACCAGTCTGTCTGGGCTTTGTAGTATTCTACGTATTGCATGTAGGCTGCTAGTTCTAAGTATGACATATCTTTGATTGTACCGTCAAAGCCTTCCTCTTCTCGCAGAAACTTCAGTGCAGCTTGTTTTGGTGCTTTAGGTACAGCCAAAGCTCTAAGCCTGATAGTTTGAATGTGAGATTCCGTAGGAGCATTCTCAAGGTATGTCTTCATCTGTGTAGCAGCTTCCTTTAGTCTAGCAGTCATTACTACTCTCTGCTTATCCTCTGGTAGAGCTTGGAAGTCAGGATTAGATAACATCTCTTGTGCATAACGATTAACCGTTGGTGCAATATACTCGTTGTAGGCACGATCATATGCAGCAATCTGTGTACGCTTGTTAGCTGTATAGCGTGGCATGTCCAGCATGTCGTAAAGCTCTTCACCAGGGGTACGACCTTCTTGGATCTTAATACCCAGCATAGACAAGAAAGGGTTAGGATCTCTCAGATCACCCTCACGAGTAGCTACACGTAGTGTATCACCTGTGATAGTCTCTGTCTCACCAATCAAAAGTTCAATGATGTTGTCTACGTACTTGGTTGCACTCTGAGCAATGACAGCACCACCTTCAGCCTGTCTCACATCTTTAGCTGCATCATTGTTAACCATGAGGCCAACCATCTTGTTTGCTGCATCCAAAGGTCTTGTGAAACCTGCTACAAAGTTACCAGACTTCATAGCTAGGCCATCAAGCATAGCAGCACCCTTGTCACCATCTTCACTGAAGATAGCTTCGCCCAGCGCACGAATGTCATTCTTAAACTCTACATCAGATGCAAGCTGACCAACAGCCAACTGCTCAAGTGTAGACATCCAGACTTCGCTGTTTACTGGCTTGCCTTCACGCTTATCATTGAGAAGTCTACCAGCAGATAGGAACAGAGACATAGGGAAAGTGTTCTGAGCGTTAACAATAGTATCACCTACTTTAACGTCAAAGATGCTAAGGTTATCCTTTTGACGCTCCTTGTCGTAGTCCATAGCTAGATACATGAATGTAAGACCTACAGCGCTTCTAGACAACGCCTCTACGTCAGACACTTCAATAGGTTTACCATTCACTACCTGACGCTTAATAGCCCCAGCGTAGCCAAGCATACCACCCGCTGTCCACTGGTATGTGGATGCTAGTAAGTTGTTGAAGAACCTGCCAAATGGCAAGAGTGTACCCAAGATAGGCGCACGAGAGATAGACTCTACAGTTGTAGCTACACCCTCAACCAAAGAGTTTTGACCTGTTGTATAGTCTTTAGAGAAGACAGACTTCTGAGTAGCATCCAATGTTTTACCTAAGATGTCATCATCAATAAGTTCCATCTTACCACCACGCAATACAGCATCTAGAGGCATGTCATGCTTCAGACGCATCTGCTTATCCATCTCTGACATAAACATGACAGACTTAGACCAAGTGTCCTGCGCTCTTACACCAGCAATAATAGAAGAACCTTCTGCAAGAGATTCCAAGCTCTTAAAGATAGGGTTGCTAGGATCAATACCATAACGCTCAGCATTAACGTCTACACCACCTGTAAGAGATTCGTATAGAGTCTTACGAACACTGTCATATTCTTCTAGGATCTTCATGTAGGCTTCTTTGGTGGAGTGAGGGTCAGCAAGATAGCGAAGCTTTTGTGTAACCATATCTTTGTACACAGCAGCTTTTCTCAGGCTCTCTTTACCTGCAGCAGTCTTGCTACCACCTTTAATGAGGCCAGCAACCAAGAACTGACTACCTGTCAGCACTTCTGCGATAGCTGTACCACCATAGAATTGAGTAAAGCCCAATACGTTTACTGCAGATGTAGCAGGGCTGGATACAAGCATACGTCTCCAGAGACCCTGCATGTAGCGACCATAGTCAGCTTTATCAGGCAAGGCTTCCATAGCCTCTTCTGTTTGTTGCTGCAAGATCTGCTCACCTCTGTATACACCGCCATCAATAGTTCTACGTACTTGAGACATTACATTAAGAAGCTGGCCACCTTTGCTAACTTCTACAGCAATAAGATCACGAAGGTTTGTAGCTACTTGTGTTGTGTCTCCAAGGGAAATACCAAGAGACTTGATCTCCTTGTTGATGCTATCAAGCTCTTTAGGTGCCATATACTTCACAAGGTTAGTCATTAGGTCTGTGACCTTCATGTCTTGTGGTAGTTGTACACCCTTGTCTCTGTAGATAGCTACAAGACCACTCTTCTCATCTGCACCAAACATGATGTCTTTAATAAGGTCTACAGCAGTAGGTACATCGTCATAGACAGCCTTACCACGAGCTACTTTCTCTTTCCAAGATTTAGCTGCTTTAAGTACTGCATCAGTAGCTTGCTTAGTTTCAGTCTTGTCTAGAGCTAGGTTAATAGTCCTAGTCATCTCACCCTTCATCTTACCAATATCAATATCAGCAGCAATGTCAGATACGTTAGACTTAATAGGAAGGTTCATACCTGCAAGTTGGAATGTACCACCAACACCACCAAGCAATGACGAGAAGCCTGTCTGAAGGAGGCTATACTCTTCTTGTACACCTACATCCATCATTGTGTTTTGGATCTGTACATCGTTCATTGCAGCTACTGCACCATCAAGTGCAATAGTGTTGATGATAGAACCTTTAGTTGCAGACGTAATACGGTCTTTCATAAAGTCAGACTCTGCCCGGCGCTTAATGGTATACTCAAAGAGATCAGCTTCACGTTTAGCTGCTTCCTTGATAAGAGCCTTACGAGCAGGTCCACGAATGCCACGCTTAACAAGCTGAGATGTAGCACCTGATACCGCTGCATCTACAGCAGCCTGTTGTGCGGTCTTGTTGAGACCTTTCTTGAGAGCCTCTTCACCAGCCTGTCTAGCCAAACCTTTTACTAACTCTTTACCTGCTGCACCTACGCCTACAGCACCAGCTTTAGCCCAACCACCAGTAAGCAAACCAAGGTAGTTTGTAGGGTCAGCAACAGCAGCAAAGATATAGTCTTTCACGCCATCTACAGCACCCATGACACCATCGTTGACAAAGACGTTGCCTAAGCGGTCATACAATTCAAAAGCTTCACCTGCTGTGGCTCTTTTAGTTTCATCAGCATTCTTGATACGACGAGCTTCACCAATAGTACTTGCAGTGTTTGTGTTAAACCAGCGCATAGTGTCTACAAAGGATTCCATGACTTCTTCGTCTGTACCTTTAACGCCATCCGTACCATACTTCTGACCCATATAGCTACGGATTACACCAATGTTTTCTGTACGTAGAAGGTCATCCTTCTTTAGCTTATCTGTACGGTTGTTTACTACACCTTCGTAAGGACGTGTTGTAGCTTGTGCTGTACGAGTGGGTTGCTCTGATGCAACTTTAGTACCACTCATAAGTTTATTGAAAAAGTCATCTTCTTCTACGGGCTTTGTATCTTCTACAGGCTTAACCTCAGTAGGCTCTACAACTCTAGTACCACTCATAAGTTTATTGAAAAAGTCTTGATCTTCAGCCATTACTCTGTACCGCCTTTTGCTGCTCTGCCACGAATGACACGCTGTAGTTCTGCCTTCACTGCGTCTTCACCAAACTTAGCCTGTACTTCCATGATAAACTTAGTCAGTTCCTCTTGGCTTACTTCAGATGTGGGGCGTGAGAGCATCTCAGCTATACGTGTAGCACCTTCTGTAAGCTCACGGCGATTAACTTCATTAGAAACTCTTTGGTCTCGTGCAGCATTGGCCCTACGCTCAGGTGTTTGAGGTAATGCTTGTAGCTCTTTTTCAACCATAGTACGTGTCTTAGGCTTTAGTGCTTCAAGCATTTTAGGAAGGTTCAACTCTGTTGCACCAATCTGTGTAGGTTGATACCCTCTAGGAGTTGGACGCTCAGACCAAGCTTTAAGATCCTTTTCCAAGGCATTTCTTGCAGCAACACTAAGGCCTTCAATGACACTAGGTAGATTTAGCTCTGTTGCACCAATCTGAACAGGGATGTAACCATCTGGCATAGACTTAGACTCTGTAGAGAGCCTGTCAGACTCAGCCCCTACTCTTCCTAGGCGTGATTGCTCCATTCTATCTAAGTTTGTATCAGAAGCAGCTTCAAGCCGCTGTTCAGTGCTAGGTGCGTATCGACGTGGTGCAGGTTGTGGGAAGTTCTTGTCATCAGCAAGGAACTGCTTATCTAAGTCATCAATGCGTTGACGGGCATCAGCGTTTAAGTCAGTGACTGCTTTAACCAGTTCTGGATTACCCTCTAGTTCTTCCTTGTTAAAGCCAAACATTTTAGACATAGCATCAAGCATAACAGATTCATCATTGCCACCCTCTGTCTCAAACATGGTTGCAAAGAACCCATTCTCACGTTGCTTGACTCTATTATTCACACGATCTGCTACCATTCCGTATGCAGTGTCTGCGGCTTCAGTATAACCAAAAGCGTCAAATATGGAACCAAGCGCCATATCTGCCGCACTTGTTGCCTTAGAGAAAGGTGTTGCTGCGTATGCTAACCCTCTATCTGCCCAATAACCTGCTGTTTGGGTAGCACCCTGCGTGAAGCTAAGTGTAGCATTGGCAGCATCAACTACGGATTCACTTACAGCCCCTGCTTGATTACGAACATCCTCTGCAGTCAAAGGTACACCAGCTTTTCTAGACTGACCATACTCTTGGTAAGCTGCCATGATAGGATCTTCAATAACTTCAGCACCTACTTCAGCATCTACTTCAGCGACATTAGCTTCGGCAGCGGCAGCAAGTGCAGCAGGAGATACAAGACCATATTTATCTAAGACCGCAGCAGACTGTTCTGGGGATAGAACCGTACCATTTGATCCTTTAACTAAGCCATCAACAGTTACTGTAAAAGAGTCTATCGTAGCTTCACCATCTTCATTAGTAGTGCTAAAAGTAACCGCTAAGCTACCATCCTCATTCTCTGTTACACCTGATGATAAGCTCCCTGCATCAACAGTACCTACAGTACCTTTCACTGGGCTAAGGTTGTCAGGGCTTAAACCAAGACTCTGTAGGCTAGGTCCAACAGCTTCAAGGTAGGACTCTCCAAATAGAGCTGTTTGTGTGTCTATATACCCGTATAGGTTATCAGTAAGGAATTGTTTTTGTTGAGCTTTTAAGTTAGCTACCTCAGCAGCTACCTGTTGAGGCGTTTTGAATTTAGTATCTGCATTAGCAATAGCGGTATCAAAAGCTGTATACCCATCCATATCCATAACAAGCTTTGCCCTTGTCATAATATTTGTTTGTTCTTCAGCAGTATTAGCAGGGTTGAATATCTTTGGTTGAGTGTAACGCAAGTAAGATCCACTGTTTCTGCTGGTGTATCCTGTCACACTATCAAGCTCTGCCATGTCATATACAGACATACCCGTACCGCCAAATGCCTCTGCATCAGCTTCTGCTCTAACACGAGCTTTAGCATCTGTACCCATAGCCCTTGCAAACCAACCACCTTTAGGTGCTTCAATATCGCCCATAGTTTGGCTACCAAGGCCATAACGTGAATATACGTCAATGTTACCCGTTGGAGAGAATGCCTCTGGGAGTGCAGCAGCTTCTTTAACCAAGTCAGCATTAAAACTAGAGCCATATGCAGATCTAAGTGTATTTAATGTACCTACAAGCGTTTTTAGGCCTTCAGGTCCAGCATCTAGTGCAGCTTCAATCTGTGCATCACTTGCATGTAGATCACGAGCTTGACCTACAAAAGAGTTCTGTGCATCTGCTGCCTGTCTAAGCTGGCTCAGCTTACCTTTGTTACGCTCTGCTTGCTCAGCAAGCTTGTCTGCGTAGTCTTCTGCCTTGTCTTTACGCTCGTTGATGTACGTAGCAGTGTCACCCAAGAATGCCGTAGCGAATGCTTGCCAATCAGCCATTATACTTCTCCCTTAGCCATAAGACCTGTAGGAGCAGCTTCTGCTTCCACCATAGGCTCTTGCTCTTGTTGTGGTTCTGTATCATCTTGTGATACGTCTGTAGCGTCTACTGTGGATAGCTCTTCAATCAATTCTGATCCAGCATCTTTCTTAGGGTCTGTTTTAAGATATTCCTGCATCAAGAGTTTCATGCGGGCAATGTTTCTTTCCTTGCGATCTTCTTTAGGGTCTGTAGCTGTCTCTTTAACTTTAATACCATACGTAGACATAGCAGCTTTAACAAAGGATGCCACAATAGGACCAGCCAACATGCCAACCTCTACAGTGTGTAAGCCTTTCATAGAACCCATAGTCATAAGTGTTTCCACTACAGTCTTTAGGTCAGCACCCATCTCAAATGTAACGGCAAGATCATCCATGACATCTTCATCTGCAAGCTTGTTGATGTAATACTTGACTGCATCACCTGTCTCTACAAGCTCAGGAGGTCTTTCCCAAGGTGCGTTCTTTGGTGTAGCTGTGAGGGATTGACCTGGGATGGGGCGAGAGAATACATCTACCATTGTTATACTTTCTTAGAATGTCGTGTTGGTGCTATAATAGCAGATACAGATTATAATGAAACTAGATTATGCATTATCGTTTCTAGCATAATTAGACAGTGCATTAGCAATGGCGTTAGAATATTTAGTACCCTTTGTACCCCAAGCATCAGAGCCTACATCGCCAGTATTCAACCACTCTTTAGCGCCGCCGTGGCCTTGGTTGTGAGCATAGCCAAGTACAACTGCTTTGTTCTCTGGCGAGAGGTTTCTATACTTCTCATTGCTCATCATATACTGGTGGTTCTTAGCGGTATATGCAGCTAGTGCTTGTTCCTGTAGTGTAGGGTTACTACGAAAAGCCTCTCTGCTTGCTGCATCATGCGGTAAATCCATACCCAGTAACGGCCCTGCATCTGCCTTAGCCATGCGACCTAGTTGGTATCTACCATCATAATGATCACCTGCACCACCTTTTGCTGTGTAGTTACCACTCCCTCTAGACTCAATAGCCGCAAGCTCTGTCCTGTAGATATCCCATACAGCAGGGTCTAATCCAATCTTCTCTCCTACAATGTCATAGGCATCTTCAGGTGTCTTAATACCTACGCTAGTTGTTGTACGAGTAGAGGTAGAATTACCTCCTTGTGGAGACATCAAGCCTCTCCCTGTAGTTGGATCAGTAATTGTAGTAGTAGCTTCTTCACTAGGCTCTTCAGGAGTATCCTCAAAGCTAAGAGATCTTTTCAGATCAATTACAGGGGACATATCAGGCAAAGGCGGGGCTTTATATACTGCAAGTTGGTTACCCTCAAAAGGGTTTCCTGTAAGATTACGTCTCTCAACATCTTCTAGACCTAGGGATCGTGTAATACCTCTGTCTTGCTTTAGAAGTTCAGTCTCTTCTGCAGATCTAAGGGCTGCTTCTCTCCAAGGATCTAGGTCACTATAGTCATTAGACGTAGCAGGGAGGCTAGTACCAAAGTACTTTCTAGCATTGTCTTGACCACCAAAAGCAGCAACTGTAAGCTGTGCCATTTCTCTAGCTGGGTCTCTCTTTACTTCAGGCTCTTCAGCACCTTTCTTAGGGGTGAACAGACCACGGCTAAGGGGGGTTACACCTTCTACATCACTACCAAGCAAGTCAAAGATATCTAGAGAATATGTATATTTCTTCAAATCCATTAGCTTTTTCTCCATATAGCCGCAGCGAAGGTTCCTAAAGCTGACCACATACCTGCTGTTTTATTTGCTTTTGCTGCAGCTTTAGCATCTGTTGAGCTAAGCTTAGCGATGGCTAGTTGTACAGCCCTGTTAGCGTCATT
>Ga0102886_1001415_pt1 | contig 9919 bp, 10 predicted proteins | sample Colrivmet1550A02_FD_84499 | JGI IMG/M metagenome (GOLD analysis project Ga0102886, IMG submission 84499) | Estuarine microbial communities from the Columbia River estuary - metaG 1550A-02 | ecosystem: Environmental > Aquatic > Marine > Intertidal zone > Estuary | place: USA: Columbia River... | reverse complement strand
TCCAAATCCCATGGTTGGTTGCGTCATTGTGGTGAACGATCAAATAATTGCAGAGGGCTGCACAAGCCCTTATGGTGGTGCGCATGCAGAAGTGAATGCCATTCAGTCTGTCAAAGATCCAAGCCTACTCTGCGAAGCGACTTTATATGTCACCTTAGAACCTTGTGCACATTTTGGAAAAACCCCGCCTTGCAGTGATTTAATCATTGCACATAAAATCCCTAGAGTGGTGATTGGTTGTGTAGATGAACATGATAAAGTATGTGGCAAAGGTATTGCGAAATTAAAGGCTGCAGGATGTGAAGTGAGTGTTGGTGTTTTGGAAACGGAGTGCAAAGCGCATCACAAACGTTTTTTTACTTACCATACTAAAAAGCGTCCTTACATTATACTAAAATGGGCAGAGAGTAACGATGGTTTTATGGCGCCGTTGTCAAAATCTGAAACCAAACCGGTTTGGATCAGTAATTCGTACTCGAGACAACTGGTACATCAATGGCGTGCGGAAGAACAGGCGATCTTAGTTGGCGCAAATACAGTGGTTCAAGACAACCCTAGCTTAACAACTCGTGAAGTGGAAGGCCCCAACCCAACACGTATTGTTATTGACCCAAAAAATTCCCTAGCAGAAACTTATCAGGTGTTTAATTCTGACGCGAAAACCATTCGACTGACTTCAGTTGAAATTGATGTACAAAAACCACTGGCATCAGAAGTTTGTAACGCTTTACACACTCATCAAATAAATTCTGTAATTGTTGAAGGTGGGCAAAAAACCCTGCAAGCATTTATTGATGAGAACCTTTGGGATGAAGCGCGCATATTTTCGAGTGATCTCAAATTAGTTGAAGGAGTTTCAAATCCTCAAATTAACGGCACTCTGGTTTCTGAAACATCGATTGGTTCGGATTGCTTAAAAATTCTTACAAATGATTGATACGCTTATATTCGATTTTGGGGATGTGTTTATCAACCTTGATAAACCTGCCATTGAACGCTCGTTGTTGGACCTAGGAGTGACTTCTATTACAGATGACATGCTAATGACAGCAATGGATTACGAGAAAGGATTGATTCATACAAATGACTTTGTGACTGCATTTACAACTAAATATCCGTCTGTTTCGGCGGCACAATTTAAAAAAGCATGGAATTCAATTATTTTAGATTTTCCTGAACACCGATTAGAATTTATAGAAAACCTTTCTGAAAACAAAAAGTACAAACTGATTTTACTTAGCAATACCAACGTACTTCATATCGAGCAAGTCATTGAAAATATGTCTTTAAAAAGATACGAACGTTTTAAAAGTTGTTTTGATCAATTCTATCTTTCACATGAAATCCACTTTCGAAAACCCGATGCTTCCATTTATGAATTTGTATTAGAACAGAATCAACTCCGAGCGTGCGATTGTTTTTTTGTTGATGATACTAAAGAAAATACAGAGGCTGCAGCACAACTAGGCATACACACATGGAACAATAACCCAGTGAAAGAAGATGTTGTTAATCTATTTGACAATCCTTTATTTACAAATGTGTAATGTCTATGTTGACGTATAAAACCATACTCAAACCTTCAGAAGAAGTTCTTTACAAGGACAAAGGGAGTAAGTTTTATGGGTATGCATTCCCAATCCTCACAACAGAGGAGGTTAAAAAACACATTGATAAGCTTAAAAAAAAGCACTCTAATGCAGGACATTTTTGTTTTGCATTCCAACATGGTATCGATACTGTCTATTACCGCACTTCAGACGATGGAGAGCCTTCAAATAGTGCAGGCTTGCCAATTTATGGTCAACTGCAAGCGTTTGACGTTACAAATGTTCTTGTGGTAGTGGTTCGTTATTTTGGAGGAACGAAACTTGGAGTTGGGGGCTTGATAAGTGCCTATAAAACCACAGCTAAATTAAGTTTGGAGACCAGTGTTGTAAAGCAAATGGATATTTTAATACCCTTCAAATTAACTTTTGAATACAAAGAGTTGAGTCAAGTGATGCGAATTATAAAAAAACAACAGCTGATTTTAAAATCTCAGCGGCTTGAAATGGAATGTGAAGTAGTCATATTAGCCAAAAAAAGTGTTGAAAAAAGCCTTCAAACTACTTTTGAAGCATTTCATAAAATTAAAGTTGAAATTTTAAACGATTAAATTTGCAGTTTATCTAAAATATATTGCGGACAACGCATCGGAAAATTAGATTTCTTGTTAATAAAAACTAATTTAGTGTGGCCCGTAGTTAGTAATTCGCCGCTAGAATTATGAATTTCGTAATTAAATTCAATAGAAGCTGTAGGCAGCTTTAAAAGTGAAGTAGAAACTGTTAACACATCATCATAATACGCTGATTTTATGTATTTTACATTTAATTCCACCACTGGTAACATCACATTATTGGACTCCATATCTTTGTAAGAAACCCCTAAGAAGTTAAGCCACTCAAGACGGCCAATTTCTAGGTACTGAGCATAGTTTCCATGGTAAACAACCCCCATTTGATCGGTTTCGGCATATCTCACTTTTATATTGGTCTGATGTAAGTTCATGTATTAAAATTGTATATTTATTAAAAAATAAACATGATGAAAAAAATTTAAATATTCAATTGATTTTGATTTTTTTTTTTAAAATTTTGTTCACATATTTGTAATGTAAAATTATAATAATCATTCCCCAAGATTATTTTTGTTTTTACCCGCTAACTAACAAAAAATAACTAATTAAATGAATAAAGCTGCGCAATCGGTTTGGGAAAACTGTCTAAACTTTATAGAAGACAACATTCAGCCGCAAGCCTACAAAACTTGGTTTGAACCTATTGTAGCTATAAAACTGGATGATCATGCGCTCAGTGTACAAGTTCCAAGTAAGTTTTTCTACGAATGGCTTGAAGAGCATTATGTAAAAATTCTTAAAGTTGCTCTCACAAAAGAATTAGGGGCTACTGCAAAATTGGTGTACATCATCAAAATGGAGAATACTTACGGAAATAAACAACCTTTTACTGAAAAAATTCCAAGTTCGAATCGGTCTGCTGTCTATTCACAACGTGTAGACATTCCTTTAAAAAGCATCAACCCAGAACTAAAAAATCCTTTTGTAATTCCAGGGATCCGAAACGTTAAAATTGAATCTCAATTAAACCCAATATACACCTTTGATAATTTTTTAGAAGGAGACTCAAACAGATTGGCTCGAAATGCGAGTATTGCAGTAGCTAACAAGCCGGGCGGTACTTCTTTTAACCCCCTACTCATATTTGGTGGTGTTGGATTGGGAAAAACTCATTTAGCTCATGCAATTGGCGTAGACATAAAAGATAAGTATCCAGAGAAAACAGTACTTTACATTTCTGCTGAGAAATTCACACAACAATACATAGAATCTGTCAAAAAGAACAATCGAAATGATTTTATTCATTTTTATCAAATTATAGACGTTTTGATTATTGATGATGTTCAATTCTTGTCTGGAAAATCAGGAACTCAAGACGTATTTTTCCATATTTTTAATCATTTACATCAAAATGGGAAACAAGTAATTTTGACCAGTGACAAAGCACCTGTTGACATGCAAGATATTGAACAACGCTTATTGTCCCGGTTCAAATGGGGATTATCAGCAGAACTTCAAAATCCAGATTTTGAAACACGCGTTTCTATAGTTAAGAATAAATTGTATCGAGACGGAGTTGAAATGCCTGAAGAAATTATAGAATACTTAGCTAAGCACATCAATTCGAATGTTCGTGAATTAGAAGGAGCTATCATTTCACTAATTGCACAATCTTCGTTCAATAAAAAAGAAATTACACTTTCTTTAGCGAAAGAAATCGTTGAGAAATTTGTAAAAAACACAAAACGAGAAGTTTCCATCGACTACATTCAAAAAGTTGTTTCAGATTATTTCCAAATGGACGTGGACACCCTTCAATCCAAAACTCGAAAACGTCATATTGTGCAAGCACGACAATTAGCGATGTTTTTTGCGAAGAAATTCACGAAAGCTTCTCTGGCAAGTATTGGTTCTCAAATTGGGAAACGCGATCACGCAACGGTTCTACATGCCTGCAAAACTGTTAACAATCTCTCTACAACTGATAAGCAATTTAGAAAATACGTAGAAGACTTGACTAAAAAATTATCTATCTAAATAACTTTTTTTAATTACGATTTCATGGTTTACATATTCAAATTGTATGTGACCTAACTGCTTGATAAATAACTAATACTTCTAAAATAATGACCGGTAAATTATACTTAATCCCCACAGGACTAGGCGACAACGCTCCTTTAGAGGTATTACCAATTTCTGTGAAAAAAGTCATTGAAAATATAGATACTTATATTGTTGAAAACGAAAAGTCCGCTCGTAAATTTATCAAATCTATAAGCTCAGGAAAATCACAAGCGAGTTTGAATTTATTTAGTTTAAACAAGTTTACAGACCCTTTAGAAATTCCCTCTTTTCTAGAAGAATGCTTAGCTGGTAATGCTATTGGATTACTTTCAGATGCGGGTTGCCCAGGTGTCGCTGACCCTGGTGCTGAAGTTGTAAAGATAGCCCATAAACAGAACATTCAGGTAATACCATTGGTTGGGCCATCCTCTATATTATTAGCAATGATGGGTTCTGGAATGAATGGTCAAAACTTTGCATTTAATGGCTACTTACCCATAGATAAATCCGAACGAAAAGCTAAAATAAAACAGCTTGAAAGACGCTCTTTTGAAGAATCTCAATCCCAATTATTCATAGAAACTCCGTATCGAAATAACAGTATTTTGGAGGATTTAAGTAATGTTCTAAGTCCAAACACTCAAATTTGTGTGGCTTGCGATTTGACATTACCTTCAGAATATATCAAAACACAATCGGCAAAAGAATGGAAACATTCAAAGTTAGACTTCCACAAACGCCCAACTATCTTTATTATTCAAAAAGATTAACTTTTGATTTTTGGCTAGGGATAACAAAAGAGGTATCATATCCCGAAAATTTACGCATATAAGAAGTAATATCAGTGCCATAAGCATCTGCAAAACCCAAAGCTCCATAACTTCTTAAATAGCGCTTTACACTTCCTGGACCTGCCAAATGAGCCGCCGCTAAAATTCCAGACTCTGTAATTCGAATACCGTCAATTTTTTTACCAACAAAACGCTTAATGTCACGTCTTAAAACCCATTTGTTGCGTTTCGTATTTGCTAAAAATGCTTTTTCCTGAAGTGAAGGATTTTTCAAAAATTTTTGTGGGTTTTTTATCCCTAAAATATCTAAAGTTGATACTCCAAATTGATATTTCCCTAAATAGCCAAGCGTATTAATAACACTATACTTTCCTTGAGATTCCTTAAACGCAATGGCTTCTTTGAACGCAACATAAGAATTATCTAAAAATAAAATTTTTGAATTTATATTTTCAGTTATATGCGAAGGATTGTTTTGGTAAACACTATAATCAAACAACTCCGTAGTAACGGCATGGTCCTTAAATTCAATTTTTGGTTGGGTTGAAAATAAAAACAACAAACAAATGGTCACAAACAGAGATACTACAAAATAGAATAAATACTTTAAATTCACATCAGTGTTATTCATGGCATTGAGCAAAATTAAAAAAAAATTACAAAATAGAAAAGTTTATAATTATTAGCAGGTTATTCACTACTTCCTAACTCCTCTTCGATTCAAATATGCTTGGTAGTTTTTAGCATTTTGATTGTGCCCATTCAAGGTTTTAGCAAACTGATGAAAGCCCGGATTTTTGGCATCCGCTGCAAAATAAAAATAAGAATGATGCTCATAGTTTAAAACTGCTTCTATCGCTGATAAGTCTGGCATGGCAATTAATCCAGGAGGTAAACCTTTAAATTTGTAGGTGTTATATGGGGAATTAATGGTTTTATGAACATTCAAAACACGTTTGATAATCGTACTCTTATACGTAGGCAATTGGTAAGCCGCAAACTTAAGTGTCGGATCTGCTTGTAGAGGCCAAGCATTGTTTAAACGATTGATATAAACGCCTGCAATTCGAGGCTGTTCAGAAGATTGTTTAGACTCTTCATGAACAATGGCTGCAAGTATCATTACCTGGTTTGGGGTAAGACCTGTTGATTTAGCTTTTTCTAAACGGTTGACATTCCAAAAACGATTGTACTCTTTCAACATTCGATTTCTAAAGGTAGTTGCTGATGTATTCCAGAAAAATTCATAGCTATTTGGTAAATACATCGCTAAAGCATTCGCTTCTGTAAAATTATGAGATTCTAAAAAATCTTTATCTAAAAATGCGGTAATTAAGGCAGTACTGTCTGCTTCAATTTGGTTCGAAATTCGTGCCGCTAAATCGGTCAATGTGTGTTGATTATTGAACGCTATTTTAACTGGTAAATTTCGACTGCGAATAGAATTAACAATATCGTTATTAGTCATGCCTTTGGTGATTAAGAACCGACCAGCTTTGATATTATTTACATATTTTTTTTGCTTTGCTAATCTTTCAAACGTTACGATATTTTTTAAAAGAGGTTCTAAATCGGTGCGAACTTCTGCGAAGGTCGCATCAGACTCTACAAAGATATACGCTTCTTTGGAATTAAAATTAGTATTGGGCACAAGCATTACCGAATAAATGTAGTAAGAAAAAATTCCGGCACCAATCAACCCAATCAATACAATTGCAATCGCTATTTTTTTAAAGTACATGATTTATAAATTGAAATAAATATTCATTTTTATAGCGCCCTTTAAAGAATCGCCACTTTTTTTTAAGTCCGACTTTTTCAAACCCAACAGATTCAAATAGGCGAATACTTACACTATTATCTTCTAAAACATTGCTATACAATTGATGGAGACCTAAGTCATTAAAACTATAATTCATCAACACGGACAAAGCATCTTTTCCATAACCTTTTCCTCGATGCGCTTCCGTTAACACTATACTAACCCCAGCGTGTTTGTTATGAGAATCAAAATCAAAAAGATCTATAAAACCAAGAGGTTCATTAATTTTAGATGTAATTACCAACCGCAATTGTTTAAGATTTTTAATATCATTATGAGCAGTCTCTAAATATTTTTGCAACACATCCTTAGAAAAAGGCGTTTGAATTTGACTTAATTCCCATAAAGATTCGTCGTTTTCTATTGAATATAAAAAGGCTAAATCTTGAAGAACTAGGGCTCTTAGATTGATATGATTACCCTGGAGTGCTACCATTCTAAATCTCCTTTAAAAACTTGCTTTGTAGGCCCACACAACCACACATCTGAATAAGAAGATAAAAGTGGTTCAAACCGAACTTTCAAAACCCCACCTTGTGTTTCTAAGGAAATCGATTTTGAAGTGGTTTGATTTGAGTGAAACATCGCAATAGCAACAGCTGTAGCACCTGTACCACAAGACAACGTTTCACCCTCTACACCACGCTCATAAGTACGAATTACAAAAGTATCGTCATTTATTTTTTCTGCAAAATTTACATTGACGCCATTAACATCAAAAGGTGCAGTATGCCGAATTTTAGATCCCTCTGTATTCATATCAATTGCTTGTAAACTAGATTGAAGCGCTACGTAATGAGGAGATCCTGTATCGAGAACATGGTAATTTTCATTTGAAAAAATTGATGAAACATCTTGCATTTTCAATTCCACATAGGCGTCATCAATACGAGCAAAATGCGACCCGTCAGTGGCTACAAATTCAGTATTTATTTCTATAATTCCTAAAAACTTTGCGAAAGCAACAATACAACGTCCGCCATTTCCACACATGGTACTCTCGTTACCATCAGCATTAAAATAGACCATTCTGAAATCGTAATTAGGGTCTGACTCTAAAAGTATCAATCCATCGGCTCCAACTCCTGTACGTCGTTTGCATAAATGCGCTATCAATGTAGTATTGTGCTTATCAAACACATCCTTACGATTGTCGATTATCACAAAATCATTCCCTGTTCCTTGGTATTTATAAAAAATTTGCCTCATATCTAAAGACAAATATAAGAATATTAAACTGTAATTTGAGCTGTTAAAAGGTCGTTAAAATTGAATGTTGAATTCAATAAAAAACTAATTTTAGGGTTATAGTTAAATATATAAAAACAAAACACCATGAAAAAAATTCTCACATTACTATGTGTTTCTGCTTTGGGTGGAGCACTAACCCTTGGGGTCTACAAACAATTTCTTGAAAAACCATCAATTCCTAAAGTTACTGAAAATCAACCCACAGCTACTCTATTCCCTGTGAACCTAAATACAAATTTGAATGGAGGAACTAATGTAGATTTTACGACTGCTGCTAACAAAACTGTACATTCAGTAGTTCATGTAAAAAATACAACACTTAGTAAAGGCTATACCAGCTTTGAGGATTTATTTTTTGGAAGGTCTCAGCAGCAGCAGCAAATTGGAACTGGATCGGGTGTTGTTATTTCACCCGACGGATATATCATAACAAACAACCATGTCATTGAAGGTGCACAATCTATCGAGATTACCACTAATAACAATAAAACATATGACGCCGAACTTATTGGAACTGATCCGAATACTGATATTGCTTTATTAAAAATAGAGGCTGATGAACCTTTAGAATATACCACATTTGGAGATAGTAATTCTGCCCGAATTGGAGAATGGGTTTTAGCTGTTGGCAATCCTTTTAATCTAACATCTACAGTAACTGCTGGAATCATAAGTGCAAAATCTAGAGATTTGTCTGGACAAAACACACAATCGTTTATTCAGACAGATGCTGCTGTAAATCCAGGAAATTCTGGTGGTGCTTTGGTGAATATCAATGGAGAATTAATTGGTATCAATACCGCCATTTCATCTCAAACGGGCAACTATATTGGCTATTCATTTGCAGTTCCAAGTAATATTGCTCGCAAGGTTGTAGAAGATATTATGGAATTTGGAAATGTTCAAAACGGGATTTTAGGAGTGATTGGAGGAGAATTAAACAGTAAAAAAGCTCGAGATTTTGGGATCGATGAAACAGAGGGCTTTTATGTTACGGGTGTACAAACAGGGACAGGTGCCGATCGAGCTGGTATCGTAAAAGGCGATATTATTCAACGCATCGATGGGATTACAATTTCTAAATTTTCAGATTTGAAAGGGTTTTTAAATACCAAAAGTCCGGAAGATGAAGTGCAAGTTGAACTCCTAAGAGGTGGCAACGTAAGACGCTTAAATGTCACGTTAGAAAAACTTACCATGATTGACATTCCCATTATTGGAACACTTGAAGAGCCCTCAAAAGTAACTCTAGAAAGCCTAAATATTGACTTTGGTTTGCAACTTTCTGAACTGTCTGAAACCCACCGTGAAGACTGGGAATCTGATGGTATATATGAAGGAAGTTTTGTCACCGAAATCAACGATTTAAAAATAAAATCTATCAATGATGCTCAGAGGGCATTAGAAAAATATTCCAATAAAGTACTCAGAATCGCAATTGTTAAAACTAATGGTGAAAAAGTGATGTATCGATTTAGATAAAATACTCATATTCATTTACTTAAAATCCGTTATTCAGTTTTTGAAAGATGGATTTTTTTTTATTCAAAAAAGTTACGAAAACGTTTGAAATCTTTTATTTTTGCAAAAACATTTCAAAACATAAATAAATGGCTTCAAAACCCACCTACAGTTCCGAAATTGCCTTTCAATCAGACCGCAGAAAAGCTGCGGTTGAACTTATTAAAATTCTAAGCGATCTTTGGTACGACAGTGCGATTGAATTGGTCCTGTTTAGAAACCAATTAATGGATCAAAATGTCAGCGAAATTCTAAAACTTCACGAATACGCTGGTGAATTTGTAAACAAACCCATTTCTATTTTTGATTCTGTTGAAATGGCACAAGCTATAAAATTATTAAACCTCC
>Ga0102886_1001406_pt1 | contig 9961 bp, 9 predicted proteins | sample Colrivmet1550A02_FD_84499 | JGI IMG/M metagenome (GOLD analysis project Ga0102886, IMG submission 84499) | Estuarine microbial communities from the Columbia River estuary - metaG 1550A-02 | ecosystem: Environmental > Aquatic > Marine > Intertidal zone > Estuary | place: USA: Columbia River Estuary... | reverse complement strand
TTATCTTTAGAAAAGAGATTAAAAGCGCGGAAGATCCTGTAGCAATGCTTGCTGAAAAAGAAGCGGCTTACGCTGAGGAATTTGCTACGCCCTTTCAAGCAGCAGCTAGAGGATATGTAGACGAAGTTATTATTCCTGAGAATACTAGAATCAAGCTGATTAAAGCATTTAAAATATTAGAAAATAAATCTGTGAAACTTCCAAAGAAGAAGCACGGAAATATTCCGCTTTAAAACATTTGTTTCAATTTTAACTCGAGAATAAAGTACTTTGTTCTCGAGTTAAGGTTTGCAAAAAAAGATAGAGTGAGTTGGTCGTATTATGGCCCTTTTACTGCTAACAAAACCTACCAAAACAGAATGTTCACGCGAGCAGTGAGCGGATTTGAAATTTATCTTTTAAACGATTGAGGCTATATCGTTAAATCTAACATTTGACTTAAAATATAAACCCAACTCACAGCTACCAGAGGGCCTAATAGTCCCAAGACAATTCCTCCAAGTCGAAAGTCTTTTTGTTTTAAAAAACCTGTGCCGAAAGCAATTGCATTTGGTGGCGTAGAAACGGGTAACAAAAGTGCGCAGCTGGCGGATAAGGCTACTACCACGGCAATTTCTAAACTGTGGCTCGGCAATATAGAAATGGCAACAGGAAGCAAGACCGTTGACGCAGCCGTGTTGCTCATCACATTACTCAAGGCCATGCAAATCCACCCAAAGGCTAACATTACTAAAAATGGAGAAATAGATGAGATGTCGAGATTGTTTACAAATCGTGTGATGAGTCCTGCATCTTCCAAGGCCATGCCTAAACTCAGGCCTCCAGCAACAAGTATTAAAGTATCCCATGGCATATTGTTAAAATCGCGCGCAGTTATTATTCCAAAAATGGGCAAAATTACTATGGGAATAAATGCCACAGCCGCCACAGGTATATGATGAATGGGTGTAGTAAACCATAAAATAACAGTTGTTACAAGCACAAATATTACCCGTCTTTGGTCCCTTAAATTCACCTTTTCTTGTGTACCTGATTCTATTTTCAGGTCCAAGCTTTCGCGTTTACTTCTAAAAACTTTTATTAGAATGACCCAGAAAGAAAGGCACAAGAATATCGCTGGAACGATACCAATTATCATCCAACCAACAAAACTTAAATCAGTGCCGCGTTCTTGAAGTAAAGCAGCAGCAACAGCGTTAGGGGGGCTCCCTATTATGGTTCCCATACCACCAATTGTAGCGGCTGTTGGAATACCAATTAATATGGCTTTCGCAATTGGTGCGTTTTTTTCAAGTGTTCTAATAAATGGCAATACCGATGCAATCATCATTGCTGTTGCAGCAGTATTGCTTAAAATCATACTGCTAAAAAGAGTGGTAAGCATTAAACCCAAAAGCATTTTATTTGGATGAGATCCAAAAATACTTGCTGCAAATCTGAACACAGCGAGGTCCAATCTTGTTTTTTGCATTCCTTGCGAAAGGAAGAACCCGCCCAATAAAAGCCAAATAATAGAGCTGCTCAGTGTGCTAGTGTACTTGGTCGGATCTATTGGTTCTGAATTGAAGTACGCACTACCTAACGCAAATATTAGATAGCCCATTATTAAAATAGCAACCGCAAATGGTGGGATGGCTTCTGTAATCCAAAGCCCTACCGAAATAAACAATAGCATTAAAGTGTAATAAGCCGTATCGGAATAAGTCTCATCGCTTATCCAATAGGTAAGTAAAAATGCTAACCCTACAACCGATAAAAATTGAGTTGCTTTAACGGAAAGAGACCACCGGTCTTTGTAGAGTCTTCGTGCTGCGTATCTAGAATCTGCCATAAAAGAAAAAGGCGAGCAATGCTCGCCTTTTATTTAATCATTTTGCTTTTTACGGCATGACCGATTTCATAAACATGCTAGATAAGGCTTTACCGCCTTTATCTTCAACATAATTCACTAATAAAGGGGTCATCAATTGAATATGTGATTCTTTAAGACCTAATTTGCCGAATGCGCTTACCACAGCAGGCATGCCCGTTAAAGAAGCTGTAGCTTTACCCAACATACTTTTCTTTCCCATTCCTGGTACTGCGCCTAAAAGACCGCTCATATCTGGAACGACATCAGACAAACTGCCGAAATCACTTTTCGGCATTGTTTCCTTTGCCATGTTAAAAATTGATCCTGCACCACCTTCTGCTTGTTTTTCAGAAATTCCCATTTCTTTAGTAAGCATTCCAACTAGATCGCTTGTTTGTGCTTGTATTGTCATGGATGCCATGAAAACACCGATAAGTAATAGTCTAAATTTCATAAGTTCTAAATTTTGTGGAAAGATATAAGTTTTAACTCCTTTTCTCATAAACATAAATCCGATCCAAAAGTTACAATTAAATAATTGATATTTAGCCCATAAAACAAGCATATGAAGTCTATCGTTTATAGTTTTTTAATCATTGCATCTTTTCTAACCACCGGCTGCACGAGTATTTCTAAGCTCTACAAATCAGGCTCAGTAAACCAAGACGAATTCTATGGCCGAACCACATTTGAAACGGCTTTTGATTTAATCATTGTTCCAGTAAATATAAACGGTAAGCGCTACCGCTTTCTATTTGATACAGGCGCACCTATGGTCATTTCTGAAGAATTACGTGACGAGCTTGAATTGAATACTGTGAATCAAGGAAACGTTTCAGACTCTCAAGGAGAACGCAAAAAATTAGATTATGTATGGTTAGATAAAGTGACAATTGGGGGCGTTGATTTTGAGAAAACTGGAGCTGTTGTTGCAGACCTAAACAAAGCTCCGGAAATACATTGCATGCAAATAGATGGAATTCTTGGCGCCAACATGATGAAACTTGCGGTCTGGAAAATTGAAAACCAAAACAAGGCTATGTTCTTCGCCTCATCTAAAGAAAAGTTAAGCGTAGGCGATAATGATCGTTTAGCAATTGACTTTCAAACAAAAACTACGTATAGCCCCGTCATAGATCTCTCAATTAGCGATTCTACAACTATTAAAAGAGTAACTTTTGACACCGGGTATGGAGGCTATTTAAGCTTAGATGGAGATTATTTTGATTCAACCCTTACTGTTTTAGAAAAGTCTTATGGCTATAGTTCAACAGGCCTTTACGGCTCGTCTTACGATACTGTTTTAGATGTAAAAACCAGCATGACCTTTGGTGATTTTAATCAAGTTGCACCCGTTGTGTTTTCGATGGCCAAGAGCAAGAACCTGCTAGGTATGGATTTCATAAATCAATTTGATGTGGTATTAGATTGGAACACAAATACGATTGAACTGTATCCTGTAAAATTAGAGTCGCAAAAAATAAAGTCGTTCGGCCTGACTCCAAAATGGAACGATAAAAAGTTGATTGTTGGAAGTGTGAGCAAAGGTTCTTTAGCAGAAATTGATGGAATTGAAGTTGGGGATGTAATTGTGAAGCTAAACCGTTGGGATTTCAGAGAACCTCGCCTAGCAACATACTGTGATATGATGTTGGAATTGCATGGAAAAAATGTATCGGTAATGCGTTTGGAACTAGAAGACGGGCGCAGCTATACGTTTACGAAAGATAATTTATCAAAAGTCCAGAAAGTTAAAGAAGAACAGAATTAGCTCTTCTCTAAATCGCTTAAATAGAATTGGGAAAATTCTTCAATACTTTTTTGAATAGGAATAAACTCCATTCCGATGGCATCCCGAATTTTTTGACTATTAAATCGTGTATTTGAATAAGCTGTGTGAACTGTTTCTTTCGTTACCGTTGGTTGAGTTCCAAAAATCAAGCTCTTCAACCATTGAAATCTCCAATAAAAACCTGCAACTTTTTTAGACATTTCAATATGTGGAGGCTTAGACCCTAAACTTTTTGCCATCTCTGTAAATGAGTTTCGTAAAGGCCAATTGTCTGAATTTAAAATAAACCGCTCCCCGAAAATATTCTTCTCCATTAATTCAATAATGGCACCTGCCACATCACGAACATCCACAAAACCATTGGTTCCATTAGTGTAAAACGGCATCCCTTTATAGGCTGTTTTGAACAAAACACTACTTGAGTTCGACCAATTTCCCGGACCCAAAATTAAACTTGGGTTCACGATTACGGCATTTAAACCTTCTTCTACTCCGCGCCAAACTTCCATTTCGCTCATGTACTTGCTGATGCCATACACAGAGATATCCGGATCGTTTTTCCAATAATCCGTCTCGGTCGTTTCTTTATCTTGAGATTTATCAAGCACGGCAACAGAACTTATCATTCCAAACTTTTTTACGTCCTTCCGAAGAGAGGCGTTAACAAGGTTTGCCGTTATTTCAGCATTATACTTTAACAGAGTTTTTTTATCCCTTGGAGCAAAAGAGACCATCGCTGCACAGTGGAAAACCTCAGAAATATTATTAAAAATAGTGTCGACTTCTTCCACGTCCATTAAATCCGCATCAACCCACTCTATTTTATCGAAAAGAACTTGAGCGTTTTTATCGTAATAAGAAAAGACTTTTAAAGTGTTTAATGTGCTGCTAGTCGGTCTCTTTACAACTCTCACTTCAAGGCCTTTTTTCAGCAATTGAAAAACGAGGTGACTACCTACTAAACCTGTTGCTCCTGTAACGAGAATCATGGCGCTAAAGTAGTTTTATAAATTTGTTGACAGGCGTCATCAACCTTTTAAAATTGAAAAATCAAGCTCGCTTTAAACGAACGTTGACATTAAATTTAAGAACTTCTTTGAATCTGCTTTTGAGTAAAGCAAATCGGTTTAATTTTATACCAAATAGTTTTTTACATGAAGTTATTTTTTAGAGTTGCTGTAGTTACCATTATGGTTATAGTTTTGTTATTGGCTTACAATTTCATGAGTTTCAAAAGCATCCAGCCTGAAGCTTTAGATCAAAATCCGCCAACTATCGATAGTCTTGCCCCGTTGCATTTATCAAAGGCCATTCAGTTTAAAACGATTTCACATAAAGTGGAAATGCTCGACAAAAAGGCGTTGAATGGCTTAGTTAAGTTTCTAGAAACAACTTATCCGAATTTCCACAAAGTGGCTGAAAAGAATGTATTCAGCACGCACACTTTACTTTATAAATGGGAAGGCTCAGACACTAGTCTTAAACCAGTCATGTACATGGGACATATGGATGTTGTGCCGATAGAACGCGCAACCGAAGAGCAATGGTTACACCCTCCTTTTTCTGGAAATATTCAAAATGGTTTTATCTATGGTCGAGGAGCTTTAGATGACAAGTGCACTGTTATCGGTTTGCTAGAAGCATCCGAAATGCTGGCAAAAGAGGAGTTCAAACCCAAACGCACAATCTACATTCTTTTTGGCCAAGATGAAGAAATTGGTGGTGGTCAAGGCGCAGAATTAGTAGCTGAAAAGTTTAAAGAAGAAGGACTTGAACTTGAAATGATTTGGGATGAAGGGACTGTGATCGGAAAAAACCTTGTTCCGGGCATGCCTGATGAAGTTGCACTTATTGGAATTTCAGAAAAGGGTTATATTTCTTATAATCTGACGTGCCAAATTCCAGGCGGTCATTCTTCTATGCCGCCAATTAACAGCGCAATTTCAAATCTCAACAGAGCGCTTGTCGCTATTGCGGATAATCCTTTTCCCTATAAAATTTCTAAACCTGTAGAAGGGTTTATCCAATATATCGGGCCTGTAAGCCCTTTTATGAACAAGCTTGCATTTTCAAACAAATGGTTGTTCGAACCGCTCATTTTTAAAAGCTATGCTGCTACGGGAAGTGGTCGTGCGTTGATTCAAACTTCAATGTCTGCTACAATTGTTAAAGCCGGAGTTAAAGACAATGTTGTACCGAGCAAAGCCCAGGCCATTGTCAATTGCAGAATTCTTCCAGGAGAAAATATGGAAACTACTCTCGCCTATTTAAACAATATTATAAACGACACAACAATTAAGATAACTCCACAGGAGACTCAACAAAACCCAAGTCAATCTTCAAGTTATAAAAATGTCTATTTCCAGACGCTTGGCAGTGTTGTAAAAACGGTTTACCCTAAATCATACGTGAGTCCATTCTTAATGCTTGGCGCGACAGACAGTCGTCATTTCGATGGTTTGTGTAACAAAATTTATAAGTTCGCGCCCTTTGTTTACACCTATGATGATTTGGCACTCCTGCATGGGATAAATGAAAAAATTAGCATCGAAAATTTCAATAAAGGAATTCAGGTTTATTACATGTCTATGAAGAATATTAATGAGCTTTAAAAGAATCTGTAGTTCATAAAAAAGGGCCGCTTAATAGCGACCCTGTTGTTATTTTTATTTCAAGACCTTTATTTAAAAGCACTTAATCCTGTAACATCCATCCCTGTAATTAACAAGTGGATATCGTGTGTACCTTCATAGGTAACTACACTTTCTAGGTTCATCATATGGCGCATAATTGGATATTCTCCAGTAATGCCCATCCCGCCTAGCATTTGTCTTGCATCTCTACAAATCGTCAATGCCATGTCTACGTTGTTGCGTTTTGCCATAGAAATCTGGGCAGTGGTTGCACGTCCTTCATTTTTCAAAACACCAAGTCGCCATGTGAGCAACTGAGCTTTTGTAATTTCAGTAATCATCTCAGCTAATTTTTTTTGCTGTAGCTGAAAAGCTCCAATTGGCTTGCCGAATTGAATTCGTTCTTTTGAATAACGAAGTGCAGTATCATAGCAATCCATTGCAGCACCAATTGCACCCCAGGCAATTCCATAACGAGCAGAATCAAGACAACCTAATGGTGCTCCTAATCCAGATTTATTTGGCAACAAATTTTCTTTAGGAACTTTAACATTATCAAAAACAAGCTCTCCTGTGGCACTTGCTCTCAAACTCCATTTACCGTGTGTTTCAGGTGTTGTAAACCCTTCCATTCCACGCTCTACAATTAATCCGTGAATACGGCCTTCTTCGTTCTTAGCCCAAACCACGGCTACATCGCAAAAAGGAGCATTGCTAATCCACATCTTCGCGCCATTCAATAAATAATGGTCACCCATATCTTTATAGTTGGTGACCATCCCACTCGGGTTAGAGCCGAAATCTGGCTCTGTTAAGCCAAAAGAACCTAGAAATTCGCCAGTTGCTAATTTTGGTAAATACTTTTTCCGTTGCTCTTCATTTCCATAAGCATAAATCGGGTACATCACTAACGATGACTGAACAGAACAGGTAGAGCGAACTCCAGAATCTCCACGCTCAATTTCTTGCATCATTAAACCATAGGAAATTTGATCTAAACCTGCCCCTCCATACTCTGTTGGTATATAAGGTCCAAAGGCTCCTATTTCTGCGAGCCCTTTCACAAAGTGTTTTGGAAACTCCGCCTTTTGAGCGTAATCTTCGATAACTGGGGAAACGTCTCTTTTTACCCATTCACGAGTTGCCTCTCTTACGAGTTTATGCTCTTCAGATAACAATTCATCTAAATTATAGTAGTCTGGTGATTGAAATAAATCCTGCGCCATTTCTAATAGTTTTTCAGGCGTCAAATTTAGATTAAAGAGAGATATGTAAGCATTCTAAATTAAATAAGTCAACTTTGACAACCTAAATACTAATTATGAAAAAACACTTACTTCTTCGCAACGGATTTGTTGCATCCGCAATTCTTTTTGCAACAATTAGCGCGCACACATTTTCATCACAAGCTCCGCCCTACAGAAACGGTTCTCCTGCAAGTAATGGCGTATCATGTGCCAATTCTTCCTGCCATAGTGGACCTGGAACTTCTGGTCAAACGGTCACCATAACATCTGATATTCCTGCTTCAGGTTTTGAAGCCAATACTGACTATAACATAACTGTTACAGGAAGCTTAGGCGGTGCAACTGCTTCAACAAGTGGTTTTGAGGCAAGTGCAGAATCTGGAAGCGGTTTTGAAGGATCAATATCAACGGGAGGAGCATCTAACGTTAAAATTGTTGGAATGGGAAATTTTGCTTCTCACAATGGAGATCAAGCTTTCTCTGGAGGCACGTCAGTTTGGTCGTTTAAATGGAATTCTGGAATGGCACCGGATGGCACAACTATTTATGCCGCTGTCAATTTTGCCAATGGCGATGGAGGAACCAGCGGAGATGTTGTATTGACCAAATCACTACAATTGACAAAATCTCAGAATATTTCAATTGAGGAGAATAGCGTTGCTAATTTAAATGTATTTCCAAACCCGACTTCTGGTGAACTAAATGTAACGTTTACTAACAACGGAATTTCTGAAAGCAATATTGTCGTTTATGACATGCAAGGCCGTCTTGTAAAAGAATTATTTAATGGTAAAATTGCCGGAGAATTTATCGGTACTTATACAACTTCAGATCTTTCACCCGGAATGTACATTCTAAACATACAAAACGAAAAAGGATTTAAACAGGAACGAATAATCGTTCAATAAAAATCTAGAAACCCGGTTTTATACCGGGTTTTTTATTTCATTTGGTTTCGCTAATAATAAAGCAGTAGAAACATTAAATGGAATTCCAAAACTACACGGCACATCAATCTGATTGGATAAGCTTTTTGCTGATTACTGTGGTTTTCGCATATGGTCTCCTCCATTTTATTGGTGCATATCAAATCAAATCTGCCTTTAGTTTACTTTTTTCTAGAGACACTACCAGAAAACAATATTCGCCAATGCTTAAAATTATTCTAAATGCAAATACATTAACGGTTTTAGGGTTGTTCATTTATGAAGGCATAGAGTATTTCAATCCTTCGTTAGAGATGAATTATTTAGTTTTTTTAAGAATAGTTTTTGGAATAATGGTGCTTGTCGGCCTTCAAAAATTAATAATCCTCCTTCATTCTGGTATTACAAGCACTGTTGACTTTTTTAAGAATTACCTTGCTACTCAGAACCAATTTGCTCATTTAGCATCAGTTGTAACCATACCATTACTAATTCTTAGTATTTATTCAAATACGCTAAATCAATTTTTTTTATTCGCTGGGGCTACTGTTTTCGGGGGGATATACCTATTTGGGATTTTGAAATCTATCGCTTTAAGCAATAGGATAAAGGGCCCTCTAAAACTTCATTTAATTTTTTACCTTTGCGGCAATGAAATATTACCCTTTTTTTTGTTTTACAAAATACTAATATAACAAAGCCTTTGTAAAGACAACAAAAAAATTAAGTGCGCATGAAGGTTAAATCAATATTGGTTTCTCAACCGGAACCCAAAGTAGAAAACTCTCCATTTCACACGCTTGCGACAAAGCAAAAGGTGAAAATAGATTTTAGACCATTTATCCATGTTGAGTCTGTCCCTACTCGTGAATTTAGGAAAGAGAAAGTCAGTCCAAAAGATTTTAAGAATGTAATTCTTACTAGCAAAAACGCTGTAGACAATTACTTTAGAGTTTTGGAAGACATGAGAATACCTGTATCTAACGATATTAAGTATTTCTGTATCTCTGAAGCCATAGCTTATTATCTTCAGAAATATGTGGTGTATAGAAAACGTAAAATTTACTTTGGTAAGCAATCCATGGCAGATTTAATTCCTATGCTCAAAAAGCACAAGGATGATCCGTTTTTCTTTCCGACTTCAGATATCTTAAAGCCTATTGTTCCAGAAACATTGGAAAAACACAACATCAATTATACAAGAGCTGTATTGTACAGAACAATGCAAAGTGACTTGTCTGATTTAACAGATGTGTACTACGATATTTTGGTTTTCTTTTCGCCAGAAGGCATAAAAAGTTTGTTTAAGAACTTCCCTGACTTTGAGCAAAACGACACACGGATTGCAACATTTGGCACGACAACAACAAAAGCTGCAGAGGAAGCTGGTTTAGAAATAAACATCAAAGCCCCAACCCCAGAATTTCCTTCAATGACAAAAGCTATTGAGGAATATATTAAAGTTGCGAATAAATAGTAAATACAAGAGTTATATATTAAGGGCACTTTAA
>Ga0102886_1001396_pt1 | contig 9997 bp, 10 predicted proteins | sample Colrivmet1550A02_FD_84499 | JGI IMG/M metagenome (GOLD analysis project Ga0102886, IMG submission 84499) | Estuarine microbial communities from the Columbia River estuary - metaG 1550A-02 | ecosystem: Environmental > Aquatic > Marine > Intertidal zone > Estuary | place: USA: Columbia River... | reverse complement strand
TTCTACAATGACCTGTTTTCTGACTTCTGTACTGATATGATTTGCAAGGGGACCTGGACCTGGATCTAGATCTAGACCTGGACCTGGACCTACTGCAACGTCTTACTGATCGTGTTTGTGGCATTCTTTTTACCCGGTCAAGATAAATTTTCACGATTTATGAACGATTTCTGAAAGAGCTGATTTTTTTAAAACGTGTAGCTGGCGGTGCTACCAGTCGACTGATAGTAGACTATACCCACGCCGATAAGAGCTCCTACTACCGCACCCATTTCTTTATATTGCCATTGGTTGCCTATGTACCAACCGGCAACGGCGAGTACGACGACAAGTACTGCATAGAGCATATAAGTTAGCATTTCTGAACCATCTGCCATTATGAATCTTTTGTTTAACGGAGATAATTTTTTACAATTTGTGATCAACGCGGGTGTTGTGAAATATTTTTTTAAGAATATTTTTCATTACACGCCTCGCTGCTCCGCGTACATTATGAACGCTTCGTTCAATTCCGGCACGCGCGCTTTCCCGTCGCGCAGCGCCATAGCGGCCGCATCCGCCACCATCCTGAGCACGCTATTGCTCACCTTCCCTAAATTACCAACAACGCTAAACCCTGATTTGCACGCGTCCAGTACATACTTCCATTGATCTTTTGGCGATACTATGTATGAGAAGGGAAGGTTTATCTCTTCATCTTCAAGATTTTCAAAGTTTACTTTCTCCTCGTAAGGTATGCTTTCTTCATGCGCAGCCACCTCCTTTAACCGTTGCCTTTCATACATTGGCAAATCAGCCCACTCGGGACCTTCGTCATCATCACTGCCGTCACTGCCGTCGTCGTCATCAGTCAAATCATCTATATCTCCAAATAGATCATCATCGCTAGCCTGATCTCCGTAATCGCGAGTGGACTCATTATCTGAATCATCATCTCCGACTCCGCTCTCATCCGAGTCGTACATTTCAACGAAATTCTCTACAAACTCCTCATCGCTAGGATTACTGAATAAGATTTCCATGTATTTGACACTTCCTGTGATTGGGTGATTCCACTTGGCCGCCCACTTCATACCTGGTTTGTACACCACATCTTTAAATTCGGCAATGTTAGGTAACGCCTGCTTGGCATCTGAGGAGAGGTTCAGCGTAACGTCTGCGGCTGTTATAGCACGTCTGATACGCCCCCGTCGCTCGTCTTCCAACAGGTTTTCAGTTGAACCTACGGGTCCCTCTTGCCCAAAGTAGATACACATGTCGTCAGCGGCAAAGGGTGTCGCGGTGCACGTATGACCATCCACCTCAACGAATCCATGTTTATACTTGGTATCATTATTGCTCATAATTTTGCTACGCTTCTTATACTTGGCAAGCACATCAGACCAATCTATCTCTTCAAAGTTTATGAATGGTTGATCTTTACCCAAATACGTTTTAAAATCTTTCCAGTAATTGTCAATAAAGACCTGATCTTTCATGTACGCCGTAGCTGATCCTTGCGATGTAATTAGAGCCGCGTACAGAAATGCCGCTTTCTCCCCCTCAGGAGAAAGCTTGTAATGATATTTGTACTGAGAGTGATTGTTATAATTTTTATGTTTCAGCACGGCCCCCATGTACGGCTCCTTTCCGTATTGAGGGAGATATGGACCCAAATGTCGAATCTTCTTCCATTTGGGGACATAGGATGGTTGTGAAAATCCATCAATTCCCCCCAGGCGTTCGCTCAGGTTCATGAATATATCCTTGTCACGCTTGTCATTGAGTATAATACAGCTCTCGTTGGTAGACTGATCTATTTCGAAATTAACATCCACGCGTTCGTAGAATGTTTTGAGAAAGTCAATTGCATCTTTCCTGTTAACGTTGAAGCAAAACCTTGCCATATTTTTAGATAGCTCAGAGAAATCCTAATGCACCGCGAGGTACTTTACTGTATTCATTTAAATACATGTTTTCCGAAACAATCGTTATCGCAAAATTTGAGATGCTGCGGAGGTTCCCCTCCGATGGACGCGTAGTAATTCTCAAACACTTCCTTGTGGCATTCAGAGCAATAACTAGGTGTCATTTGAGTGATTAGTTCTCTTAACTTTTGAAAAAGACCGGGCGCTAGTATAGTCGTAGCCCTCCTCCTACTTAGTATAGGCCCGACAACATCTGGAAGCACAGCGGGTAAAGCAACCCTCGTATCTTCTAAGGAAACAGATGTTCTTTGATTTAACTGTAAACGCCTCGGGTTCATACGTCTTCGGACCACTGGGTCGTTCTGTTTGAGTAAATCGTAATATTTGTTTTCTATGCAACGTCGGACGTGCTTAATTTTCTTCATGACAGGGGTCACGTCAACATTTGGTTCTCCAAAGACCTCGGGAAGTAAAGTGTCGTAATCCAAATGGATGAGCATATCTCCATCATAATCTTGTCTAATAATTTTCTCATGGTATATCTGAGGTTCGTCAATTAGAATTGTTAGGAACACTAGAATGCGTGACAGATTTCGGGCCAAAACGTCGTTGGTCGTAATATGTCCAAACGAATTAATAATAGCTTCTACGTATAGTTCAAGTTGCCTACCGCTGTCCATGGATTTGAGGATATCATTGTCCATTAACATACGCTTGGCTATATCGATACTCATGGCATCTATAGGTGTGAATTCTCGAATCCAATCTTTCTTTGACGCATTGTACATGTCTTCCGTCTCAATGATGATTTCGTCGTTTGCCGTTACGTATGCAACCCCACCAGGGATGAATTCACGTTGACCATCACAAGCCATCTTATACCAAGCCGCGCTAACCTTATACCAACCATCTTGTACCTCTACTGGTATAGTTAGTTCAGGAGGACAATCTTGGTCGAGATTTCTGAGAGCGAATCCTCTAATGACTTGGTCAGTGAAATGGAACATCCATGGAGCTCGTTTGTATTCGCTCTCGCATTGAGAAAGTATATAATCTGTAGCGAATGGAGCGGCTTGTACTCTGCGTTGTTTAATTATACCATCGTTTTCTACAGGTATAATAGTTTTATATTTCCTATCTGTTATGGAAGGTAAAATATCTCCCTTTATTAACACGTCTTGAGGGATTTTGAGTGGTAAGGCTTGACGACGACTGATTAGTTCTTTCATACTCTCTACGCGTGCCTGCACGTAGTCTTGTTGTTTGAAAATTTCAAAGTATTGTAATATGTTGTCTGAACCATCCTGGTCAAAGTCGTTGAAAAACGTTTGCACGAGGGGAAAAGGGATACCCGTTTTGAGTATGCTGAATAATTTGACTATAGCTCTGTCTAGGTTTGGATCTGGGACATTACGGGATTGAGTCCAACCAGCTTCAGCTACAAATTTGTCTATTTCATCAACCATCTCATCCGGGTCCATGTCTACAAAGTGTCGGAAAGGAAACCATTGATTTACTATCCGTTTAGGCCTCGCTTTGGATGCGGCAGCTTCACGTTTCTTGAAGATTTGCGCCTTCTTTCCACGCAATTTCTTCTGAGGACCCTTCTTTTTCACTAAGGCCATTACATTATCTGTCATTTTATCATCACCAAGAAATTCAGGAACGATGCGGGATGCGTGGAAAGCACGCCCGTGTATCCAACTGACAGATCTTTTCCTCGGTAAACTAAAAGCCATGTTACTAATAGAATATCGTATCAAATTACCTCTTAATCTCGATCATTACCAGGTAGCTCATCTCTATACCATAATGGAAATGTCAAAAGAGTTCACTTCGTTAGGTGAAGGCGTCGAAATCTTGGAGAATGTACCATGTGATTATGCGTGCTTACCTAAACCTGATCATTCAAGAAAGGGAGTGGGTGATGTTCAACGTACATCAAAACGTTATCACATCCCTTCCACGTTGGCTGAGGTCGCTGGTCTGACTGATTGTATTTTAGCCGAGTCGGCATTCAACGAGTTTCCACACTCAAAGACCATCATCATTGCAGAGGCTGGTGCAAAGGGCGAGTTTACGATAGACACGATATGTAAAAAGATAGATGAAGAAAATAATATATTCAAACTACCTCAGGTTATTTTGGACAAGTGCTCTGTGGTAGACATAGACGTTGTTAACGACTCGTTACCAGATGTTCTTCATAAAGATGAGGAAGATCCAAAGATTGTTTTGGGATTGAAGAGTGACTGGCATAGATCGCTCATCCCCGGACAGTCCATGATCGTGCACAAGCTGGTTTCAGTGAATAGCGGAGAGACTAAGAAAAAGACCAAGGAGGTTGTTAACACCCTAGTGATGGATACCCTACGCAAAATGTTTACATTGTTTCATCGCAAACTGTTATGCTCTCAAGATAGATGGAAAGGTCTCAACATGGCAGATATTAGAACGATGGAAAATGAAACGAAAGACGTGTTGGATAGGAAACGAGGCGATGACTAAACAGATGCGAAATTACGATCATATGACATACTTGCTGGTTTCTTCACGAGTACTATAATGATAATTATCAACACAATCACAACGACAGGTATAACCATCCACCATTCCAGTTGAAATGGTTCTGCTGGAGGAGCTTCTATCTGAAATATTTCACGCACCTTCTCAGGACCTGCTTCATAGAACGCGTCTTTCTTTGATCTTTTGATTGCTTGTAATTTGACCTCACTTATTTCTTTTGGAGTGACTTCTATGGGAGGCGAAGTACATTTGAGGAGGATTATACCACCGAGACCTGTTGAACGACCTACTGAGAAGAGGGAATCTATCTGACCACCTGCCCTGTTGAACGGAAACATGGCCATTTTGAAGTAACCTTTATTCCCTATGTACCGACCGTACGAGTTGCGACAGTGCCAGTAGGGGACGTCTCCAACTAATCCATCCGCGTACTCAATGTTTTTCGCCACACCCCATCCCATTACAGAAACGGCGTGGAACCCTCTGATCATACCAGCCATCGCATTCCAACTCATAGTCGTCATGCCTGATTTATAATTACCATTTTCAAAGTATACACCACCATTGATTTCGCTACCATGAAAGAGAAACTTGTTGAAATTGGGGTACACGGCGAATGACCCAACAACTGGTCCGTATTGGAGAATGTGACTTTTGACCATCGTCTTGTACACGTTCCTGAATTGTCCTCCATTATGTACTAACTCTCCAGGAGCGTCAAACTTGTACCTGTATTTGCGGTTGGTGTCAAAGTAGCATCCACACGTGTGGGGTATGTTTTCGTTGAGTTTGTCAACAAAATTCACATTAAATTCATCTTTACCTTGTCTGTTGGTACACCACTGCTTGTCCTCTGAACACCACGAGTAGTCGATGCATGTCTGGTCCATTGCTCCCGAGAGAGATAGTGCTCGGGATATCTGTGCCGTGTTACCCCCGTTGCATGGCTTATTACCTGCAAAGCATGCCATTATGGACGTAGCGGATACATTCGGTGACCATGAGACAACCCCAGAGATGACGTGACAATCTGAAAGGATCTGAGCCAGCGTGACGGCGTAGCATGAACCGCATAAGTATTGGTCCCTCACTTCATCTATCATACTTTTCTTCTTGAGAATCTCTGACGAGTCCATTTCAGTTGAGACGCCCCAGGAAAAGTTCTCAGGGATAGTCCGAGTGGCATTCATGTAAGTAGCCGAGTATGGGGTTTTAAGTTCTAGAGGGATTTCAGCCTCGTTAATGAAATGGAGGTTGCGAATATCTGTGTTGTACGGGGGTATAAACACCTTTTTAGATTTCTTTTCAGACGACGCCATTGCGAATCTGGCTCCTACTTTTGAAGGAATTGGTTTCCACTTTCCTGCACGCTTGTCCTCTTCATACACTTCTACTGTTTGATTACGTCTAATTTGTTCGTATTCATCCATTTTTATGTGTTTATGTTTTTACGAGTATGAATTCCGTAAAAATATAAACACCTAAAAAAATGAGTAGTAAATATCAATCGTCGGAAAAAGAGGATCGCGATAATTATCTATTGTTTCTTGCTGGTTTGAACAAATCAGTCCAGGAAGCGGATTGTGATCAGTGGCGTGTAGGTATAAATCCATTCACTGGAAAGTTATACACGACTAGTAAAAACAGTCAACGCGCATTCTCGCGCATGCGGGGTAAATGTGATCCCTGTTTTGATTTTGAATATAACCGTAAAATTAACCCACGTACAGGTCGACGTATCTCACCAAGAGGAAAAGTATATAAACAATTAGTTGCCGAATGCAACCCTCGATCACGCTGTAAGTCACCTATTAATCCTCGTAGTAGGTCACGTAGTAGGTCACGTAGTAGGCCTCGTAGTAGGTCACGTTCCAAAAGTCCAAGGAAATACAAGGCATCTCCTGTTCGCAGACGTAGGAGCAGGAGCAGGAGCAGGTGCAGGAACTAATCTTATGGAGTAAAAACTATCTTTGTTAACACAAAATGGCCACGTTGAAATATCCTATTGGGTATCTTGAACGATCTGACTTCTCTGACTCTGGAGACTTGATTGGGCAACTGGGAGGGAAACCTGTTCTAGTAATGATTCAAGGACTTTACTGCGGTGCATGCACAACGGCAAAACCTGACTTCCAAAGGCTCAGTACTGACGGGACGGTGACATGCATGACCATCCAATTAGATGGAGATCGTAAAAGTGAAAAGGATATCCAGTCTTCGGGTATTCTCAACAAAATTTATCCTAACTTGGAAGGCATTCCCGCTTATGTTCTATACGTTAACGGAAACAAGCGAATCCCATACCAGGGTACCGATCGTTCGTTTGAAGCTTTGAAGCAATTTGTACAACAATATGTTTAATAAGTTATCATATTCATCACTCCTAGGAGTGATGAATATCTGAAAAATTAATAGTTGTAAAAACTTTCCTTATCCTTACCGCTCATGAGCCATATGATGATAAGAATTACCAAGATAACAACTGATGCGATGACCCATGGTTTCATAAAATAGTCTCTGATACTTTCCATAGCATTCATGACTTTACCATCACCGGTCTGATAACCTTGAGGAAGGAGTGGGGTGCGAGCAGCTGAGCTACCATAGTAGGCAGGAGGATACCCCCCCATAGGATGGGAAACTTTATCATAAGGGCTATCTTTGTAGTACATTTTTGCTAAGCAAGGAAAATAATTCAAAAATGAAACATGTGTACATAAATATAACTAAAACTGAGTCATAATTACTAACAAAACTACTAGAATGATTACAATCGAGTACAGTTCATACTTGTACTTTTTCAAAAACTTTATAAAGTTTTCCTCAGAATTACTAGGAGTGGCTCCACCTCCCGGTTGCACAGGTGATGGCTGCACGGGTGATGGCTGCACGGGTGATGGCTTCGAATCGAATTTGCAAACAATGTCATTCTGAACGTGATCAATTGACACGTTACCATCTTCAATGATATCGAATAATACTTGGCATAATTTGTCTGGGCATGTTGGATTCGTTAGCTGCGTGGGGACCAGGTACTTGCCTGACCTGTTGGCACATGCCGAATACCAGCATCCATCGTTAATAGAGTGAGCTCCCTTCATTGCCTGATATGTGCTATTCTCCGCTCTGTTGATACATTTGCAATCCTCAGTGTTGTGACGAAGACAGTAGTTCTGCATAGTGGCGTCTTGGATATGAGGTGGTTGTTTTTCAAACCACATTCTACATTCATTTCCTCCCTCACCTATGGATTTGAGACGACTACATTTCTTCATTCCCTTGGGGCACGTGGTTACATTCTGGGTACAGTACTTGGCTTCAATATCATTATTCTCTCCAAATTTATCCTTGTACGCGAGTACTTGTGCCCGCGTATCTACGTTGTCTAGATTGTAAATACATTTGAGATTGGGTGCTTCTTTGTCCCACCCGTAGTATATGAGTGGATCTTTTCCCTTTGAACTACGACCTATTTCACACTCGTCTCTGTCCGGGTGTACACATCGGGGTTGTGATGTACAGAAACCACCGCAGCAAGAGTCTGTGCCTATCTGCCAATCATTAATGTTATGCGTTGAGTGACAGGGGATCCTCGCGCTGAAAGCGGAGCAATGGAAACATCTACATTCTCCTGGTTGATACTGATGTTTTTGACTCGTTTGGACTAGGCGTCCTATTACATGTTCTCCCATGTTTTTGATAACATGTGAGAAAGATCGCAAATTAATCTAATACGTCTCTTTCATTCAACCTCTAACGTTGTATTCTGGTTCGTTTATAAACGAACCAGAATACAACCAACACGATGATTAAGATGATGAGCCATGTGTTATTACTACCTTTTCTAAACATATCTTTGATATTACCAGGGTCAAAATCCTCACCTCCGATGTCAATGTCTATAATGTTGCGTCTGTTTATCTGACGTACCTTCTGAGGACCGGCCATGTAGTAAGTGTTGGAAAGTTGTTTCTTAATATTCGTCCTGTATCGCTGAGATATCTGATTAAGATCGACTATCTTAGGAGGTTTTGTGGCACGAATAAGGATCATTGAACCGACTGGACCTCCAATCTCAGTCATCACTTGTTTGTCAAACTGAGATATTTTGTTGAATGGATACATGGCCATTTTGAAGTAACCATTTGCATTACCCCACTTTTCTCCCCATGAATTGCGACAGTGCCAATAAGGAACGTCTCCTACCTTGTCATTGTCGTACTGGATGTTCTTGGCGACACCCCATCCCAAGATGCTGATAGCATGGAGTCCGGCTGCCTCACTAGTCATCCTATCGCTGAATTTCAATTTACCTCCATTATACCCATTGTAATCAGCTCGATCAAGGTACACGCCCCCGTTAAGGTTGGGGTCGGTAAAGTTACCCGTAAAGAAATTCTTCAGTACCACGTAGCCACCAATTACAGGTCCAAAGTCGAGAATGTGGCTTTTGATCGTGTTTCTGAAAACATCAATGGGTGTTCTGTTGTTAATGAATAACACATCACTCCCAGGGTCGAGTTGGTACAAGTACTTCTTCACACCCCCGTAGTAACAACCGCATGGTTTTGGGATGTTATCATTTAGTTTAGACGCTAGGGTCTTGGCGTCAAAGTGACGCGCGGACGAAACACTTTTACATACTTCAGTATCTCCGGAGCACCACGAGTAGTCCACGCATGACGTGTCTGCAACGCCTTCGCGCTCCATGTATGACGCGATAGCTGCAGGGTTTCCTCCGGAGCACATTTTGTGCAGATTTCCAGTAGGTATGCACGACATGAGGTACGTGGCGCTAATGTTAGGGGACCAACCCGTTGCTCCAGAGACAACGAAGCAGTCACTCATAGTATCTGCAAAACTGACAGCCCAACACTTTCCTAACTATTTAGTTTTCATACATTTTTATTATTAAACTATGTGCTTGTAAACATTACTCACATCAATATACTGAAAACAATTACACTATTACATATCAAGCAAACGATCGTATTCATATATCATCAATACATAGTCATTAAATTCACCCCAACCTAGACATCTACCCATCATCAATTAAATAATGACTTAAAAATATATAAACATATTTAAAATGACAAGTATAAGTGAACGTCAAGACATCCCTCAACCCTTCATATTTGAAGGACAGTGCGTCTACCTTCTCAACGATCTCATCGCATTTGATAGATCGTTCTTTGTAGGATGCATACGCGAACCCAGGAAAACAATTGAAAAGAAAAACATCCCTGAGGACCAATACTGGTTCGCCACGTACTTCAAAGGTGGATGGTTTCCAGAGAGTCCAGAAAACAGAAAAGCCAAGATCCTCATATCCGATGAATGGACCCATAACAACTTACCCAAATTCACAGGTAACCAGGACAACTACAAGTACAAACCACTTCCACCTCTTCTTGAATTGGAGGAGCATGAAAAGTTTAACCGAAGAGGAAAAGTGTTTAAAATGGAGGTGAGAGGTGATAAGACGAGAGAAGGTATACGGTTCAAATGTGAAGATGTGGCTCGCATATTTGAGATGGATTTAATCCATAATATCGATAGAT
>Ga0102886_1001392_pt1 | contig 10021 bp, 13 predicted proteins | sample Colrivmet1550A02_FD_84499 | JGI IMG/M metagenome (GOLD analysis project Ga0102886, IMG submission 84499) | Estuarine microbial communities from the Columbia River estuary - metaG 1550A-02 | ecosystem: Environmental > Aquatic > Marine > Intertidal zone > Estuary | place: USA: Columbia River... | reverse complement strand
GAACGATGTTCTTGCAGAGAAAGGTTATGAGCCATGGCTAGTAAATAATGCATTGTCTTACTTTCCTGATACGATTCTTCATGCTAACTTGATGAATCAATACCACCAACTGGACAAACGTCCCCAGTACGAGTGTCTTATAAATAGCATTAGACCTAAAAAGCGATGGGCAAAGTGGGTTAAGAATGCTAGTAATGAAGACCTTGATATGATATGCGAGTTCTATCTATGTAATAGAACAGTAGGTCAAGAGTATCTTTCTTTGTTGTCTAGTGATGAATTGAGTATCATGAAAGAACAACAAGAAATAGGTGGTGTGAAGAAATGAACATTTTAGAAAAACTAGTAGAGGTAACTCTGCCCAACGAGGAAAGCTTTCTTAAAGTAAAAGAAACTCTTACTCGTATTGGCATTGCCTCTAAAAAAGAACAGAAGTTGTACCAGTCTTGTCATATTCTGCACAAGCAGGGCAAGTACTATATCGTACACTTCAAAGAACTTTTCATGTTAGATGGAAAGATCAATGACTTCTCTGACGAGGACATGGCACGTAGAAATACTATCGTGAAGTTGCTCGAAGAGTGGTCGTTAATTAAGCCTTTGCTTCCTGAGTTAATCGCAGAGCCTACTGCTCCGCTATCTCAGATCAAGATTCTTCCTCACAAGGAAAAAGGCGAATGGGAACTTATTGCTAAGTACAGCATAGGCAAAAAACGATAATAGATTTTAAGGATGATTATACTATGATTAGGGATATTGACATGCGATCTGCCGTCGATTCATTAGATGCTGAGACCGATCTAAAAATATACAAAATTTTTCCAGAGGCACATCTGCCTGTATACGGTACAGAGTGGTCTGCCTGCTTTGATCTAAAGGCATCGATGCGAGATGGCGATACGATCACTATCATCACCACACGTAATGATAAGCGCAAAGTTAGCTACAATAAAGATTCTATAACAATCTACTCTGGAGAAAGAGTTCTGGTACCTACAGGACTGATTTTTGATCTAGATGAGATACAATCTTTAAGAATTCATCCACGTTCTGGTCTAGCTTGGAAACAAGGCATTACAGTAGCAAACTGTGAAGGCATTGTGGATGCCGACTACGTACAACAAACATACGTTATGTTGCTCAATTCTTCTAGCGAACCTTTTCAGCTACGTGATGGAGATAGAGTCGCACAAGGAGAGATTGTGGCAAACAATAGAGTTTGGTTTGTAGAGGTAGATGAAGAGCCTACTGAAAAAACTGATAGAATTGGTGGTCTAGGTTCTACAGGAGTTCAGTAATGTATCAGACATCTTTTAAGTTTTATGATTTAGAGCCCGTACAGTTAGAGTTAGATTTTGATATTCCTGAAAATCACGTTGTCATGGATAACTTATCTTACAGTTTCAGTTATACTCTTCCTTCAGATGAGAACTGGAATCGACAACTAATATACTCGTCCATCATGAACAACTATGACAAAACGTAATATATGCTATTACGAAATATCATGAACTTTTTTCAGAACATTACCATATAACATGTATAAATACATGTGAGTTGCCCAAGTGGGACTCATAACAATAACCCTTGCTTAACAGGAGGTCAATATGACTTATATGCAAACACAGTACGATCCATTTACAACCGTAGGATTCGATAGAATCTTTGAACGCATCCAAGCGATGCATCAACCAACTGATAGAGGTACCCAGAAATATCCGCCATATAATATCACTAAAGAAAGTGATACAACGTACATCGTTGAAATGGCAGTCGCTGGATTTACCGATGACTCTCTTGACATTCAAGTCAAAGAAGGTGTTCTAACAGTTGAAGGGAAGGTCGAGGACTCTACCGATAAAGAGTACATTCATAGAGGTATTGCGGCTCGTGCATTCACGAGAACATTCACACTTGCTGAAACAGTAGTTGTGAAAGATGCAGGACTTGAGAATGGTATGCTTCGTATCTTGTTAGAGAATGTCATTCCAGAAGAACAGAAGCCTAAGAAAATTAAGATTGGGCAGAAGCTCTCTACTGGAGAAAAAGAACTACTTCAAGAGTAGTACAATCGGGGTGGGGCTTTGGTCTCACCCTTTAATCTTAAAATTTGTATAGGAGCCAAAAGCTGATGAATAAGGCAATCTCTTTTCTGAAGAGTTGCGATGGCACTTTCTGCGATGCAGTTGCACAACTAGCACTGAGCGGATTATGTGTCTTTGTAATAGCTACTTGTCTGGGTAGCATATCATAAGAATGATTACACGTCTGTAATGCGGAGGTTTAACAACTTCCGCATTTTTACATTTATAAAAGGAGTAAAGTATGACTATTGTATTTTGGGTAATACTAACGGTAGGCACTATCAGCGCAATTGAAGGTAATGCCAAATTGAATAAGCTATGTGAAAAAGAAATCGATGAAGGCGTTTCTGCTACCATCAAAGAATGCAAGCAATACCAATTTGATACCAGGATCAAAACAGGATGGTAGATAGTTTTAATTAAATGCTTGACAACTCTATAAAACCGTGCTATAATAGACATTCAATTGAGAGAGATATACACTATGGAATATGGAATAACCAAGCAACTACCACCTTTATACAAGCGAGACAGTAAAGGCAAAATCAGAGAGCTAACTATCGAAATAGGATACGATGATGCCTGGAGCGCAGGCACTAGATCGACTGCTGGAATATTAAACGGCAAATTGGTCACATCTGGTTGGAAAGAAAGCTCTCCTAAAAATGTCGGTAAAAGTAATGCAACCAGTGCATTGACTCAAGCTGAAGCGGAAGCACAGGCTAATTGGGACAAGAAATCTGAGAAGGAGTACTTTACCGACATTAACCTCGTAGACACGTATGAGAAATTTAAGCCCATGCTTGCTGGTGATTACACTAAGCAAAGAGTTCAAGTAACATCTGGATATAGTCAGCCTAAATTGGATGGCATTAGATGTGTTGCGAATTCTAGTGGATTGTGGACACGTGCTGGTAAAGCCATCACGAGTTGTCCTCATATTTGGTCAGCAGTTAAGCCAATCTTAGATGCTAATCCAACTATGACTTTAGATGGCGAACTATATAATCAAGAGTTGAAGGACGACTTTAATAAGATTACCTCATTAGTGAGAAAGCTAAAGTCTACTGATGAGGATATAGAAGAGTCTAAGAACTTGGTGCAATACCACGTCTATGATCTACAAGATAGTAGGTCGCCTAATGATTCGTTCTCAATACGATCTGCTGTTATCGATCATGTTATCAACAGCAATTGCCTATATCTAAAGAAAGTTCCAACGTCCTTAGCCGTCGATCAGGAAGAGTTAGATGAATTATATGCTAACTACATGACTGATGGATACGAGGGACAAATGGTAAGACAAAATACTCGTTACGAAAACAAAAGATCAAACGGTTTGCTAAAACGCAAGCAGTTTATCACTGAAGAGTTTCCAGTAGTAACTATGCTTGAAGGTCAAGGCAATTGGGCAGGTCACGTCAAGAAGTTTGCTTTAGTGTTACCTAGTGGTGAGACTTGTGGTGCTGGAGTCAGAGGAACACAAGAAGTTCTGAAGAAGCTCTGGGAAACAGGTGAGTCGCCTACCTGGGCTACACTGAGATACTTCGGTCTAACTCCAGATGGAGTGCCAAGATTTCCTGTAGTCATCGACTACGGGTACGGTGAACGATCTGACTAATTGCATTGACAAAACGTTTCTTATACTGTACAATGTAAACTATAATATACAAAATGAGGTAATATCTTGAGTTTCTACACTTGTGTGAATCGCTACGGCAATAACATATTGTTTCGTGGCTATAATGACGATGGCAAACCTATTGCCAAGAAGTTTCCATTCAAGCCAACTATGTACGTTCCTTCTACTAAAGGTCCTGGCGAATGGAAGGGGTTTGACGGTGCCGCTGTTGAGCCCATTCAGTTAGACTCTATGTCCGAAGCTACTGAGTTCAATAAGCGATACGAATCAGTGGATAACTTCAAGATATATGGTAACAACAACTACGTTGCTCAGTTCATTGCGGATAAGTATCCCGGCACAATCTCATATGATCTAAAGCGAATCAATGTCGGTAATATAGATATTGAAGTCGCATCTGATGATGGCTTTCCAGAGCCTGGTGAAGCAAAGCATCCTATCATATCTATCGCATACAAGAGTAGCACATCTAAAGTTTACCACGTTTGGGGTTTAGGTGAATGGCGACTAGAAGACTGTGAGCTTGATCTAGACGGGTACATGGTACAATATCGTCTATGTACAGACGAGTCCGACCTCATGCTTAAGTTCTTAACCTTCTGGCATGCCAATTGTCCAGATATTATCACTGGTTGGAATATTCGGCTATTTGATATCCCTTACATGATAAACAGAACTACTCGTATTCTTGGCGATAAGATTGTTAAGCAGTTCTCGCCTTTCGGCATTACGAAATATCGACAGATCGGCATCAAGGGTAAAGACATGGATGCTTATGAGATATATGGTGTTCAACAAGTCGATTACTTTGATCTGTTTCAGAAATTTGGTTTCACTTATGGCAATCAAGCATCTTATGCTCTAGACAATATTGCCGCAGTTGTTCTAGGCACTAAGAAGCTATCTTATTCTGAGTACGGTTCTCTGCATGGCTTGTATAAAGCCAATCACCAGAAGTTCATCGACTATAACATTCGTGATGTTCAGGTAGTAGATCAGATTGACATACAAACAGGTCTCATGGACTTGGCACTGATTGTGGCATACAAGGGTGGTGTAAATTACAACGATGCGTTCGGTACGACTGGTATCTGGGATTCAATCATTTATAGATATCTTAGTGAGCGAAAGATTGCTGTGCCGCCTTCAACACGTAAGCATAAAGAGTCTTATCCTGGTGGTTATGTTAAAGAGCCTAAAGTTGGTATGACTGAATGGGTGACATCGTTCGACCTTAACTCCCTATATCCTAATTTGATCGTTCAATACAATATGTCTCCAGAAACTCTGGTTACTGGTGATGATGACTTTACAGCAAGTGGTGTTGAACATTACCTCAACAATCCTATTCGTGAAGATGTGCGTGAGCGTGATGTTGCTGTGGCTGTTAATGGCTCTATGTATCGTAAAGATGTTCGTGGTGTATTACCTACGATTATTATTGGTTTGTACGATGAGAGACGTGAAATTAAAACCAACATGCTTTCCCTCAAATCTGAGTATGAGAAGAAGAAGTCTCCCGAGATGCTTAGAGAAATAAATAGACTTGAGAATACTCAACAGGCTGTTAAGATTTTGCTCAACTCACTTTATGGTGCATTAGGCAATCAATACTTCAGATACTTCGATATGAGAATTGCAGAGGGCATTACGCTGTCTGGTCAGTTGTCTATCAAGTGGGCTGAGAAAGCCATGAACAAGGCATTGAATACTATTCTCAAATCTGATGATGAAGACTATGTTATCGCTATGGATACTGACTCTTTATACGTGAACATGGGACCTCTTGTTGATGCAGTCAAGCCAACAGATCCCGTAAAGTTCATCGATCAAGCATGTGAGCAAAAGCTTGTGCCTCTTCTACAGAAGTCGTACAATGATATGTTTACTCAAATGAATGCTTATGAAAACAGAATGGTTATGGCACGTGAGGCTATTGCAGATAAGGGTATCTGGATGGCAAAGAAACGCTATATACTTAACGTTTACAATAATGAGGGTGTACAGTACGCAGAGCCTAAGCTTAAGGTAATGGGTATTGAAGCGGTTAAGTCCTCTACTCCTCAAGTTGTACGTGATAAGTTTAAAAAGGCTTACAGTATCATGCTAAATTCTACAGAAGCAGAACTACAGTCATTCGTGGCTGACTTCTATGAAGAGTTCAAATCTTTGCCAGCAGAGGACGTATCGTTTCCTCGTGGTGTCAGTGACATAAACAAATGGAATGACAGGCATACGATATATAAGAAGGGTACTCCTATACACGTCAGAGGTGCCTTACTTTTCAACAAGCTTATGAAAGAAAAGAAGCTGTCTATGGAAGAGATCAAGAATGGTAGCAAGGTCAAGTTCTGCTACATGAAGATGCCTAATCCCTTAATGGAGAACATCATATCTTTCCCACAGTTCTTGCCAAAAGAGTTTGACTTAGATAGTCATATTGATTATGATATGCAATTCAACAAAACATTCAAAGACCCATTGAAGATGGTATCTGACGCCATAAACTGGGAACTAGAGTACATAAACACATTAGAAGGATTTTTCTCATGACAGAAGATATATTTGACTTCGGCTTTACTGCCGTCGATGAAACAGAACTAGAGGTAGTTCAAAAAGCACAATCGGATCTAACTGATCTAAATCACACAGCAGAGGATGCACAAGGTAAACTGGACAAATTGTACAATGCAATCACTCCACTGCTGAGTAACCTCAAAGCAAACCCAGAAAAAGAGTACATTCTTTGGCCAAATCGAACTGCTAAGATCGAACAATTCGAGAAGAAATTGTTTGACATCTACATGAGTTAGTGTTATAATGGTCTCAGTACAACAAAATTTAAACTATGGAGAATTATAAATGTCATCATTGATGGAAAAACTAGCTAGGAACTCGACTATCAAGTCTACAGCTCCTATTATGGACTCGAAAGTGTTCGGTAAGAAAGATATGGCACCGACATCTGTGCCAATGGTAAACGTTGCTCTGTCTGGCAGAGTTGACGGTGGCATCTCACCTGGACTACTGATGTTAGCGGGTCCATCTAAACACTTCAAATCTGCGTTTGCGTTGCTTATGGCAGCCGCACACCAGAAGAAGCATAAAGACGGTGTAATCTTATTCTACGATTCAGAGTTTGGTACACCACCAGAATACTTCAAGTCTTTCGGCATTGATATGGATCGAGTTATTCATACACCGATTACTGACGTTGAACAGTTGAAGTTTGATATCACTAAGCAGTTGAATGACCTCGAGAAGAAAGACAACGTATGTATCGTAATCGATTCTATCGGTAACTTAGCATCTAAGAAAGAAGTAGACGATGCTATGGATGGTAAGTCTGTAGCTGATATGTCACGTGCGAAGCAGATGAAATCTCTGTTCCGTATTGTAACACCTCACTTGAATCTTAAAGATATTCCAATGATCTGTGTTAATCACACATACAAAGAGATTGGCTTGTATCCTAAAGATATCGTATCTGGCGGTACTGGTGCATATTACTCTGCTGATGCTATTTGGATTATTGGTCGTCAACAAGATAAAGACGGTACTGAGATTCGTGGATATAACTTCGTCATTAACATCGAGAAGTCAAGACACGTTCGTGAGAAGTCTAAGATTCCAATCATGGTTACCTTTGAAGGTGGTATCATGAAGTGGTCTGGTCTACTTGAAGTTGCTGAGAAGGGTGGTTATGTAGTCAAGCCTAAAGTTGGCTGGTACGAAGCATTGAATCCTGCAACTGGCGAAGTTCTCTGTGATAAGATGATGCGAGCCAAAGAAATGGTAGATAACAAAGACTTCTGGTTAATGATGTTTCAGAAAACAGATTTAGCGAACTATATTGAGTCTCGTTACAAAATGGCTTCTAGTGGTCTTATGAGTGATGACGATAGTCAGATCCCAGAACACGTTGAAGAAGCACCTGTCGTTAATGCTGAGGAGACAGTATAACAATGATCGAAAATACCGTACTTGCGGGTTTATTACATAATGAAGATTACATGCGAAGAGTTATACCTTTTCTGACTGAAGAATACTTTGGTGACTTCACAGATAAAATGGTGTATAAATCTATTGTGCAGTATATTCAAGACTACAATGGGATTCCCACTCGGGAAGCCCTGCGTATCTCTATCGAAGAAAAAGACAATATCAGTGATGAGCAATACCAACAGATTGTTACTTTAATCAACGATCTAGAGTATGACAGCAAAACTGATCTTGACTGGATTGTAGATAAAACAGAGAAGTTCTGCCAAGACAAAGCAGTCTTCAATGCGGTTCGTGAAGCCATCTTAGTGCTTGACGGTAACCACAAAGACCTAGACAAGGGTTCTATTCCTGATCTCTTATCTAAAGCATTAGGCGTATCATTTGATCAAGCTATTGGTCATGACTTTCTAGAAGACACCGAAAGTCGATACGAGTTCTATCATAGCAAAGAAGATAAGATTGGTTTCGACCTCGATCTGTTCAATAAGATCACGAAGGGCGGACTATCTAGAAAGTCTTTGAGTATCGCACTTGCTGGTACTGGTGTTGGTAAAACTCTGTTCATGACACACTGTGCGGCAGCCAATCTTATGGATGGCAAGAACGTACTCTATATCACTATGGAGATGGCAGAAGAGAAGATATCTGAACGTATCGATGCTAACCTATTGAACACAACAATCGATAGTTTAGCTGAGATGCCTAAAGACGTGTTTATCAAACGTACAGATCGTGTTAAAGCGAAGACAACTGGTAAACTAATCGTCAAAGAGTATCCTACTGCTAGTGCAGGTTCTGCACACTTTAGACACCTATTGAATGAGTTGAAGTTGAAGAAGAACTTTACTCCTGATATTGTGTACATCGATTATCTAAATATATGTACTAGTTCTAGAATGAAAGCTGGCGCCAATGTCAACTCTTACACGTTGATCAAAGCAATTGCTGAAGAACTTCGTGGTCTTGCAGTTGAATTCAACGTTCCCATTCTGAGTGCTACACAGACAACTCGTACTGGTTATAGTAGCTCAGACTTAAACCTCGAAGATACTTCAGAGTCGTTTGGTCTACCTGCTACTGCTGACTTTATGTTTGGCTTAATATCTACAGAAGAACTTGAAGGTCTTGGACAGTTAATGGTCAAGCAGTTAAAAAATCGATGGGGTGATACCAATTACCTGAAGAGATTTGTTATCGGCATTGATAGGTCTAAGATGAAGCTATTTGATGCAGAAGACAATGCACAGGACCTAGTTAACGATACTAGCACTCCAGTTGCTGACAAAGGTTCTTTTGGTGATAGAATGAAAGCAGAGCGAAGCGAGAACAAAGATAACGTATTGTCGTATCGCAGTAATAAAACAAAGAGTAAGCCAGACTTTGGCGGACTAAAATAATATTTAGGAGAAACATATGTGGTTATGGATTGTAAGTAACGTAGCTGGGTCATTATTAGGTGCCGCATCTACTAAGTGGTTCAAAGACACTCGTGCGGGAGTCTGGTGCTACAACCAGTTCGACAATATAGCTGACTGGGCAACAGAAAGATATGGTATCGATATTTTAGATAAAGAAGGTATTGCTTGGAAAACTAAGTATCCTAATATCGCTAAGAGAATGGACGAATTAGAAGAGAGACTTTCGAGACTCGAGGAGAAGTAAAATGTTGACACTAGTGCCGTGTTACGAGTATGTGGTATTAGAGAAGGAAAACATGATCGTTTACTATACAGGAAGTCTTTCTAAAGCAACAGAGATGTCTAGATTGTTAGCTGAAGGAACTAGTCAAGATCCTGAAGTGGTCTTACAGTGTGTTGAAAGTGGAGTATAGACCAAAAAAAAGGCAGTCGTAAGATTGCCTTTTTTCAGATAGTTTGCGTGGCATACCCGAACCCCACGGACATCAAAGATGTGACGTATGCTATTCCTTCTGTGAGTTGATTATTACCGATCACACTTGCCTCTTGTGTATTACACATTAACACGCACCCATGCTGTTATTTATACAAAAAATATCCTGTGTCAATGCATATTATCGAAATAAATTAAAATAATTCTTGACAAAATGCACATAATGGTGCATAATATAAATAATAATAGTGTGAGGTTACATCATGAGTATGCATATGATCAAAGGCGTTTACGCACCTAAATCTAAGCGTAAGAAAAAGAAACTCGACATGGCTAAAGTTGAAGTGGAGTGGAGAAGATACAATAAGGAGATGAGGCGCAAACACTTGCACTCATGTCAGTTCGATACATTGGATAAATATGTTGCATATATATCTGG
>Ga0102886_1001372_pt1 | contig 10088 bp, 8 predicted proteins | sample Colrivmet1550A02_FD_84499 | JGI IMG/M metagenome (GOLD analysis project Ga0102886, IMG submission 84499) | Estuarine microbial communities from the Columbia River estuary - metaG 1550A-02 | ecosystem: Environmental > Aquatic > Marine > Intertidal zone > Estuary | place: USA: Columbia River... | reverse complement strand
TAAGATTATCAGCTACATTTTAGAAAGCGGCAAGGTGTCGTGCTTTGAAATGGTAGAAGTAAATCCAACACTAGATCATAAAGGAAATGTTATGGCAGAAACAGCTTTTGATGTTTTGAATGAGGTAGTCAAAATTTTAGAGAAGCAGTGATTCTAAAAGAAAAGCAAATAACAAACGCTCTTCTCATGGTGAGGCCAGTTGCTTTTGGTTTCAATATAGAGACGAGCTTGGACAATGCTTTTCAAAACGATTCTTATGAAAAAGAAGAATCAATTCAGAAAAAAGCACTTTTAGAATTTGATACAATGGTTTCTCTCTTAAGAGAAAATGGAATAAAAGTTTTGGTGGTTGAAGATACATTAGAGCCTAAAACGCCTGATAGTATTTTTCCAAATAATTGGTTTAGCACGCATTCTGATGGACGCATGGCTATATATCCGCTCAAAGCGGAGAATAGAAGAGCAGAAAGGCGACCAGAAATATTTGAATATTTGATAGAATCGGGCTTTTCAGTAAAGCATATAGAGGATTTTAGCGATGCTGAAACCGAAGGTAAATTTTTAGAAAGTACTGGAAGTCTAATTTTGGACAGAGAAAATGAACTCTGCTATGTTTCTGTTTCTGAACGTTCGAATCCCGAATTGGTTGTAGAGTTTTGCGAAGTATTTGGCTATCAGCCGATATTCTTTCAAAGCATAATAAACGGCACAGTTGCGTATCATACGAATATTTCTATGTGCATAGCATCAGAGTATGCGCTGGTTGCGTTAGATTCCTTTTCTCGAGAGGATGAAAAATCTAAAACTAAGAATGCGTTGATTCGTGCCGGAAAAGAAGTAATTGAACTTTCCGAGAATCAAGTTTTAAACTTCGCAGGAAATGGTTTAGAAGTACAAGATGAGAAAGGCGAAAGTTACTTTGTTTTAAGCAAGAGAGCTTATGATTCTTTAGCTCAGATTCAAATTGATACGATTAAAAAATACGCAAAGGTTATAACGCCTGTGCTAACAACAATTGAAAATATAGGAGGAGGAAGTGCGCGTTGTATGATGGCAGAAATCTTTTTACCCTACCGAAGAAAATAATAAAATATGCAGTTTTTAGAGAGTTTATTAGCTCCACATATTGAAAAAGGGTTTGAGTTTTTATTTGGACAGAAACCCAATAGTTTAGATTTTCAGCAGACAAGAAAAGACTTTGAAGGCGATATCACTTTTGTGACGTTTTCGCATTTACGTGTTTCAAGAAAATCTCCAGAACAAACGGGAGAGGCTTTAGGCAATTATTTGGTAGAGCATGTCTCTGAGGTTGTGGGATTTAACGTGGTAAAAGGCTTCTTAAATATTGTAATCTCAATTGATTTTTGGAAGAACAAGTTCTCTGAAATGGAATTAGATTCCAATTGGGGTTTGAAGGCTGAGGGCACAATAGAGGGAGAATCTATGGTGGAGTATTCTTCTCCAAATACTAACAAGCCTTTGCATCTTGGTCATGTTAGAAATAACCTTTTGGGATATTCTGTGGCTGAGTTAATTAAGGCATCCGGCAAGAAGACCTATCGCGTACAAATCATCAATGACAGAGGAATTCATATCTGTAAAAGTATGATTGCTTGGCAGAAATTTGGTAACGGAGAAACGCCAGAATCTACGGGTACAAAAGGGGATAAGCTGGTAGGTAATTATTACGTGGCTTTTGATAAGGCTTATAAAGAAGAAATTGCGACTTTGATTGCATCAGGTCATTCTGAAGATGATGCTAAAAAACAGGCGCCTATTTTTAAAGAGGCGCAAGCAATGCTCCTAAAGTGGGAAGAAGGAGATGCAGATGTCATCTCTTTATGGAAAGAAATGAACGGATGGGTTTATGAAGGTTTTGAAGAAACCTATACCAAAATGGGCGTGAGCTTCGATAAAAACTATTACGAAAGCGACACCTACATTCTTGGAAAGAATGACATTTTAGCTGGTCTTGAGAAGGGTGTTTTTTATCAAAAAGAAGACAGCTCGGTTTGGATAGATCTCACTGAAGATGGATTAGATCATAAGATTGTTTTGCGTTCTGATGGCACGTCTGTGTATATGACGCAAGATATTGGAACAGCAATCAAGCGTTTTCAAGATTTCAATATTGACGAACTCACCTATGTGGTAGGGAACGAGCAAGACTATCATTTTAAAGTATTGTTCTTAATTCTCGATAAGCTAGGCTATACTTGGGCCAAGAATTTGCATCATTTGTCTTACGGGATGGTAGACTTACCAAGTGGGAAAATGAAATCCCGCGAAGGAACTGTTGTTGATGCCGATGATTTGATGGCACAAATGGTCAATACAGCCAAAGAAAAGTCTGAAGAGTTAGGCAAGCTTGAAGATTATTCGGATGAGGAAAAAGCAAGCCTATACAAATCAATTGGTTTAGGTGCCTTGAAATATTATATCTTAAGAGTAGACCCCAAGAAGAGAATTTTATTCAATCCTGAAGAATCTATTGACTTTAATGGAAATACGGGGCCTTTTATTCAATATACCCACGCGCGTATTCAATCATTAAAACGTTCAGGTACAAGGCAAGATACTTTTGAGATTTCTGATGTAAACATGACAGCCGAAGAAAAGGAGATTGTAAAAGCCATGAGTTTATTTCCAGAGGTGATTACTCAGGCTGCACACGAGCAAAGTCCAGCTATTATTTCCAATTACACATACGATTTGGTAAAACTGTTTAACAGTTTTTATCAAAACCATAGTATCCTAAATGCGGATTCTATGAATACTTCAACGTATAGATTAGCGCTTGCATCTAAAGTGGCAGATGTTATAAAAGATGGCCTGAATCTTTTGGGTATTGATAGTCCAGACAGGATGTAGTCACGGTTATTAAGATAAAAAAAGGCTCTCTAAATATTTAGAGAGCCTTTTTCGATTAACCCAATTGCACTGCTATTTATTTCTGTCCTTTTTGTCTTTCCACACTAAGCCGATATTCAATCCTGCCGTGAATGCAAGAGGAAAATCGCTTCCGCCTAAAAATCCTCCGTTGTACCCGCCAAATTCAGAAAAGCCAAATCCAATTCCAGTATAGTAATCCACTAAAAATTGATCATTAAAAACACTTTGTTTACCAAAATTGATCATAAAAGCTCCATTTATAGACATGTCACTGCGGTTTGATTCGTCATAGCCGCCCGTTGCGTGATTGTAAGAATAGTCTGCTTGACTATAAGATGTCAAAATGATTTCAGGCTTAACATATCCTCCTTTTAAGATATGCGCGTAACGCATTTTTGATAAGTAAAAATCAGGAGATCGTTTTAATTTATATCCAAACCGTAATCCAAGACCTCTGCTGCTCATGTCATCCATGTCAAAACCGCCCCCGATAATGGTTAAGCCACCTTCAATACTTGTTGATGGAGAAAGAGACCTTTCATAAAAAAATGTTGCTTGATTAAAGAAGAATCCTGTGAAACTTACTTTAAGTGCATTCTTAGATTGCCCAGTGTAATAATCAGGATCATTAAATGAGTCTTTAATTTTAAATTCCATGATGTCTCCGCCTTCAAGCTCGACCTTAGCTATTTTTGCTTTTTCTATTGAGAATAAGGGATGGTTTGGGTTGTCAAAATCTTTAAACTTTACTTCGTCTGACGTAATTTCAATGATTTTCACTTTTAGTATTTCTCTGTTCTTTTTATGAATGTAATCTTGAGCAGTGCTCGCAAATGCAACAAACAACAAAAATAGAGTTAGGGTGTTTTTTAAAGTTTTCATTGGTAACAATCATTTGTTTAATTCTGATATAAATGTAGATTGTCGTTAAACTTCAATTGAATTGAAAAATCCAACAGGAAAAGTTATTCTGGGATTTTATGCAAAACAAAATTCGAGAAGCAAGAGTTTATTCTCGCAGAAAAATATGGATGTTGGAATGTTCTAATCCCAGCGCTTCCAATCATTGTTTTGACCAATACGCAGGATTTCTGGTTTCTTTACGATTAAGTATAAAAAGATAAGTGTAGGGGTGAGAATAACCATTCCGATTTCCCAGTTTTGAATAAAGAGATCTGGTTTGATTGCAATCATGGTAAACAAACCTGTGATTGCACCTCCCAAATGTGCTTCGTGACCAATGTTACCTTTATTACTGCGCATTCCGTAGATAGAAATAATAATAAATAGGATCCCGAAAATCCACGCAGGAATACCAATTGGAATAAAGAATAAGTAGATTCTATCCCATGGGAATGGGAGAATGAAAGCATATAAAACACCACTAACAGCTCCGCTTGCGCCTAATGCCTTGTAATGAGCATCGTCTCTTTTAAGGTAAAGCGCCAGTAGGTTACCACCCAATAAACTTATAAGGTAAAGTAAAACGAACAAGAATGGTCCAAGAACAGAAACGAGGGTACCACCAAAAAAGAATAAGGTCATCATGTTAAATAAAAGATGACCCCAGTTAGCATGCAAGAAGCCAGAAGTTAAGAGCCTTATGTATTCTTTACCCCATCTTATTTTCCCAACATATAAAATGTATTTTTCAATAAACTGAGGGTTGTTGAAACCTTGAATTGAAAAAATTACATTGATAGCAATTATTAAAAATACTACGTTATTCATTTTATTACTTTTCTGCCTGCAAGGAATACAAATTTTGAGCTTCTTTTAAAGTTTGTAAAATAGACTCTCTTTCAGTCTTTAAGTGCTCAACATAATCTGGATCTTTTCTCTGAATTTTTAAAAACGTTTTGAGCTTTTTAAAGCGAATGAAAAAAGTGCGGTAGAGCCAAACAAAAGCACCGCAAATGGGCAGAGATATTCCAAAGATGATTGTATTGAGCGTGTTTTCAAATACTTTATCGAACCAATAAATTTCTAAAAAATAGAAGAGCGGAATTAAAAAAGTAGCTACTCCCATTAATAAAGGGGCACGGTATTCAATATCTTTTGGAACTTTAGAAATATATTGAGAAATAGCAACAGGTAGAACGTGGGTAATATAGCCTAACAAGAAAAAAGGAAAACCTAAAATCAAGGCTAGAAAATATTGTATGAGGACAGAAGTAGCATTGCTGCCTACATATGCCCCGCTAATAAGGTTTTGCGTAACACGTACTGATTCTGCTTTGTCAAAATATGCATCTACTTTTTGTTCAATTTCACTGTATTCGTTAGGAAGGTAATCAGCGAAATAGGCTATTGCTTTAGATAGTGCGATCCTAATTTCCATTTCGGCTTTGTCCTTTGCCTTAAATCTTTTGTCTTCTAACCAGTAATCGGCATATATTTTTTGAATTCTTCTCAGAAGAGCTTCCTTTTCTGGAGTATCAGCAATTACCAGTTGTTCAGAGAGTTCTTCTTCAATTTTACGTGTTACTGCTCTTACCGCTTTTTCAGAATCTTCTTCGTAAAGATCTTTGTATTCATCTATTTCAATCGGTTCGTTAAATGTTATCATGACTTTGCTTCTAAATTTTATAGCATCAGAATAGTTCAATGCTACAGTCATAATCTTCAATCCTTTATTGAACTCATTTTCTTCTTGAAACTGAAATGCAATTCTCGCAGTTCCTGTTTTAATTTCCCTCAGTTTAAACTCATAAAAGCTACTTCCTTCTGGGAATATCATAAACGTCCCTTTTCCATTTAGGTACTTAACCGTTTTGTTGAAGTACTTTTGATTGTTAGCCACTTCACCTGGATTGATATCTTTTTTTCTGAAAATGGGGATGACGTGCAAGTAATTGAGAAGGGCTGCTAACATCTTATTTTTGAATATTCCTCCATTGGCTAAAAAACCAACGCGCTGTCTAACGAAAGCTGCAATAAGCAAAGGATCCATAAAAGTATTGGGGTGGTTCGCGGCAATAATCAGCGGACCATTTTTAGGGATATTTTCTTTTCCTTCTACGACAATAGAGCGGTAAAACACAACCAATGAAGCCGTTATGATTTTTTTTAAAAAAGTATATACCACGGAAAACAGATTTGGTTAGCAGTTTTGAAAGTTAAAAAGTTTTAACACATATTAAGCATCAATCTTATCAACTTTAGATTCAATCAAAAGAACTTAATACCAATTAATTTGGTTTAACAATTTTAATAGGGCATCCTAAGAATTGAATTTTTCAAATATTGAAACCACAATTGCATAAATCAGTTTCAAAGAACACCTATTATCAATAGATTTAATATAAATTAATAGGGGCATGAATAATATTCTGAATTACTGTTTAAAAGTTCAATTATGTAGACCAATTGCAATTAGTATTTGTTTTAATTGCCAAAGTGCCCCATTCATTGAAGTAGGAAAGGTATTTAGAGCCAATTAATGTCTAAGAGGATTTCACTAAATATTAGAATCATTCTTTTTTCGACACTGCTTACTTCAAGTTTTAATGTATTGGCCCAAACAAGTGCTAATCAAAATGGAAAAGACGTTAAAGCACCACAAAGAATTAATGTCTCTGCTTTTTTGGGTTCGCAATCAAGCATAAATCCAAACATAAGAAATGCGCCATATGGATTAAATTCTTCAATGAATACAAATTCAAAAGGAACAAAAAGACATTCTAAAAGTCGAATTGTAAGTAACATTGAAGTGACATACTGGTTAAGCAGAAGGCACGGTTTTGCTTTAAATTACTCAAAATTTAATAGTGTAAAAGTATCTGGTTGTATATCGAGTAATTCTGGAAATGAAATAACCGTAGAAATGAGTGCCAGAGCCAAAGCATACACCCTATTTTATGTGTATAGAACACCAAAAGCTAGGCTTAATTTATATGCAGGCCCATCATTTAGCAGAGTTAAATTCCAAAATCAACTGATCGGTTTTGCAGGCTCTACTAATACTTCAGTAAAACCTGGATTTGCGGTAGGCATATCTTATAAGATAGTAAATAGAAAACATTTTTTTATAGATATTAGATCAACATATTTTTGGGAAGCTAACTTTGATAAAAGAATTGTTTTACAAGAAAGCAAGTCTTTAGGTCCGGGAAATTCTCAGATTGAATTTTCTAACCTTCAAGATCTGCCGATACATCCTTCAGGTCTAAATTGGGGGTTTTCTTTTGGTTTCAAGATGTGATTTTCAATTATTCATCAGGACGATTTTAGATTATTCTGAAATGCTTAGCAATGGGTAAACTTTCCAAGTTTCACTCTTTTGCAGCTTAACTCTAAAACATATCTTTGGCCACCTAAAAAAATTTAGTTTTTCATGTTCGAGAATTTAAATGATCGCTTAGATAAAGCATTTCACATATTAAAAGGCCGCAATAAGATTACTGAAATCAACATTGCAGAGTCTTTAAAAGAAATTAGGCGTGCCCTTGTTGAGGCCGATGTTAGTTTCAAGATTGCCAAGCAATTCACAAATACGGTGAAAGAAAAGGCGTTAGGATCTGATGTACTTGTATCGTTGCAGCCAGGTCAGTTAATGACCAAGATTGTAAGAGACGAGATTGCCAATTTAATGGGCGGTCAAGCTGAAGAGATTAATCTAGAAGGTAAACCTTCGGTTGTTCTTATCGCTGGACTTCAAGGTTCTGGTAAAACAACTTTCTCTTCTAAGTTGGCCAACTATTTAAAAAGTAAAAAAACCAAAAAAGTGCTTTTAGTTGCAGGAGATGTATATCGCCCAGCGGCAATAGATCAGTTAAAAGTTCTTGGAGAGCAAATACAAGTAGATGTATTTACACTTGAAGGAAATACCGATCCTGTAAAGATTGCAAGAGATGGTGTAGAATTTGCGAAAGAGAATGGTCATAATGTTGTTATTGTAGATACTGCTGGCCGCCTTGCTGTTGATAAGCAGATGATGGATGAAATATCCAACGTTAAAAGGGCAATCAATCCAAGCGAAATTTTATTTGTTGTAGATTCTATGACAGGTCAGGATGCGGTTAATACAGCGAAAGCATTTAATGATGTCTTGAATTTTGACGGTGTCGTTTTAACCAAGTTAGATGGTGACACACGTGGTGGTGCCGCTTTATCTATAAAGTCAATAGTAAACAAGCCCATTAAATTTATTGGTACAGGTGAAAAGATGGATGCGTTGGACGTATTCTATCCAGATCGAATGGCTGATAGAATATTGGGTATGGGAGATGTTGTATCTCTCGTTGAACGTGCTCAAGAACAATTTGACGAAGTTGAGGCGCGTAAAATGCAAAAGAAAATTGCGAAGAACCAGTTTGGTTTTGACGATTTTCTAGAACAAATTGCTCAGATCAAGAAGATGGGTAATATGAAAGATTTGATGGGCATGATTCCTGGTATGGGGAAAATGATGAAAAACGTTGATATTGATGATGATGCCTTTAAAGGTATTGAAGCAATAATTCATTCTATGACCGTTGAGGAGCGAAGAGACCCCAAGCTTATAAACGGAAGTCGAAGAAAGAGAATCTGCGCTGGAAGTGGAACGACAGTTCAAGATGTAAACCGCTTAATGAAGCAGTTTGACGACATGAACAAAATGATGAAGATGATGCAAGGTGGCGGTGGAAAAGGTCGTATGATGAATATGATGAAAAACATGAAGTAATAAATTAAAAACCAATTCACATGCAATTATTAGACGGCAAGGCAACATCAGCCCAGATTAAAGAAGAACTGGCAGAATCGGTTTTAAAGCTTAAAGCTGAAGGAAAGAAAGTTCCTCACTTGGCAGCGGTTTTAGTTGGAGATGATGGAGCGAGTCGTACTTATGTAAATGCAAAAGTGGCAGCATGCGAAAAAATTGGTTTTAAATCTTCTCTTGTAAGAAGAGAAGTCGACATCACTGAAGAAGAGTTGATGAAGGTCATAGCTGATTTAAACAATGATGATGACATTGACGGTTTCATTGTTCAGTTACCATTACCAAAACACATAGATGAGACAAAAGTGACATTAGCCATTTCTCCTGCAAAGGATGTGGATGGTTTTCACCCTGAAAGTTTAGGAAATATGGTGTTGGGTATTCCGGGTTATTTACCAGCGACACCAAACGGTATCATGGAAATACTAAAACGCTACGACATAGAAACATCTGGTAAGAATTGTGTGGTTATTGGGCGAAGTAATATTGTAGGTACACCAATGTCAATACTATTAAGTCGTAATACTAACCCAGGAAACTGCACAGTTACATTAGCCCACAGTCGTACTAAGAACTTAACAGAATTAACGCGAAAAGCGGATATTTTAGTTGTTGCCATTGGCATGCCTGAGTTTGTAACAGCCGACATGGTTAAAGAAGAGGCTGTTGTCGTTGATGTGGGAATCCATAGAATTGATGATGAAAGTGCAAAACGAGGTTTTAGATTGAAAGGCGATGTCAAGTTTGACGAAGTTGCTGAAAAATGCTCTTTTATTACTCCAGTTCCTGGAGGTGTAGGGCCAATGACTATCGCATCATTATTACAAAATACTTTAAAAGCTGTTCAGCTTAAGTCTTAAAATCAAAATACGTAAATGAGTAATCCACTCGTAGATTCTGGTCAAGTCGTTCCTTTAATGGAAGAGTTTTACACCATACAAGGGGAAGGCTACCATTCTGGAAAGGCAGCATATTTTGCACGTATTGGCGGTTGCGATGTGGGTTGCCATTGGTGTGATGTGAAAGAAAGCTGGAACGCAGATCTACATCCTCCAACTGAAGTTGAGAAAATTGCTGAGAGTGCTTCTGAGTATGCTGAAACGATTGTGGTTACAGGCGGTGAGCCTTTAATGTGGAATATGGAGCCATTGACTTCTGCTCTAAAAGCAAAAGGCATGAGTATACATATAGAGACGTCTGGGGCTTATCCTTTATCTGGCCATTGGGATTGGATTTGTTTGTCTCCCAAAAAAACCATGCCGCCTAAAAAGGAATTGTATCCTGTGGCAGATGAGCTTAAGGTCATCGTATTTAATGCGAATGATTTGAAATGGGCAGAAACACATGCTGCTGAAGTCAAAGACTCCTGTAAACTTTACTTACAGCCAGAATGGAGTAGAAGAGAAAAAGTACTACCTATGATTGCCGAATACGTGATGAAAAATCCAAAATGGCAAATTTCTTTGCAATCACATAAGTATATCGGAATTCC
>Ga0102886_1001356_pt1 | contig 10144 bp, 8 predicted proteins | sample Colrivmet1550A02_FD_84499 | JGI IMG/M metagenome (GOLD analysis project Ga0102886, IMG submission 84499) | Estuarine microbial communities from the Columbia River estuary - metaG 1550A-02 | ecosystem: Environmental > Aquatic > Marine > Intertidal zone > Estuary | place: USA: Columbia River... | reverse complement strand
CGTTGGAAGTTTATGCTGGCGGTTCCGTTGCAATTGGTGAGGGTTTGGAAAGCTATCGCGATATGTCTCGACCTGGAATTGCTCTGTACGTAGGCGGTATGGGTGCCAAAGAAAAGAATTTCTACAACCAGATATTCAGAAAGTATGGATATGAAGAAGAGGCTGAATTGATTCAAAATCTTTATCTGTCTGGTCGAAAGTCAGAGGCTGAAGCTGCAATACCTCAAAGTTATTTAGATTCGACTTCGCTTATTGGATCAGAGGGGTTCGTGAAAGAGCGCCTGCAGGTATACAAGGAAGCAGGCGTCACCAACTTGAATGTAAGCTTCCAAGGCACAACCTCGGAGGAGCGAGTCAGAAACTGTGATGCGTTCAAAAATCTGATTGAGAAGATCTGATCTCCATAAAGGCTATCCTTCAGGGTGCGTGGCTTGATTGGCTCGAAGCTTTATGAGCGTTATGGTTGATATATAGGGTAACAGGAATAGATATGGCGTTGGATCAATCACTTGCAACCACGCTCACACATACACAGCGATTGCAGTGTGAAGGTCGTGACATTCCTTGGTTGTTAAATCAGTGGGTAGAGCGCACGCCTGACAAGGTGTTTTTGCACTGGTCACCTTTTGATTTGGAGGATGCGAGTTGGACTTATGCTGAGTTTCAGCAGCAAGTTATTCTCGTTGCAAACAATCTCGCAAAATCTGGTGTGATTGCTGGAGACAAGGTACTTATTCACATGGATAATTGCCCGGAATTTCTTCTCTGCTGGTTCGCTTGTGCGCACCTCGGTGCTATTGCTGTGTCGACCAATACGAGATCTGTGGCAAGAGACCTGACTTATTTTGCCGAGTTTGCGGAAGTCAGTTGTGCTATCACGCAGCCCACCTTTGCTCGACTGTTGCGTAGTTCGGCGCCTAAGATCAAGTCGCTGTTTGTGACAGATGGGGACGTACCTGATTCGGAGGAAAACGAGTTTAGGCCTTTTTCTGAATTGCTTGAACGGAGCACAGCTGTCGCGACTACGGGCAGAGTCGCAGATCCCTGGGCTGATCTGGGGATCCAGTTCACATCCGGTACCACGTCTCGTCCAAAAGCTGTTCTCTGGACACATGCCAATGCGGTTTGGGGAGCGCAGGTGAACGCGACCCAAATGAGGTTGCGACATGAAGATTGTACGTTGATTGTTTTGCCCTTGTTTCACACAAACGCCCAGTCGTATTCAATGCTATCGACACTCTGGGCCGGCGGCACGATGGTATTGCAGCCAAGGTTTTCAGCGTCGAGGTTTTGGTCAGTCTCTGCGAGGTATAGCTGCAGTTGGGCGTCACTTATTCCTTTTTGTGTCAAAGCCCTTGCTTCTCAACCGGTACCTGAGGAAAACCATTATCGGTTTTGGGGATTAGGCGCACATCTACCGGAGGTGCAGAGCCGTTATAATATCCAAACGATCGGTTGGTGGGGTATGACAGAGACCATCACACAGGGAATCATCGGAGATATTGATCATCCAGGGCCCAGATTGTCGATGGGCAGATCAAGTTTTGCCTACGATGTGCGAGTCACAAATGAAGCTAATGAGCTTTGCGGGGTGGGTGAAAAAGGATTTCTTACTATTAGAGGCGTACGCGGCGTCAGTCTTTTTAAAGAGTACTACAAGAATCCAGAGGCGAATCGTGAGAGCTTCGATCAACACGGCTGGTTTGTTACCGGCGATGTGGTGAGATTTGATGAAAATGGTAATCTGTTCTTCTGTGATCGAGAAAAAGACATGCTTAAAGTGGGCGCAGAAAATGTTGCCGCATCGGAAATCGAAACGATCATTATGTCATCAGGTCTTGTCTCGGAGTGCGCTGTCGTTGCTCAAAAACATGACATGCTGGATGAAGTACCTGTTGCATTTGTCATATTGAGCGAGAAAATACCGAGGCTCCTGAATGAAGTGGAACAGGAGAAGATCAAGCGCAGAATCATCGATCATTGCGTGAGCAATCTCGCCGATTTTAAGGTCGTCAGAGCTGTCCATATCGTCGACTCCTTGCCACGTTCAACACTTGAAAAAATTGCCAAAAACGAATTGCGTGACAGATTGCCGTTGATTGTTTCTGCATCGTCTTAGAGAGGTTCAGTGATAAAATTTTTAACATTAACAGTTGTGCCAAGGTCTAGGTTGATCGTACTTTTGGTTGCCACTGTTTTGTGGCTAGGCGGGTGCGAACCCAAGCCGCCGCCGATCGTGACGGTTTCCGGGAACACCATGGGCACGACCTATAGCGTAAAGGTTGTGGGGGCTAATGTAGACCGGGACAAGCTTCAGAATGCAGTTCAGATGACGGTGGACAGGATTAACCAGCTAATGTCCAACTACAAAGATGACTCTGAGTTGTCTTTACTCAACCGAAGCGCGCTCGATACGCGATTTCCAGTGTCTAATGAAACGCGGGAGGTTTTGGCGTTGTCAGCTGAAATCCATGCACTGAGCGATGGTGCCTTCGATATTTCACTTGGACCCGTTGTTGAGTTGTGGGGCTTTGGTCCAACACCGACGGATTTAAGAGTACCGCCGACTGAAGTGATTACAGAAGCTTTGAGCCAAACCGGTACCGACGGGTTAGTGTTGGGTGATGTTTACGTTCAACGCACACGGGATATCTCCTTAGATCTCTCAGCGATTGCGAAAGGTTACGCAGTAGATCAGGTCGCGCGGATGCTCGATAGTGAAGGTTACAAAGACTATCTGGTTGAGATTGGCGGAGAACTTAAGGGTCTAGGAACAAACCAGGCAAACAACCCTTGGCGAATTGCAATAGAGTTGCCGGACTCAACCAAGCGAGAAATGTACTCGGTGATTGAGTTACGGAACCTCGGCATGGCGACTTCAGGCGATTATCGAAACTACTTTGAGGTTGATGGCAAACGCTATTCCCATACAATTGATCCGGCAACGGGCATGCCAATAACCCACAATCTTGCCTCGGTGACAGTGTTAGACGCTTCTGCTGCACGAGCTGATGGGTTGGCAACAGCAATCAATGTGATGGGAGCAGAGAAAGGAATTGCACTGGCTAATGCCCAAAACATTCCAATAATGGTTATAATGAAAGAGGCCGAGGGGTTTGTCGCAAAAACCTCAAAGGCATTCGATAATTACGTCTCTACTCAATAAAGTACCAAGCTGCGGTTGCGTGCGTAACTTCAAATGCAAAGTGCTAGCCCGAGCAGAAGACACCCATTCAAGGGTGTAAACACACTGAAGAGGTTCAGGAATGGCTGAAATACTAATTACTTTTGTTGTTTTACTGACGATCGTCGGTGCTATGTCCGTTGGTGTGTTGATGGGTCGCAAGCCTATAAGTGGCAGTTGTGGCGGCCTAGCAAATGCCGGTGTAGGTGGACCTTGCGAGATTTGTGGCGGTGATATGAGTAAGTGTGATGCTGAAAGCGACATGACGACAACACCTGCTGCCAAAATCGGGGCTGACACGCCGCTGTTCGTTGAGGCAAGCACCTCCCAAAATCGTGGATAACGACCTTTCTGTCACTCTGACAAGCGCACCTTTTAATTCTACCGTCAATCCCAGAACATCCGCCTTGCCTGAAAGGGTGTGAACCCCTCGCCTTGGTTTACATTCAGGCAAACATGTCGAATAGGTTTTCAGATTTGTATCCTCGGTAGAGCGATGCTTTGATGCAGTAAAACTAATCCTGTTCTTGATAAGTTAAGCTGGAATAGCGCATCATTCGCTTCACCGAATTAACTAATAGATATTACTATCAGGAGCTTTCCCAATGTACTCAATGACCCAGCTTGTGCGCCGTGCTGCCCAAACGAATGGTAATGCGATTGCAACCCTCGATGGCGAACGAAGTCAGACTTGGAAAGAATTTTTAGTAAGAGTGGCTGCATTTGGCGGTGGTCTACAGAAACTGGGTATAGCGAATGGAGATTGCGCGGCTATTCTTGCGCTCAACAGTGATCGTTACTTTGAATTTATGTTTGCTGTGCCTTGGGCGGGTGGCGTCTTTCAGCCGGTAAATACCCGTCTTGCTGGTCCTGAGGTGACATATTGGCTGACTGACTCTGAGGCGAAAGTTGTGTTCGTAGACACCAGCTTTGTCCCGCTGATAGAGAAGATACGCGGTGATTTACCCCATGTTGAACATTTCGTTTTTATCGATGATGGTGATGTACCGGCTGGCTATCGTTCATATACAGACCTTGTTTCGGCGGACCCAATTCCAGATGCTGGTAGAGAAGGCGATGATGTTGCAGGGTTATTTTACACTGGCGGTACAACTGGTAGATCTAAAGGTGTCATGCTCAGCCACGCGAACCTCGTGGTTAACGCATTGCAGGCCTTTTCTGTATTTGACATGTCACCAACCGATAAAGTGTTGCATGTTGCGCCAATGTTTCATATCGCAGATGCATTTGTCTGTCTGATGACGGCAGCTACAGCAGGCTCAAACTTCTTCCAACCGGCATTCGATCCCGTGAGCACAATGAAAGGGGTTCAGGAATATAGCATTGACCGAATGTTGTTGGTCCCAACAATGATTAATATGTTTGTTAATCATCCCGAGGTTGAGAACTTTGATTTGAAATCTCTGAGCCAGATTCTATACGGTGCGTCGCCGATGCCTGAGCCAGTGATTAAAAAAGCGATGGAAATCCTACCTCATACACAGTTCTATCAAGCCTATGGTCAAACTGAGGCCGCCCCGTGCATCACGTTATTAGACGCCGGTCGACACACATTTGAAGGCCCGCTTGCGGGTAAGATGAAATCCGCGGGTCAGGCGATTGCCGGCGTAGAACTCGCGGTACTCGATGAGAATGGCGCACCTGTAGAAACTGGCGTTGTTGGCGAGGTTTGTATGAAAGGACCCAATGTCATGCTTGGTTATCGAAATATGGAAGAGCAAACCAACAACACTATCGTCGATGGCTGGCTCCACACTGGTGACGGTGGCTACCTCGATGAAGATGGTTTTCTGTTCATCGTAGACCGTGTTAAAGACATGATCGTTTCAGGTGGAGAGAATGTTTATTCGGCCGAAGTTGAGAATGCCATTTATCAACATGATGCGGTGGCTCAATGTGCGGTGATTGGTATTCCGAGTGAAAAATGGGGTGAACAGGTCCATGTGATTGTTGTTCCCAAGGAAGGAATGGGTGTCTCTGAGGATGATCTTATCGCACACTGTAAGACACTGATTGCCGGGTTTAAGTGTCCTCGTTCGGTGAGCTATCAGTCAGCACCATTGCCACTTTCAGGCGCAGGCAAAATACTAAAAACAGAACTCAGAAAACCGTTCTGGAAAGATGGCGAGCGAAATGTAAACTAGATTCGTTCCGCTCGAGTTTCATCGCGCGTTATTGATCTCGTTTATTTGACTGGCGAGCCCCTTTTACATCGGAGCAAAGCACGGCTGGTGACTGACCTGCAGTTGATCATTGAGTCGATAGTAGTCCTGCCTTTTTATCTTTTCAGTACTTGCGAAATTAATGACCTCGCAACTCACTTTACGTGTGTTCAGGCGCTAGTTCACAATCCCTAGCGCGAATAATACTGTGAAGGATGAAGCGCCTGTGCTTATATGCTTCAATACGTTCTTTCCGGTATTGGACAGCGTAACTTTGAGGTCTTTGATTGACAATTGGCGAATGGGGGTAGCGTTCCGCTACACCTATTCCAGTGCATCGGATCAGTTGGTTTCTTTTATGTCACTGATCTCTGTCGCCGGACTTATCCTGGGTGTTGCAGTGCTGGTCATTGTGCTCTCAGTCATGAATGGGTTTGAAAGGGAACTCAGGGAGCGTGTTCTCGCTGTGCTTCCTCACGGCGTTGTTTTTGCTGATAATGGTTTTGCAGACTGGGGAGCTGTGACGGACCGTTTTTTAGCCCATCCAAAAGTCGTTGCAGCAGCGCCTTACGTCGAAGGCGCTGGCTTAATCATTGGGCAGGATAAGCTGCTCGGAGTGTCATTTACGGGTGTTGATCCAGTAGCCGAATCCAAAATTTTTGGTATTGGTCAATTTACCCAGACTGGATCGCTAGATGCGCTGGTGTCTGGGAAGTTTGGTTTAATCATTGGCTCAAGTTTGGCTAAGCAACTGGATGTCACGTTAGGTGACAGAGTAACGCTGATAATGCCGGATGCCCAGCTCACACTTGCGGGGCCTGTACCTAGAAGCAAGCGATTTACCATTGTGGGTGAGTTTACTGCAGGAACAGATGCGGATAAGTCGACTATCCTTATGCACCACAAAGATGCACAACGGCTCTTGCGTCTCCAAAGCGTTAACGGGATACGCATCTCACTTAACGATCTGTTTGAGGTGCAAGATGTGTTGCCTGAATTGGCGGCTGGGTTGAATCGTTCCGATGTTTTTTATGCCAGCTGGATGCGCCGCTATGGCAATCTCTACAACGCAATTAGTGTTCAAAAATCTACGATGTTTCTGCTTCTCTCTATGCTGATCGCAGTTGCCGCCTTCAATGTTGTCTCAAACCTTGTGATGGTTGTGAACGATAAACGTTCGGATATTGCTATTCTTAGAACCATGGGGGCGCATCCAAGTACGATTTTGCGGATATTTATTCTCCACGGTGCACTAGTGGGGGCGTTGGGAGTAACGCTAGGTGTGTTGCTGGGTATTCTTGTTTCTTCGAATGTGAGTAACCTATATTTAGTGATTGAAAACCAATTCTCTCTAGGCTTGATGGATGAATATTTTGTCCACTATTTACCCTCAGAAATATTACCTGGGGATGTTTTTCTAGTTGCGTTTGTATCCATGATTATTTGTTTATGTTCGTCAATATATCCGGCTCTTTCTGCTGCGAAGACTGATCCGGTGGAGTGTTTGCAGTATGAAGCCTGACCCAGTGATAACAGCTACAGACATCCACAAACATTTTGTTCAAGGTGAACAGGATCTTCACATTTTGCGAGGCATAGACCTGACGGTGAATCAGGGAGAACGAATTGCTATCGTTGGTTTGTCCGGAAGTGGAAAAAGTACATTACTTCATCTGTTGGGCGGTCTAGACAGTTGCGAAGAGGGTTGCATACAAATAAATGGTAAGAACCTCCGTGACCTAAGCGAAGATGAACTGTGCCGATTACGAAACAAAACCTTGGGTTTTATCTATCAGTTCCATCATTTAATGATGGATTTCACCGCTCTCGAAAACGTCATGATGCCGCTTAGAATCGGTGGAGCGGCGATAGTACAAGCAACGGAACTGGCTGAAAAAATGCTGGATCGCGTTGGTCTAGGAGACCGTTTGGATCATAGACCGGGTCAGCTTTCTGGGGGCGAACGGCAACGGGTTGCTATCGCAAGAGCGCTTGTAACACGTCCTCAATGTGTTCTCGCAGATGAACCTACGGGTAATCTGGATGAAGGCACCGCGCTCGAAATTGATGAGTTGATGATCGAACTTAGCGACGAGTTGAATATTAGCTTTGTCATCGTCACGCATAACCTTGCTCTCGCTGCACGTATGGACCGTAAACTTGAGTTGCATAACGGAGTACTCGATTGAAATTTCGAATTCCCTTCGAGATAGCGTTCAGGTATGCCCGCAGCAGAAAAGATACCGGGTATCTTTCTTTTATATCGAAGGTATCTTTGGTAGGAATGAGTTTGGGAGTGATTGTTCTGACGGTGATTGTTTCTGTGATGAACGGCTTCGATACTGAGCTAAAACACAGAATACTGGGTGCAGTGCCCCATGTTGTGTTGGTCGATCAGGGGGCCAACCTAGACCGCGATGTCTTGATGTCTAATCCTGACGTTGCCTATGTAGCGCGGTTCCAACAGCGTCAGGGTATGGTGGTAGGCAGAAACGCCAGTAAATTGATCACCATATACGGTGTTGATGCGGTTTCAGAGCCTTCAGTCTCAGTAATTTCCAGTCACATGGTCGATGGAGAAATGACTGTGCTGACACCTGGCTCAAATGCAGTGGTAATCGGTCAAACACTCGGATATCAACTAGGGTTGAGGGTAGGTGACGAGCTTGCAATCGTGTTGCCAAAGCCAAATGCTAGTGGGCGCTCTGTAAAGCCGGTGCTTGCCAAAGTCACTATAAAAGGCTTTTTTGAGCTGGAGTCGGAGCTGGACTATGGCTTGATATTGATTTCGCTTGAGGACTTACAAAGTATATCCGGCGATAATAGAGCGGGCTTCAGGATTAAATTGCATGATATTTTTGCTGCAGAATCTTATGTTCTTGCGATTCTCGAACAATATGGTCAGCAGGTCGAGACATCTAGTTGGACCGAACAGTATGGTGATTTTTTCGAAACAGTGAAAATGGAAAAAGTCATGATGTTCGTCCTGCTGTCTTTTGTTGTGATGATCGCAGCGTTCAACATCGTCTCGGGTCTTAGCATGATGGTTAAAGATAAGGCCAGTGACATCGCTATATTGATGACGCTTGGTTTACCTTCTAACAGTTTGATGCTGGTTTTCGTTATTCAGGGCGCAGTGATCGGTTTGATTGGGATCATTTTGGGACTGGTTGTCGGTTTGCCAATGGCCTATTTTGTGCCCGAAATTGTAAATTTTATCGAACAAATCGTTGGCGGCAGAATGCTAGCTGGGACCTACTTCAGCGAGGTGCCCAGTGACGTGAGGTATGGTGACATTGCCGTTGTGGTCGTAGTATCGATTGTGATTGCTCTGTCGGCAACACTTTACCCAGCCTACACCGCTTCACGGTTGGACCCTGCAGAGGTTCTCAGAAGGGAATAAATACTAGGTTCAATGCTCTGACCGACCCTTGTTACGACGCTCTGTCAGCCTTTGCCTGATTTTTCTGCGCTTGCGCTCGCTCCAGTTTCTTGAAACTCTCCACCGCCAATAGAGCCTGGACGTTATGAACGCGAGGGTTCCGAGCGTAATGCCCGTAATGAGTGAACCAAGCAACAGTGGTTGCCAGACCAATGCGAACTGCTGGTAAAGCCATTCGAATGAAAGCTCGATAGTGCTGACGCGATTCGGTTCATTAAGTATCCATGTGCCAATTTTATAGGTTGCATAAAACATCGGCGGCATCGTGAACGGATTGCTGATCCAGATGAGCGCGATCGAAATAGGCACATTGGCTTTGAGCCATAAGCACAGGAATATACCGGGAATCATCTGGAAAGGTATGGGTAGGAAGCAACAGAAAAAACCGACAAAGAATGCGACCGATACTGAATGGCGATTAAAGTGCCATAGATTATTTTGAAAAATGACTTCGCCGAAAAAGTGCAGCGCTTTTTGCTTTCGGAGGTCATCTCTGTTTGGAAGGTATTTTTTCAACTTTAGTTTTTTCTGATGTGCAATCTTGAGGGTAAATTATAGCTGCGTCGAGAGATCGTCTCCATCAATTACAGATATCTCGCACATTAATTTTCACTATAGCGTCATAGACTCGAAATTTCGGGGGAAATCGTTACCTCTGGGTCAGTTCATGAACGCTATTTTTATTGCCTTTGTCTGCGCAACGTTGCTAACCGTTCGGTTGCCTATCGTAATTCTACCATCTACTCTCGCGGGACTATGCCTTTTCTCTCCAATAGCTCTGTTTGCCCTAACAAAAGCCCGTTGTCAGTTTTTCGGCGCTTTTTATCTCGGTGTTCTCTATGTCGTATTCAATACATATCAGTGGTTTGATGCCTCGCTGCCCCCTGAGTTGGAACAAAAGAATATGGTGATCGAGGGCTACGTGAGCTCTCTTCCGGTATACACAAGGACGCCGGATGGGGCCCGCAGAAGTTTAAATGCCTGGCATAAAGGAGGTCATAACAAGTTCCAGTTTCAGATTGAGAAGACAGATAGCGGATGGGGAGGCGGCCTCGTGCAGTTGTCTTGGTACACGGATGCGGAGGTACGGGCAGGACAAAAGCTGCGTCTCGAGGTGAGATTGAACAGACCAAGAGGGTTAGCGAATCATGGATTATTTGACTACGAAGCTTGGTTGTTTAGTCGCCAAATCGTAGCAATCGGTTATGTTCGATCCGGGGAGCAGTTGTCGGTACAGGGCGTTTTCCGACTTAAGACGCTTGCCGACCGATTCAGGCAAAACTTGAGTCACCGAATCAGGTGTCTCGCTGGTGACAATACTTTTATGCCTCTGCT
>Ga0102886_1001351_pt1 | contig 10175 bp, 5 predicted proteins | sample Colrivmet1550A02_FD_84499 | JGI IMG/M metagenome (GOLD analysis project Ga0102886, IMG submission 84499) | Estuarine microbial communities from the Columbia River estuary - metaG 1550A-02 | ecosystem: Environmental > Aquatic > Marine > Intertidal zone > Estuary | place: USA: Columbia River... | reverse complement strand
CTGAATGTGGCGCTTCATAGGTGTAAACATAGTCTGCAACAGTTTCATCCTGAAGTGTTCCCTTAACTTCAAAAATACCTGTGGTTGGGAAGTTCGTGCCGCCTGCAAAAACCGAATAACCAGAGTTGCCTCCAATAGTCGTTCCTGCACCATACCATTCATGGTCTCCAACAACACCTGCTGCACCTCCTGAACCGAGGAACTCATAAATGTTTACAGTGTTTATGGCTCCACCAAATGATCCGCAGATATCAGGAGTACCAGAACCCCAATAAGAAGTAGACGATGCATTGCCATCAATTGGTACTCTAACGTGGTTCAATGGATCAGGATCACTTAAATCGTTTCCTAAATCTAAATTGCCGGTTGTAATGGTTGCACTTTGAATAGGGAAGGCGACATTTTTCCAGCCTTCAGTAGTGCCTGTAAACTGTTGGATAGACCCGTCAAAAGCAGGGCCGATGTACTGGCCGTAATCTCCAGAGGCGTTCGCCAACATTTTAATACTATCTGTGTCAGCAACATCGTTTTTTGTAATCGTACCTGTTTCTAAGCCCCCATTTGGCTGTATAATAATGTCTGTTTCTGTTTTAAATATTGTGCTAGCCACAGAGCCTAGAACTGTTTTTTGTACTGGGCCTGAGTAAATTGTTAAACTTCTAGAGCCATCTGTTTGGTCTGCTTCAGCACTGGCATCAGAACCTCCTTTCCATACGACTGGGTCTGGAGTAGTTGGTGGTTCATTTAACCTATTGTTAAGGTGAATAATGTCCTCTTTTGACACAGAACCAGATTTTTCTAAATTCCCAATTTCGATATAAAACTCTGCATTTTCATCAATCACCTTTTGATCAGTCTCTGTTGCTGAACTTGCATAAATTTCGATGTCTGCAAATGCGTTACCGTTCTTCTCAATACTCGTCATCAGCACAGGAGTATTTTCAGGTAATGTCGCATCTTGGCTTCCAGCACTGCTTACTTCAAATACTGAGGTAACTCCAGCGAAAACGTAAGTATAATAGTCTCTCGAAGCAGAAGAAAAAGATGGTTGTGTTCCTGATGGTTGTTTGGATAATTCCCAATTTTTTAGATTATAAGAATTTAAATTTGTTATACTTACATTGTCAGGAGGATCCTCAGCTAAACCTAAATCTGCACCTGCAATTGGTACTGATAAGGTTATGACCATATCATTCCATTGTTCAGTTAAAAAGCTTCCGCCATTGGCCACAACATAAACATCTATTTTGGTGCCATTTTCTTTAATGAAACAATCAACGGTTTGCGCACCGATTTGCAGGCTAGCAAAAAGGGCGAATAAAAACGTAATTTTTGTAAGATATTTCATAACTAATAGGGGTTATGCATTGGGTGCTAAAATACAAGCATTCCCAATACAAAAATTATTCATTTGAATTAAAATAATATGCACGCAATCGTAGTATTAATCGATACTTTTTCTCCTACAGATCGTCTTCACGGCAAAAGATTTTCGTAAGTTTTATTGAAAAATATAATCATGGCAACTGTTCAATAAAGCAGTTTAGTAGGTTAACCGTTGTCTTGAGTTTGTTTCCTTTTTTAGCTTTATCATTTCCGCTTCCAGTAAATGAAGTAACACCATCTAAGTCTATGTCCTCAAAATTGTAGCCCTGTACAGTATTTGTTAAATTAACGGTAGAATTAACGCGAATACCAATGAACGCTTTATCATTATTACTACCGGTAAACTTAACCACGTTGTCAGTGTGGTTGGCATTACCCATGTGGAGTGCATTTACGCCCGATTCTATTTCAACCGCTGCTGTACCATCACCGAAAAGGGCAGTTGTTGTAGTTGTAAAGTCTATTTCATTGCCAGTTGCCGTGGCATCTAAGGTCACTAGACCTGCAGACATTACACCGAGGTGGTTACGGTGGCGCACACTGATGTAGTAATCATCCGATACAAGACCTTCAAAAGAAAGTCCTGTAACTCCATCAATATCAATGACATCACCATCTTGTATCACAAGGCCTGCGCGTCTTGCAACGATAGTGGTACTGTCTGTTTTATCGCGCAACTCTATCAATACCCAATCAACAACATCTGTATTGGTAACAAAGAAGTTCGCATCAACGGTTTCTGTACCTGCGTAGTTCCAAGGCACAACATTGTACGGTTGCGCCAGAGCGTTTACCGCCAAAATACTGGTGGCTCCCCCTGTGCCTAACACATTATCCATATTGTTTTTTGCGGCATTGTAAGTTCCTTCTAAGAAAACCTTTACAAAAACAGGAATGCCTTGCGGTTCGCGCCAGTTGGGTTCGCCTCCTGGAATATCTGTATCTGGAAAAGACAGAGGTGTCTGTGTGCCATTGGCGCCATTTGAGCCTAGTAATCCTGATGGAGATGTTAAATCGAATTCGTCAAAATTATTATCCAATCCATCCATGTCTCCATCAACACCTGCTGGAGCAGTATCGGCAACGCCATCCGTGGGGACATCTGTATCATACCCTTCTACTGCATCTGTGCGACCGTCATTGTCGCTGTCGGTATCCAAATAATCAGGTCCATCTGCGCCATCTGTATTTGTTGGCGTGATAGGAGAACCAGTTATCAATCCACAAGGTGTGCAATCTCGGTCATAAGCATCGTCAATTCCATCTTGATCGCTGTCTATATCTGCTGGTGCTTTATAGCCTGCTGTGGTTTGTGCCTCTATATTATCTGCGATACCATCATTATCCGAATCAATATCTACCCTGTCTTTATAGCCATCCGGTGTAGCTTCAGAATCTGGATCTGCTAAGGGTGTTCCGGGTGTACTTAATGTCACGTCATTGTCGTGTATATCTGACCATCCATTGCTGTTATCGTCTTCCATACTTATAGGGTCATATGAGGTAGGATAATCAACTTCGCCATCGTTGTCTAAATCAACACCACCGGCTTCGACAATATCAGGGATGCCATCTCCATCACTATCCTTGTCTAAGAAATCTGGAATGCCGTCTTTATCTGTGTCTCCTGGGACTCTAAATGTGGTTCGAATATTAGCAGGTGAACCCGTAGCAAAAAAAGATACATCAAAACTGGTTGACACTTCGTCAGACTGCCAAATCAAATTATTGCTTGATGTTGAATTACCAGATCCTGTAGTGGCCTCTACGGTATATACATTCCCAACCACGCTATTTGTAAAACCGGATTTAATATTTTGGGGGTTTAATAAACCGTATGCCTTTCCGTCATTGGAGGTAAACCCGCGTGTATCTAACGTATTATTAAAGCTTCTGCCTGATCCAGGTCTTGACAAAAGAGGATATTTGGAAGTTAAAGCGAATTGGGCAGGAGCCGCTCCGGCTCCCACATTGAATATGCCATCATTGTTAGTCGTAGATGTTCTTCTCACACCTACATTGGTGAACGACATTGTTACAGAGCCTGGAGGAAGTCCCAATTTTGCGCTGATATCCGCTGATCCACTATAAATTATTGCAGGGTCAGATACTGAAGTAGGCAGGGCTAAACCACAATCTGAAGGCTTCACATTTATGGTTCCCCCTAAATTGTATTCGTCTACATCCAATATACCATCATTATCATCGTCTTTATCAGTGGTATTAGTTATACCATCGGCATCCGTGTCTGGATTAGCTGTAAAATTGAATTCTCTCCAATTTGGTTCGCCTCCGGGGATATCTGTATCTGGGAAATCGGTAGGTGTTTGTATACCGTTAGCACTATTGATACCGCTTCCAGGTGGGTTTGATTTGTCAAATAAATCATAATTATCGTCCAACCCATCCAAATCTAGATCCGCAATAGCTGGTGTAATGTTAGCTATGCCATCTGTTGGAGTGTTTGTGTCATACCCTTCAACAGCATCTGTGCGGCTGTCGTTATCGCTATCCTCATCTATATAGTCAGGATTATCTGTGTTGTCTGTGTTTGTAGGAACTACTGCTGTTCCGCTATTATCAATGTCATAGGCGTCATCCAGTCCATCGCTGTCAGTATCAGTGCCGCTCGGAGCTATATAGCCCAAAGTAGTCTGGCCTTCAATATTATCTACGATACCATCTCCATCTGAGTCTATATCAATACGATTTTCGTAAGTATCGTTATCCGAATCCGAGTCTGCCAAAGGTGTGCCGTTTTCTGAACTGCTGGAATCAGCACTGCCATCATCAAAGAAGCTCGACCAGCCATTGTTATTTGCATCTACCATGCTGCTTGGGTCTCCAGCTATTGGATAATCTACTTCTCCATCTCCATTCGCATCTGTGCCTCCGGCTTCAACAATATCGGCAATACCGTCCCCATCACTGTCTAAATCTAAATAATCTGGGTTACCGTCTCCATCGGTATCAGCGGGTATTTTAAAGGTTAAGCGATAATTTGACCCAGAACCTGAAGCATTGTATGATATGTCAAAACTCGTTGTCACATTATCAGACATCCAGATCAAATTGTCTTCTAAACACGAGAGGCCATCTATTGAAGTTGCCCCGCGCTCTACCGTATACGCATTGCCATTTACAACATGCGTAAAGCCCGTATACAGATTGCTAGACAGTTTGTAAGTCTTTCCATCAAGAGAAGTAAAACCACGTGTGTCTCCAACAGCATTGAAGCTATTTCCTAGTCCTGGTCTAAACAAAAGAGGATACGTACTAGAAATAGTAAACCGCGCTAAGGAGGCCGTAGTATCTTTATTGAATATTGCCGAACCACCTGATGTCGTGGTTGCATCTGCATTCGTGAACGAAACAGTTACTGTGCCTGAAGGCAAGCCAAGTTTTGCACTAATATCAACGGCCGTCCCGTTATTACCTATTGAAGGCACAGAGAGTCCCATGTCATCGGGTTTTACATTTATCTGTTGTGTGAATTTGTATTCATCTCGATCTAAAATTCCGTCATTGTCATCGTCTAAATCATCTGCATCCACAATACCATCCCCATCGCTATCAAAAGTATCGGAATAGTTGGAAGGCAAAGCAAAGGCATAACTCACGTTGTTGATCGTTTCTCCGCCTGAACCGTCATTTACATTAAATTTCACAAGGTCAGCGCTCGCCATCGTGCCATTATAGACGTAGCTGATGTCGCCCGTGTTGATATCAATTTGTTTAAATTCATCACCAATGGTGAGTGTTTGCCCAGACTTTTGTATGCTGCCATACACAGGCAATTGGGTTAGCACGTATGTAATCTCACCTTCACTTTTGATAGAGTCTTTGTACTCCAGATTGGCACGAAGCAGTGTTTCGGTTGTTTGACTGACCGAAAGGGGGGTGTTTGAGACTTGCGTGAGGTGCGTGTAGGATGCGAAATTTGAGTAATAGTTGGTCAAGAAATTACAGCTGTTTATAGGCACACCCAAACCACAAACGCTTTCCACGACACCCCCAGGAATGTAAGAGGGGAGATCTAAGGTTCCTCTCCAGGTGTACCAATCGTCTATCAGCGGTTGTGCGGTAGAGGTATTGCTCGCATAAATATTTGTTGTCTCACCGAGATCGGCATCTAAATTATACAACTGCGGTGCCGAGGTTTGGAATGAATCTAGTTGTGTAAACCTCACTTTATTGGTACCATCAGAAACTGCTCCACCTCCAATGCCTTTTCTCCAATAAAGCGTGGGGTGGATAACCGATGTTGGATTGTTTACGGCACTGACCAAATCCTTACCTTCTAAATCAAAATACGTATTGGCACTTAGGTTTCCACCTGCTGCTTCTATAAATGTGGTGGTAAGATCCAATGATATTACTTGTTCATTGTAAACGCCAGCGGAAGGCACTGCATTTTTCCAAGTCATAAAAAACGGAACCCTTAGGCCACCTTCCAATGTGCTGCCTTTTTCTCCGCTTAACGCACCGTTGCTTCCGGCTTTGCTCACCACACCGCCATTGTCACTCAAAAACACAAAGAGAGTATTGTCATATTCGTTGTTTAGCTTCAACAGATCTACAATGCGTTTAACATTGTCATCTACGTTTTTTAGCAATCCGTAATAGTTCTTGTTATTCTCACTTAAACCAAGGTTCTGAGCAGTATTTAAGCTATCGAAATAAGTATAATCTGCGGGTTTAGCAGTATATGGACCGTGAGGGGCCGTATAGGACATAAACGCTAAAAATGGTGCATTTTGATTTATCTGCTGAGTCATATAGGTAAGCGCCTCATCAGTAAGCAAATCGGTTAAGAAAAAGTTATTATTCGTTGGCTCCTCTAAAACATTATTTCTTCGAATTTTCTTATGGTCATCTGTAGTTTGCGCATCGTAAGGCCTTGAGCCGCCCAGCAGTCCGTAAAAAAAATCAAAACCCCTGTTGTTCGGAAGATGTTGCGTTTGGCCACCGTAACCTAAGTGCCACTTTCCAAAAAGAGCCGTTTCATAACCTAAATCTTGAAGATAATTACCCATTGTAGGGACAGTCGGATCTAGACCAATATCTGTTAAAGTATGGCCCGGAGCAGCTGAATTGGCACTTATTCCTGACGCTATATTGTATTGAAATCCAACGTCAGAATTATACCTCCCTGACAGCATACCAGCTCTGGAAGGGGCACACAGCCCATTTGTTACATAGGCTTGCGTGAATATGGTGCCTTCATTTGCCAATACATCAAGTTGGGGCGTGGTAGAAATAGTGTTGCTATTCTGAAAGCCAAAGTCATCGTATCCTGCATCATCCACTAATATGACTACAATGTTGGGCGGAGGGCTGGTAGATGCGGACACATGTAAATTTGAACTTGAATTATTCCTTTCTCGCCCTGCGTTGACACTTAACGATAATAAAATGAAAATGACATAAAAAATGCCTAGACTATATTTTTTAATCGAACCGCGTTTATTTTTTAACTTGGCAAAGGAGTGCATCATCAGGATTAATTTTTTCCGTAAGTCTTTATACTTATAGCAGGCAAATAAGAGTAAAAACACGCATGGATCTGTTACCAAAAGCTCAAAAAACGCATTCTGAACCTCACAATTCTCATTGTTAGATAGATTATTCTCAAAATGAAAATTCTCATATGAGTTTATCAAAATCCTATGCTTTTTGTGAACACTCTTTTTTCTCGAAGTGCATGACAAATAAAAAGTAGAGTGGAGACTTTCAGCCGCAAGGCCACACGTAAATTGTAATGAATTTGATAGACTTTGGCATGAACTTGCAAGAAGCTGGCGATGCCCCACTTTGGGACCATACAGGCGGGTCATCGCCCACGGGTATTAACGAAAGTGGCAGAGGCGAGGTGCGTGTAGAATCTGGAATTTCGTACGAAACCATTAGTGGCTTAATGGACAGACGTCACAAAGTTGGTTTTGCACGCGGCATTTATGGCGGCTATCAAGCCATCATGTGGGATGAAGAAAACCAAGTCTACCGAGGCGCATCTGAAAGCAGAAAAGACGGGCAAGCCGCAGGGTATTGAGTTAGGTTTAGATTCCAATTCTTTAAAAAATGCGGCTCTTTCTTTTCAGATAATTTGAAATGATTGCCCTTGATTTAAGTCTCACCGACAGATGAAACATTTTTGTCTTCTTTTCTTTTTATGGAGCTCAACACGACATGCAATGCCTGTCATTAAGCTGTCGCAAGAAGTCTTGGCGGCCATTCGCTACGACCAAGATGTGGATTGCTATTTGCGAGAGTTGTCGGAGCTGTCTCAAGAAGACCTTACCAAGCAATTGGATACCGACACCAAAAAGAAAGTGTTTTGGATTAATGTCTACAATGCCACAGTGCAGTATGCGTTAAAAACGGATTCGGCACAGTAAAAAAAACGCATGGCGTTTTACGGCAAAAAGCGGATTGTCATAGCAGGAAAGCTCTTGAGCTTAAACGCGATTGAGCATGGCATTTTAAGAAAGAGCCAATGGATTTATGGGCAAGGAAACGTGCGCTAGTGGTTTCCTGGAAAGTTTGAAAAACAGAACCGCGTTGAAGCCCTTGATGTGCGTGTGCACTTCGCTTTAAACTGCGGAGCACAAAGTTGTCCGACAATATTGTTTTATGAAGTAGCGCATTACGAAACACAAATTGAAGAAGCCACCAAAGGGTTTTTAGTCCAAACCAGTAGCGTGAAGTACGAAGTGCTAGAGCTTTCGAAACTGTTCTATTACTACAGCGGTGATTTCGGAAGTAAAAAAGAGAAAATCGCTTTCGTAAAAAAGAACACCAACTTGCCTGGTTTAGAGGCCATCAAGAAAATTAAATACTCCCCTTACGACTGGCCAATATAGTTGGATATGTATAAAACCGATTAACTATTTCAGAAATTGGACTTTAAAAAAATCAGTATTAAAGTATTGATTTATGAAAGTGCAGTGATTTTAAAACAGTGGACTTATGCCGTTTATGTTTTTAATGATGTAAGCTCAAGGTTTCTTCTTTATTTTATCGCTGTGCTTTTCTAGCTGTTTAGCTAGATACTCCACCTCGTTGCTAATTTGATCACTTATTCTGAGTTCTTTTTCATTGATATTGTTATCATCTTTAGCGAATGGATGACTTCGTTTTTCATTTACAACCGGGGACTTATGTTCTTGATTGGCTTCGGATTTTTTCATATTCCTAATTATTACACACTGCTAAAACACTGATAATCAATCTGTAAATGAGAGGTGTAAATCAACTGTATTTAATTGGCATTATACGCAAACTTTGTGATGAACTGAATTCATATCCAGTCAAAAGTTTTTTAGAGCAAATCTTTGAAAGTTAGATTGCAAGTGGCTCACTCTTGATAAAATACATTTTGTTTATTGTTTAGCACGGCTAATTCGGCAACCGAACTTATCTTCAGTTTTTTATAAACAGTAATATTACTTGGGGCTATTCCCATATTTTCAGCTATAATCAATTGTTTTATTCCTTGACAAAGTTGCTGAGCCACTTTTGATTGAATCTGAGTTAATTTATCAAACGGATTAATTATCGGATCCTCAACCTTTTCCTTTGAAGGTGCACTCAATTCATAAACAGAAGGACTTATTTTTTGAGAAGAATAGAATTTTTTTTCAAGTGACTCAATTGCGGAAATTAATTTTGAATGTGAACTTTTCATAAAATACAACTCGACTCCATCTCTGTGCAGAAATTCATAATCAACAGGAATACAATTCTCTTGGAAAACCAATAAAAATTTAAGTTGGTTATGCTGTGCGATAAACTCTTTTAGTTGTAAATCTAATTTACCTGAAGCGTTCAGCTGAACAACAACCATAATATTTCCTTTCTGCAAAACTTGGTCTTCTAAGTTTTCTGGGCTGTCACATTTTGTGGTAGAATAGTGTCCTAAATTGGCTAAAATTGAATTAATACCCTTGGTAAATAATGCATTGCATTTGTATAGAATAACATGCTTAGCAATTACAACATTTTGTGTGTCAAGTTTATCTGTAGAAGTGCTAGACATGTTTTGAGTCATTGGGACTTTGTTTTGATAAAAATTTTTCAATTGAGTTTTGATTCTAATCTTTTCTCTTCTTGTAAATATCTCTTTTGTTAGAGATTCTAATCCGCAAAATTTGTTCAAAAATTGGCATAATACAGCGCTTTTGAAGAAAACAATTGAATGTTGGGCATTTCTCTTCTCAAAGATGCGCATTGTAACGCGCGATAAACACTTGATAAAAACCTTGAGCCCCTTTGCTTAGAAAATATCAATGGCATTGCTTAAGCAAAGTCATGTAAAAAAATTGATGCGTCTTAAAGCGGTCTTTCTATTTCTAGTTTCAAAAAGGGATACTGGACATAACTCAAATGCAATCCCTGCGGATGTGCTTTGTAATGTCGCGGTTTTTCCAAGGTATTCTGTAAGTAAGCTTCAAAGTTTTTTAAACTTGTTTTCCCTTCGCTTAGGCGGATAAGTTCGCCCACTAAAAGCCGAATCATACTTTTTAAATAATGATCGCCATGAAAGCGGAGAGCCAACCGGTTTCCTCTTTGAAACATTTCCACTTTGTGTATTTTGCAGATGGTGCTGTAATGCTTGTCTGGAGATAAACAAAAACTCTTAAAGTCAGAGGCGTTTTCAATCAGTTTGCAGCCGGCTATAATGCGCTCTATATCTATTTTAACATCTGGGTTCCATGTGCTAAACGTGTTTAAAGCTGGGTCTTTATCCTGATGGATGTAGTAGGTGTAAATTCTTTCAAGTGCATCTT
>Ga0102886_1001343_pt1 | contig 10203 bp, 10 predicted proteins | sample Colrivmet1550A02_FD_84499 | JGI IMG/M metagenome (GOLD analysis project Ga0102886, IMG submission 84499) | Estuarine microbial communities from the Columbia River estuary - metaG 1550A-02 | ecosystem: Environmental > Aquatic > Marine > Intertidal zone > Estuary | place: USA: Columbia River... | reverse complement strand
GGCCCATTAAGCGGTACCCCAGTTTGGCGGCGATCCGTTCTTGCAGGGCTTCGATTTCGGGGTCGATGAATTCGATGACTTCGCCAGAATTCATATCGATGAGATGGTCGTGGTGTTCACGGTCCGAGGTTTCATAACGCGCGCGCCCGTCACCGAACTCGTGCTTTTCTAAGATGCCTGTTTCTTCGAACAATTTGACCGTCCTGTAGACCGTCGCAAGCGAGATGTTGGGGTCGACCGCAGAAGCGCGGTTGTAGAGTTCTTCGACGTTGGGATGATCGGTTGCGGCCTCAAGTACGGCGGCAATTGTGCGTCGCTGATCGGTAAGCCGTAGCCCGTGATCTTCGCACCGAGAGATGATTGTAGATGCAGACATCACGCGCCCTTGGTCTGGTTTCCTCGCTTCCGTTTAAGCGGCGGAGGGGGGCTTGACCAGACCAAAGGCGGGGATTTAGCGGTAAATCGCGGGCACGCCGAGCTTTGCGTGGATCGCGTTGACTTGGGCCTGTGGTAGGCCAAGGGCTGTGGCGAACTGGTGCAAATATTGCGCCTCTTGCTGGGTGTCGAGGTCAATGCCCATGACAGACATGGTGTAAATCTGTTGTTCCAGACCCCGTGGGGTTTGACGCGCAAGGCCTTCAACATCGACTGGGGCGTTCAATTCGTCTTGCACAAAGCGCTGCTCGTCGGCGCTGACTTCGCCAAGGCGGGCGAGCAGTTTCTGGCGCTCCGCGTCGTCAAGTTTACCGTCAGATTTCGCGGCTTGCACCATGGCGCGGATCATCAGGCCTGCGACGGCCTCTTGCTCGGCGGATGGTTGGATCGCTTGGGTCGGGTTGCCGTCGAACTGCGAGTTCAGGACGTCGCCAAAGCTACCTTGGTTGGTTTGTTGACCTGCTTGCATCTGCTTGACCAAGCCGCCCAGCAGACCGCCAAGACCGCCAGCACCACCTGTGCCGCCAAGTTGGCCGAGGATATCATTGAGACCGCCGCCAGAAGATTGTTGGGTTTGCTGTTGCTGTCCGCCACCCGCAAGGCCCTCGAGAAGGCCACCGATGCCGCCAGTTTGGCCCGTGCGCGTTTGCTGTTGCTGGCCACCACCAAGGATGTTGTCCATCATGTTTTCCAGTCCGCCAAGATCAGGCTTTTGTCTTGCGTTTGGTGAATGCTGACCACGGAACAAGCCGTCGTTGTCTTGCTGACCTGCTTGTTGCTGGCCCGCTTTTTGCGTCATGGATGCGACGCCTTTGGCAACGGCAACGCCGATGGCGACTTTGGCAAGTGTTTTCATAAGTGACATGTGTTTTCCCCTTGGTTGTTTGTCACAACTTAAGCGGAATGCAGGTCTGCCAGGGAAGGGGAAAACGCGGGATTCCGCGTCTTTTCGTCTGTGTTATGGCCGTAACTCAGGCTCGCGCCCAACCTTTTCGGCCAGTTTCGCGACGGTCAAACCTTGTACGATAATCGAGAAAATCACGACCATATAGGTCGCGGTCAGGATCACAGGTTTCCATTCGCCGTCAGGCAAGGACAGCGCTAAAGCGACCGAGATGCCGCCCTTCAATCCGCCCCACGTCATGATTGGGATGACCCCTTGTGAAAAATTGCGGAAGGGTTTGAGCATCAGCACAGGCACCGCGACGGCGGCGAGGCGGGCGATAAGCGCCAATGCGATGGCTGCAATGCCTGCCGAGAAGTTGTCGAAGTTGAAGGCGATTGCGAATACCTCGACCCCGATCAGCAGGAAAAGGACCGCGTTGAGGATTTCGTCGATCAGCTTCCAGAAGGCGTCAACATATTTACGGGTTTCCTCGGACATGCCGTATTTCGCGCCAACGTCGCCGATCAATAGTCCTGCACAGACCGCCATAATCGGGGCAGAAACATGTAAGTAGACCGCGAGTTCATAGCCCCCAAAAGCGAGGCCAAGGGTGATCAGAACCTCCAGCGAATAGTCTTCAATGCGGCGCATCACGCGGAAGGTGAGCCAGCCGAGAACAACGCCAAGCAACGCGCCACCAAGCGCCTCTCGGACGAAAAGCTCGACAGCGCCCAGAAAGCCGCCGCCGTGATCCTCTCCACTGGGGAAGGCGAGGCCAATCAGGATCAGAAAGACAACGTAAGCCACACCATCGTTAAAAAGGCTCTCGCCCGCGATCTTGGTTTCAAGCGACTTTTCGAGATTCGCTTCGCGCAAAACGCCCAGAACGGCCACTGGATCTGTTGGTGAAATAAGTGAGCCGAACACGAGGGCCACGATCAATGGCATGCCTGTCAGCCACGAAAAGCCAAAGCCCACGATGGCCGTGGAAAGTCCGATGCCGATCGTCGCCATGAGCATGACCACGACCCATTCGCGGCGCAGGGCTGCGATTTTGACGTGTAAGGCGCCCGCAAAAAGCAGCAAGCCGAGCATTCCTTCTAACAGCGCGTCGGAAAAGTCGATGTCAGCGACAGTTGCCCGTACATTTGCAGCGACCCCGAAGCTTGGGAAGAACACGTCAAACCCGAGGATCGCGAAGGAAGCAAAAAGCGCCACAACGAGGATGCCAATTGCGGGGGGAAGACGTAAGAAAAGATAGTTAATTGCGCCGAATGCACCTGCGAGCACGATGAGTAGTGAGGTGATTTGGAGAATGGTCATGGGCTATCCTTCACGTCTTTGAGCGTGGTCTAACATGGGATGGCTGGCGCCGCTAGGACCGCCAGAGCGGGAGCGCGGCCCACGTGCCGCCAAGGGGGCGGATTGTAGCGCCCGCGCCGATTTTGAACCGCGCAAGAGCAGGAGCATTGATGGTATCAACGGTGCCAAGATCAAGGCGCTTAAGCCTTCGTTTTGAGAGGTTTTCAAAGGCTTGCGCGAGCAGGAGGTTATGTCCGGCGTGTGTGCGACCTTCGTCAGTTGTCCAGCCGATTTGATAGGTGGCCGTGGCACCGTGGGTCAGGAAAAGCATCGCAGCGACGGGGATTTTGCGAAGATATGCGATGCTGAGAAGCGTATCATGTGCAGGCCAGAACAATGCAATTGCATGAGGCGTGGCGCGGAATTTCTTTGTGCGTTGTTGCGCAAGGTCGGCCTTGAAGAGCCAGTCATCTTTGAGAGGATCGAAGAGGCGGTGTGTCGTGGTGATCGGGCTTTTCTCTGCCTTTCGTTGCGCATTGCGCCATTTTTGCAGCGGGTGGAAGCTGTGTGTGAGGTCGATTTCCGCGACACTCGCGGGGGTCATGATTTGACGAAAGCCAGCTTTTCGGAGCGCGTTTGGTGCGGAGGTGTCGGGGTTCATAACGCAGATTGTGCGCGGATTTATTTGGCGGATTGCGTGAAAATGGGCCATGCCATTCGTCCGCGCTACATAAGTGACAGGGCCGCGTTCAACATATTGGGTTTGGGTTTTTTCGTCAGAAAACCCTTTGACACCAGCGATTTGCAGGGCGTTTGTAAAGTTGATGTGCTGTTGCAACGCGCATGTTTCCATCACGTTGTTAAACATTCATAAATCTAAGTTTGGGTTAATGCATTTATGAAACAGTCAAGCACCGTCGCTAAAGTATATGCTGCACCCGCTAAGCCTACGCCATTGGGTGCGGCGATCATTGCCGCGTGCATCGCAATCCCGATGGGGGTGCTTTTGATGCTTGTCGAACGGTTGTTACTTTAGCCGATTTGCACCAAGGCGTGACGCTTTTTGCCTGCCGATAGTTTCATCGGGGTGGACAGCATGTCTGCCGTCACCATCAGGCCTGCGTCGTCCAATGCCGCATCGTTCATCTTGGCTCCGTTATCTGCAATCAGGCGTTTCGCCTCTTTGCCGCTGCCAGCAAGGCCGGCTTTGACAATGATTTGCACGATGGACATGCCGTCGCCTAGCTCATCGGCTGAGAGTGTGAGAGTAGGCAGGTCATCGCCAACGCCGCCCTTTTCGAACACTTCGCGTGCTGTTGCCTCTGCAGCCGCTGCGGCTTCTGCGCCGTGCAATAGCGTGGTGACTTCATTCGCGAGGATGATTTTCGCGGCGTTGATGTCGGACCCTTCGAGTGCGCCAAGGCGGTCACATTCCTCAATTGTCAACTCTGTGTAGAGCTTAAGGAACCGGCCTGTGTCAACGTCGGTCGTGTTGCGCCAGAACTGCCAGAACGCGTAGGGCGCGGTCATGTCGGCGTTCAGCCAGACAGCACCATCCGCGGTTTTGCCCATCTTTTTGCCGTCAGATGTGGTCAAAAGATGCGAGGTCATGCCGTAGATTTCGTGATCCAGCACACGGCGCGTCAGGTCGATCCCGTTGACGATATTGCCCCATTGATCGGACCCGCCAAGCTGCAACAAGCAGCCGTACCTGCGGTTCAACTCTAGGAAGTCATAAGCCTGCAAAATCATGTAGTTAAATTCGAGGAACGACAGTGACTGCTCACGATCAAGCCGTGATTTCACGCTTTCAAACGACAACATGCGGTTGATCGAAAAGTGCCGCCCGATATCACGCAGGAACGATAAGTAGTTCAGATTGTCGAGCCATTCCGCGTTATTAAGCATCAGCGCGCCATTTGGCGCATCGTCATAGGTCATGTAGGCGGCAAACACCCGCTTGATGCCCGCGATATTCTCGTCGATTTTCTCGTTGGTGAGCAAAGGCCGCTCATCGGCGCGGAACGACGGATCGCCCACTTTTGTCGTGCCGCCACCCATTAAGGTTATCGGTTTGTGGCCTGTCTTTTGCAGCCAGCGCAACATCATGATCTGGATAAGGGAGCCCACGTGCAACGACGTCGCTGTCGCATCAAAACCGATATAGGCAGGGACCACACCCTTGGACAATGCGTCGTCCAAGCCTTGATAGTCGGTACAGTCGGCCAAGAAGCCGCGCGCCATCATCACAGACATAAATTCGGATTTGGGGTGGTAGGTCATTGCTTTTTCCCTGCACAAAGTGTCCGTCACCCTATAAACGTCGATTTGACGAAGGGAAAGTGGTGTTGTCTGAATGAAAAAGACTGGTTTTGTAACGGCGCTTGGCGCGATGTCTGGCACGTCGTTGGACGGGGTTGATGCGGCCGTGGTTGTGACAGATGGGATCACGATCAGGAGCTTTGGTGACACAGCTTATCGGGCCTATTCTGTTGAAGAGGCCGCCATTTTAAAAGCTGCTTTGGGCCAGTGGCCAAGTGACGATCTGGCCGATGTGGCCGAGTTGATCGAGACTGTGCATGCGCAGGTTTTGAGCGATTTTGGCGATGTCGATCTGGTTGGTTTTCATGGTCAGACCTTGGCCCATGACCCCGACAATCGTCGCACCCATCAATGCGGTGACGGGCAGGTTTTGGCGGATGTTTTAGGGCAAACTGTCATTTGGGATTTCCGCTCGGCGGATGTTGATCTTGGCGGGCAGGGCGCGCCTTTGGCCCCGTTTTATCATTTTGCATTGGCAAAGTATCTCAAGGCTGATGCACCTGTTGCGTTCCTGAATTTGGGCGGTGTTGGCAATCTGACGTGGATTGATCCGACCCATGAGAAGCCTGAGACGGAGGGCGCTTTGCTTGCGTTTGATACCGGTCCCACCAACGCGCCGATCAATGATTTGATGCTGGCGCGGCGCGGTGTCCCTTACGATGCGGATGGGGCTTTGGCCGCTGAAGGTAGCGTAGATGAGGCGATTATTGAGACGTTTTTGAATCACGCATTTTTCTACAGAATGCCACCTAAGTCATTGGATAGGGACGACTTTGTGGACTTGGCGCGGAGTGTTGAAAAACTTTCTGATGCCGATGCAGCGGCTACTTTGACCGCCGCTGCCGCTATGAGTGTTGTCAAAGCGATGGAGCATTGCCCCAGCCAACCGACGCGCCTGCTCGTCACAGGTGGCGGGCGCAAGAACCCGACGCTGATGGCGATGTTGGCCGCTGGTTTGGATATGGATGTGGTCGCGGTCGAGGATGTTGGCCTCGATGGTGATATGCTTGAAGCGCAGGCTTTTGCTTATCTCGCGGTGCGGGTGGCGCGTGGTTTGCCGACATCATGCCGTGGCACGACAGGGGTGCGTGCCGCCGTTTCGGGCGGCACGATTTCGCGTCCTAACCTTTGAGGTGAATCTTGAACCGCTTGCGGATTGCCGCGTCGGTTAGCGGATCAAAACTCGCCTCTGAGGGTTTGCTGAGGATGTCTTCCTTGCGCTTGGTCGCGTTGGTCAAAAGATCAGGTTTGCCCTTTTCTTCCCATTCTTTAGGCGACATTCGGTTGGCCGTATTGGGGTAGACATATTCGGTTTGCATCAGCCCAAGTGTCTGATCCGATCCCAGGTAGTGACCGGGCCCTTTGAGGCAGACGTCATGCATGGTCTGGAAGCCGAGCGTCTCGTCGTTGACTTCGATCCCGCGTACGCAGCGGAGTGCTTGGCCGATGAGATCATCACCAAGCACCAGTGATTCCATGCAGAACCCAAGGAGAGAGGCGTGCATGCCTGCGGCCTCGTAGACCATGTTGAGGCCAGACAGACCTGCCATGACGTTGGAGGCCATTTGCTCCCAACCTGCTTGCATATCGGGGAGTTTCGCGTCGGCGATGCCAGCGGCGGCCCCACCGGGGAGACCGTAGAACTGGTGCATTTGGGCACAACCAGCGGTCAGAAGCGCTTGTTCGCCAGAACCGCCTGACATGGCGCCTGTGCGCAAGTCCGACACGAATGGCCACGTGCCAAAGATTGCAGGGTAACCGGGAGAAATGCTATTCACATAGACTACGCCAGCAAGGCATTCGGCGACTGCTTGCACGATGGCGCCTGCGATTGGGGCGGGGGCTGTGGCGCCTGCTTGGCCTGCGGAAAGCAGCAAAACAGGCATACCGCCTGCGATGCATTTCTCCATCACGAGGCAGGATTCAGTGGCGAATTTCATGGGCGGTACAACAAAGCAGTTGGAGTTCGACACAAAGGGCCGTTCGCGCCATTTGTCCTCGCCGCCTGCAATCATGTGCAGCATTTCAAGGGCGTCATCAACGAAATCAGGTTCCGTGAACGAGACACCCACATGCTTTTTCGTGCCAGCGCAGCAACCATAGATCGTGTTCAGATCCATCTCGCGGTTGTCGGGGATGTCACGGCAAACCATGGGGCGCTGAAGGAAGTGGATATTGTCCATTTGCTGCACGATTTTGGCAGCGTCATGCAGGTCTTGCACGGTGGATTCGCGGTAGTTGCGGCCATGCACATCGACGACATGAACAGCAGCCCCAGCGGTGCCGTAATGTACGCGCGTGCCAGAAAGGTTTAGGTCATATTGCGGGTCGCGACCGTGCAGGGTGAGCGCTTTTTGCGCCTTGCCGAGCATTTCCATCACCAAAGCACGCGGGAAGCGGAGCCGTTTATCATCGCCATAGATTGCACCAGCGGCGACCATGTAGTCGATGCCGGATTGGGGCGCATCGCACAGGCCAATTTCCTCTAAGGCACGCAAGGCGGCCTCGTGGATGCGGGCCATGTCTTCGTCGGTCAACGGCTTATAGCGTCCACCTGACATGCCCGCCTTGATCGGGCGCATATCGGTCGGAAGTGGCGCTGAACGTGCGGCGGTACGGGCGGCGCGGCCACCAGATCTGCGCGGCGCGCCAACAGTTTTGCCCACAGGAGCATTGGCTTCGGAAATTTCCGTCATTTTTGGTCTCGATATGTAAAGAAAATATGCAGTGCGAAAGCGACTTAAGCCAGCAAAGGGCGCCCACGGGCCGCGCGACCACGGCGTGCGCCAATGGTGCGATGTATCACAACGATATAGGCGTCTTGCGCGTCCATGTTGCTCTCCCTGTTGCTTCTATCGAAGCCTTGGGAGGGGGGTACGTCTTGTCTATCCGCGACGTTTTGTCGGTTTTGGACTATAGCCTGCGGATTATTAACGGGTCAGGAGTTTATCGACGGCATCGCCTGACATTGCACTGCTCAGGGTCGTGAAGTCGCCTGCGCCAAACATGCCATTTGCCGCATCGCGGATCGCGGCGTGGGTCACGCGGGCCAGCGATGAGCCGAGCGAGAGGCGGGCAACGCCAGCGGCTGCAAATTCAGCGAGCGTGTTCTTCGCGTAGGGACCCGCGACGAGTACGTTGACGGGTGCTTTGACTGCGGCACAGATACGGGCGACGGCAGCCATATCGGGCAGGACGGGCGCATAAACACAATCGGCACCGGCGGCCTCAAAGGCGAGCAGGCGTCGCAGGGCCTCGTCTGTGTCGTAGCGGTTGGTCATCACACCGTCAGCGCGGGCGGTCAGCACAAAATCTTGCGGCAGTGCGCGGGCGGCAGATGCCGCGGCGCGAATGCGTTCGACGGCGAGGTCAAAATCGTAGGCATCAACGGATGGGAACATCATGTCTTCGATGCAAATCCCCGCAAGGCCAATTTCGGCGGCAAGCCGCACCGTTTCGGCGCAGGTCTCTGGGTCATCCCCAAAGCCGTTCTCGAAATAGCCTTGGACAGGCAGGTTTGTGACACTGAGAATCTCGGCGGCATGGGCCAGCGCCTCGTTGCGCGTGACTGTGCCGCCGTCGGGCCTACCCAGCGTAAACGCATGGGCGGCAGAGGAGGTGGCGAGAGCCTTAGCGCCCAGCCCTTCCATCATCAAAGCAGAGCCGCGATCCCAGATATTGGCCAGCACAAATGGCTGCCCTTTGACGTGGTGTTCGCGGAATGAAGTCATGATGCCACCTTTGTTTTAGCGAATGCCACAAGCCGTTTGATTGCATCCACGTAAGCGTCGTCGTTGATCGTCATGGCGACGCGGATATGGCCCGCTGCCGCTTTGCCAAAGCTCTCACCCGGCATGGTCGCGATGAGTTCGGCGTCGAGCAGCGCGTTCGAGAATTCCTCGCCAGTCATGCCTGTGCTGCGGATATCAAGCATCGCATACATCGCCCCCTGAACGGGGACATTGCGCACGACGTTTTGTCCTTCAAGCGCTTGCAGTGTCAGCAGGCGGCGGCGCTGGAACGGGGCCGAGACCTCGTCTTCGAGCGGGGTGCCTTGTGCGAGGGCAAACTGGGCCGCGTCTTGGATGTATCCCGGTACGCCGTAGGTCGTGTGTGTCGCCAGATTGATCAGATGTTTAATGACTTCAGGCGGGCCGCAGACCCAGCCGATGCGGCTGCCTGTCATGGCGTGGCTTTTGGACATGGAGCCGACCACAAGCGTGCGTTCGGCCATGTTCGGTAGGGCGCGGGGGGACAGATGCGTGCCTTCCCAGATTTGCGTGTCGTAAACCTCGTCCGAGATCAGCCAGAGGTCGTTGTCGATACAGACCTGCGCAATTTCACCAAGTGTTTCAGGGCTATAGATCACGCCTGTGGGGTTGTTGGGGCTGTTGATCAGCAGGGATTTTGCACCTTCGGCAACGGCTGCGATATCTGCGGCTTTTGGCTGGAAATCGTTTTCAGCGTGGGCTTGGATCGATTTTGGCACAGCGCCAATACCGCGGATCGTACCGGGGTAGGTGGCGTAGTAAGGATCGATATAAAGCGCCGTGTCGCCTTGATCGCAAACTGCGTTATGGGTCGCGAACAGGGCCGCTTGGCCACCCGGTGTGATCAGGATGTTTTGCTGGGTCGTTGGCACGCCTGTCCGCTCTTGGATACGGGCAGCGACGGCGTCGCGCAGGGCGAATGATCCGGGCACTTCGGCATAACCCGTGCGCCCGCCAACTGCAGCCTTGTTCATGGCCTCCAGAATGCTGGGATGCGTGCGAATGTCATGCTCGCCAATGGTCAGCTCTGTGACCTTATGGCCTGCGTCAATCATCCGGCGGGCGCGGTAGAATACGTCCCATCCGTCAGAGCCGCCGCCGGTGATATGTGTGATGCGCTGTGATAATTTCATGACGGCGAAGGGATAGATTTGGTGCTGCGCTGTCAACCCGTCAAAACGCCAAATTAAAGCGCATCGCGCACGCGTTTCGGTAGGGCATTGTGGATGATGGTATAGGATGTCGCGATCCTATGGGTCAGCTCGGAGAGGTCCGCGTCGAAGCCGACCGACACCCATGAACGGTGGAAGTAGGGGGCTTTTGTTGCAGCGCCTGCATCGATCAACATCATGGCGGTTTCGGCGCTGTCGGTTTTCACCGCAACCCTAGTGGCGTCTGGATTGCCAAAGCAGGCAAACATCTTGCCGCCGACTTTCCAGCTATCCAGTTCGGTTGCAGTATCGGCAGCGGTGGCCCCGCGAAAGGCGT
>Ga0102886_1001336_pt1 | contig 10242 bp, 7 predicted proteins | sample Colrivmet1550A02_FD_84499 | JGI IMG/M metagenome (GOLD analysis project Ga0102886, IMG submission 84499) | Estuarine microbial communities from the Columbia River estuary - metaG 1550A-02 | ecosystem: Environmental > Aquatic > Marine > Intertidal zone > Estuary | place: USA: Columbia River... | reverse complement strand
TTTAAATCAAACTCATTATAGATGGCTTTATCCTTTAATCCATCAAAAAAACTAGCAGATCCGTATTTGATTCCAAATTTAGTACGGTCTATTTGGAAGGTCGTTGTTGCAGTATCATCTGAAACGTTTAAATCAAAAGTGATTTTATTTGTAATTCCTTTGATTGTAAGGTCACCAACAACAGCATAGCTTGTTTCGTTTTTGGTTACAGAATTAAAAACTAAAGTTGCTTTATGATATTTTTGGACTCCAAAAAAATCATTTGCCTTTAAATGTCCGTCTAATTTCTTTTTATAGTCTCCTTCAAGATCAGTGGTGTTGATAGAGGTCATATCCATTACAAAATTTCCTCCAGTCAATTGATCTCCATTGAATTCAAGAGTACCTTCACGAAGTGTAATCGTTCCTTCATGTTGTCCTGTTACTTTGTATCCAACCCAGTTAATAATACTTCGGTCAGTATCTACTTGTTTTTTTTCTGTAGCAGTGAATGCAGTTAGTGATAAAACAAACAAAAGGGCAAATAATTTTGATATTGTATTTTTCATGACTTTATTTAATTTAATTTAAATGCAAATTAAACATTTTTTTAATGGCACAATACTTTTAGGGTTGGTAATTTTCTGTTAAAACTTCCGAGAACCTTAAGATGATTTTGCTAAATTTGTAAAATGAAATATTTAGTTCTCTTGTTAATTTTTTTAAATCTGTCTTGTAAGTCCGACAAAAAAGCCCCAGTCATATTAGAGGTTCAAGATTTTGCAGGGGTTGCTCCTTATTTAGAACTTGAAGGTTCAAAAACCTATGTAGTAAATTTTTGGGCAACTTGGTGTGCACCCTGTGTAAAAGAATTACCTCATTTTGAAACGCTTCAGGCCAACTATAAAGACTCTGTAGAAGTTATTTTAGTGAGTTTGGATTTCCCACATCAGTATGAAACAAAATTAAAACCATTTATTCAAAAGCATCATCTAAAATCCAAAGTAGTGGTTTTAGATGACCCTGACATGAATTCTTGGATTCCAAAAGTGAATCCACAATGGGATGGTGCAATCCCTGTCACACTTATTTACAATGAATCAAAGCGTATGTTTTATAGTCGTACCTTTACCTACCAAGAATTAGAAACTGAACTTAAAACTTTTTAATAACCCACAAAACCAAATTGTTATGAAAACTATTTTCTCTTTATTTTTATTATTTTCTACTGTTGCTTTTTCGCCGATTATTCATGATAAAGGATATGATATTGGTGATGTTGCAACCGATTTTAAATTAGAAAATATTGACGGTAATTTTGTCTCTCTTTCTAACTTTAAGCAGGCCAAAGGATTTATTGTTGTTTTTACGTGCAACACTTGCCCGTATGCCGTAGCCTACGAAGACCGTATTGAAGCTCTGAACAAAGAATATGCCCCAAAAGGTTATCCTGTCATTGCAATTATGCCTAATAACGTTCAATCAAAGCCTGGAGATTCCATGACAGCGATGCAAAAACGTGCGAAAGAAAAAGGGTTTACATTTCCGTATTTAATAGATGCCGATCAATCTATTTATCCTCAATATGGAGCAACCAAAACGCCACATGTCTATATTTTAGAATCTACTGAAAAAGGACCTGTTGTACAGTATATTGGTGCGATTGACGATAATTACAAAGATGCGGCATTAGTGAAAACCAAATATGTTAAAAATGCTGTTGATGCCCTTTTAAATGGCGTTGCTTTTGAAGTACATAAAACTAAAGCTATTGGGTGTACTATCAAGATTTAAGACTGCCACAACAAACAAAAATACAATACTTTAAATTAATTTACTAAACATACACTATGTCAGATTTACCACAAAATGAATGGGCTTCACAATTAGAGGGCAATTCAAAATCAATAATTTTAGATGTGCGTACAGATGCAGAAGTAGAAGAGGGGATGATTCCAGACGCCATTCACTTGGATATTCATCAAGGTCAAGCCTTTATTTCGGCACTTGAAAAATTGGATAAAACAAACCATTATTACGTTTACTGTAGATCGGGTGCGAGAAGTGGGCAAGCATGTTCTATCATGCAACAATTAGGTTTTACAGCTGTTTATAATCTTTTAGGTGGATTCAATGAGTGGGATGGTGCAACGGAAATTCCTCAATAAGATGCGTTATTTTAAATTTGGATGTATACTTTTACTTACTTTTTTTAATTGTAAGAATAATCCTTCTGAGGCTGTAGAGCTAATTACGGCTGCCGAAATGAAGGAAATCTCTAAAATTGAAGGTATTCAGTTGGTCGATGTGCGCACTCCAAATGAGTATAATAAAGGGCACCTTCCAAATGCACTAAACATTGATTTTTTAGATAAAAATTTTGAAATAAATATCCAACAATTAGATAAAACCAAACCTGTCATTGTGTATTGCCAGCGTGGGAGTCGCAGTGCAAAATGTGCTTCACAGTTAATCGCCAATGGGTTTGTGAAAATCTATGATTTAGACCACGGTTTTTCTAAGTGGAAATCAAGTGGCTTAGAGGTTGAAAAATAAAATTTTTATCCCCACAAAGGAGTCGGATAGGCGCCTTGTTTGGTAAGATCTGCCAAAGTTCTGACCGCTTCTTTTTTGTCATCGTAATATGTAACGCCAAACCATGTGCTTTGTGCTTCAATCACTTCGACTGTAATATGTCCATTTTCCATCATTTCTTGAGTCACAAAAGGCAAGTATATTTCGTTTTTTTCGTGGTTATCAACGTTTTCTAAAAATTTTGTAAAATAGGTTTCGATATACTTAAAAATCGACGCATTACAAATCCAGAAATTCATAGAAACCGACGTATCAGCATCAAGAACTACTCCTGAATCTTCATCGATAATTTGATTGTCTTTCTCTGTAATTTTAGTGCGTTCTATTATAGAAGATAACTGGTGATTATTTACTTCACAGACACCTCTAGAGACTGATCCAAATTTTGAAAGTGTATTTTTAAGGTTGTAAGCAACCAAAGCAAACTTATCTGGAGTATCATTATTTTTGATAAATTTAGCAGCTCCATCAAACGCATTTTGCCCATAGTAATCATCGGCATTTATAATGACAAAACTTCCTTTAATGACATTTCGAGCAGTCCAAACAGCATGAGCAGTACCCCATGGTTTTTCGCGTTTCGTATTTAGAGAAATTGCATCAGGGATGTCCTCAATTTCTTGAACTAAAACATCTAATTTTACATTGCTAGGAAGGCGTTCTGAAAGATGAGTTTCTAGGAATGATTTGTTAGCAGCTTTGGTAATGACTACAATATGGTTAAAGTTGTTTTTAAGGGCATCAAAAATACTGAATTCCATCAAAAATTCTTCTGCAGGGCCTAAATCGTCAAATTGTTTTAGTTTTCCGTATCGGCTTCCGCTTCCAGCGGCCATCAATAGTAAGGTCATTGTATTTTTTTTTGTTCGCTGCAAAAATATAATTTTTAAACTATAACTAAAATTTAATTTAGCAATTCAATTTTAATTTGGTTAAAAGCCAAATATTAATTGTAATTTTGAATCAAAATAAACCAATATTTTAACTTTTATTTTATGAATTCAAAGCTATTAATTACGCTTTTGAGGTCACTGTTTCTACTACCGTTTTTAGTGGCAGCTCAAATCCCAGACTATTACTCCACTGTTGGTTTTAATCAAAATGGAAATGCACTCAAACAAGACCTTTCTACTTTAATTATTGATACACACACCAACTTAATTCCTTATACCTCTAGTTCAATAGACACTTGGGATGTTATTCATCAAAGTGATGCGGATGTTTCCATTTCAGGAAATGTGGTTTTAATTTATGGATATGATGATTCCGATAATGTTACAAAAAACGATCGTACACGTGAGATTAGTTTACAACAAGTTGGTCCCTCATACATAGGGCGTTGGAATAGAGAACACGTATTTGCTAAATCTCTAGCAAACCCTAATTTAGTAACGGATGACCCTGGTCCAGGAACAGATGTTCATAATTTGAGAGCAGCCGATGGTCAGATGAATTCTGCAAGAAACAATCGTTTTTACAACAATGCTTCAGGTGATTCGGACATTGTTCATATTGAGGGTCACCCAATTTGTGACAGAGGTCCTGGAGGTAATCCTGAAGGCTGTTTCTATCCAGGAGATGAATTTAAAGGCGATGTAGCCCGTATTATTATGTACATGTACTTACGCTACCCAAACCAATGTGAGCCTGTCAATATAGGAGCTGGTGATACAACCTACGCTGCCGATATGCCTGATATATTTTTGGAATGGAATGAAGAAGATCCTGTTTCTGATTTTGAACGCAACCGAAACGATGTTATTTTTTCTTATCAAGGCAATCGAAATCCGTTTATTGACAATCCCTATTTAGCAACTCTTATATGGGATGGTCCAGTTTCAGAAGATTTTTGGGGATTACTTTCTACACCAGATTTAGATTTTAAATCTGTATTTATTCACCCAACCATCGCTCAAGATTATGTGTATGTAGAAGGTTTAGAGGTTTCTAAAAACGCTATTAAAATATACAATCAATTAGGTCAAGCTTTAGAGTTTGAATTAGAAGGAAATAAAATTGATGTTTCTAACCTATCTAAAGGGATATATTTAATTCATATTCAAGAAATAAATCAAACAAAATTATTTAAATTTTTAGTGTATTAATTAAGTCGGATTTATGAAGCAACTCTTCCTTGTATTGTCCTTCATAGTTGTGACTCAAACTGCGTATTCTCAAAATTTATTTTCTGTAAACTACCAAAACCAAGCAGATATAAAAGTCTTTGTTGTGGACTATGCAAATCAAGCGGATTTAAAAGTTTTTAAGGTCAATTACAGCAATCGAGCACAAGGGAATAAAGGACTTTGGTTTTTTACGGATTATTTGAATCAGTCAGATAAAACCTTATTTTTTGTGGACTATGCGAATCAAGCCGATCTAAAAATTTTCTTCGTCGATTACCAAAATCAAGCAGGCTGGTTGAACAATTCCAAAGAACACTTATTGTATTAGTTATTGACAATAATTAGGTAGGAAATAATTTTATATTTTATTTAAATTAGATACAAAAATAATCTACACAACAATAAACTTAATAGTTTAAGTCTTAAATTTTTCAAATACTCTTTATTAAATGAATTTTTTGTGTTCTTGTTATTTTATTCATGTTAATTAATACTTATATTTGTTACCAGACTATTTATTATAATTAAACAGAATTAATAGCATGATCTTAAATAAATTCACTTTTGCTTTTTTTGCTATTTTATTTAATGGCCTTCTGTTTTCTCAAACAAATACAGCCATTGTCAATCTTGTAGATTTTAATACCTCTGCAACTTACGGACCTGGGTCAGGAATTTCGGTTCATTTTAATCCTACAGGAATTTATAAATTTGATTCAGCAACAGATGACAATCAATTTATTTTAGAATTGTCACAGCCAGGTGGAGCATTTACGCCTCCAATAGTAATAAGTTCTGTTAATGCATTTTTTACAACCACTATTAATGGTGCTATTCCGGCAGGAATAGCTCCTGGCACCTACAATATTAGAGTTAAGGCAACGAAAGGAATGTTGGCAGATGGCAGTTCTTTTGGCGATGTTTTGTCTTTAGAATCTGCTGCTTTTGACATTGTTTCAACAGCATCCACGCCCGTTGTTGTTTACTCAGGGATTACACCAAGTACCACTCAGTTTGACTGTACTACAGATGAAAATTTTGATATAAATCCTATGTTTGGTTCTCTTAGTCTGTCGACTGGTGAAACATCTGCAGTTATTAGTCAAATCAAAAGAAAACTCAGAATCTCTAATTACGACAATACTATTACGTATAAATTAAAAAGAATAGATGCTATAAGTTCCTCTATTACAGATTTAGGGATTATTGCTGGTACTTCACACACAATTGTAGATGATTTACCGATAGGATCCTATAATTTTGAAATTGAGGCTGAAGGAGTTAGTGGGGTTTCATCAATATATACTGCTATTTTTGTGTTACACAAAAACACTACTGTTCTAGCTAATGAGTCCAGTGAAACAATATGTGTTAATAGTGAAGTGGTATTTAGTATTGATGTGTCTAATAGTGGAATTGGGCTTAATTACAGAGGTTCGTATTATACATTAGATTTTGGGGACGGTACTCCGACTCAGCTTTTTACACAAGCTGAAATCTTATTCAATAATGAATTACTTCACGAATATGATAATGTGTCATGTACCCAAGATGAAGGTGAATTTACTGTTGAAGAAAAACTATTTAATAAATATAGCTCAGACACAACCCAAAGTTGTGTCTATCAAGAAATTGGAAATGGAGCCATAAAAAAAGTAAATACAAGTTTAGCACCAGAGGCTTTTTTTGAGGCTGCAGGTGGGGTGGATGAAATATGTGAAAATCAAGACATTAATATTGAAAACTTATCCACCTTAGGACAATATGGGGTCAATGGTTGTGAGGATGCGGCTGATTTTTATTGGGAAATTACGGATCCTAATGGTCAAACTTTCGACCCCTTTTTTGAAGGCAACACAATAGAAAATGATCCCAACGGATGGCTCTCAAATTCTGAAGGCGATGGTTTAATTGATTTAATAATCCCTGCTGCTCAAGTGATACCTGGTTGTTGGAGTTTTAGATTAAGATCTGTCAATCAAGATTTATGTCTTACGGAGTCTGTTTTTCCCGAAGATAGTGATCCTGCTTATGTCGTGAATGTTCAAGCCCTCCCAGATGCTGATTTTGAATTCTTGGATGATTCAGGTGCAATAGTTGATGAAATTTGTTTTGGACAACCAGTTACTTTCTCTGATATGTCCAGCCTTAACGACTTAAACTGTCAAGATCCAACTTATGCATGGTCTATTGTTCCAAATTCTGGATATACCTATGTAACTCCTTTTACAAGCAACTCTCTAAGTCCAGATGTTATATTTAACGATCCGGGCATCTATAATGTAACACAAAATATTACAAATTTGTGTGGTGCTTCAGTTCCAATTACCAAACAAATTATAATTCTTGGAGATCCAACGGTTAATTTTACAATTCCATCTTTTGCCGCTTGTGAAGTTTTAGCTGGGCAAATTTCGAACGGTTTTACGTTGGATTTCAGTGATCCAACAATTGCGCCAATTTATAGTGAAACACCTTTTGAACCTACAATGTTTATTTGGACAGTTACGGGGCTAGGTGTGACCACATCAGATTATACATTCCAAGGAGGAACTGATGCTACTAGTGATTTTCCAGTTATTAATTTTTCAAATTATAAAACGTATACGATTAATGTGCAGGTCGATGGGGATTGTAATGGTTCAAATTCTGATACTTTTACATTTGTATATGAACAAATTCCTATAATCACAAACATCAATATTGAACAAACAATCTGTGCTGGAGAATCAACACAACTTGTACAGTTTACTTCAGACTTGGATCCTGCCACGATTTATTCTATATCAATTACTGCCGATCCTGATATTCTGGGTTATGATGCCACTTTAGATTCAGGAAATACGATCCCAGTAATGACTTTGACAACTACATCAAGCGATCCAGCGACGCTTGTTTATTCAGTTATTCCTGAAGTGGATAATTGTCAAGGTGAGGCCTTTGATTTCACGTATACTGTGAACCCTGAACCAATCATTTCTGATCAAACGGATACCATTTGCTCTGAGGAAACGTTTACGTTATCTCCTCAAAATAACCCTCCGGCAACCATTGTACCAGCCAATACAGCTTACACTTGGACGGTCAACAACAACCCAAACATTACTGGTGCATCCAATCAAGCGGAACCCCAGAACTCGATAAGTCAAACCCTTACAAATACGTCTAACTCTCCTGAATTTGTCGAGTATACAGTTACTCCGATTTCTGGTGCAGGAGGCGATTGTGAAGGACAAACTTTTGTTATGTCAGTTAAAGTTGATCCCAAACCAACACTATCTGCTATACCGTCTCAAACGATTTGTGGAGGACAAACTTTTGTAACTCCTGTCTATGTTTCAGATACCCCTGGTGAAAGCTATACATGGGTGTTAACCAACACCTCTATCCCCGCTGAAATTACAGGCTATCCAGATCTCTCAGGAACTGGCGAGCTTACCGGAGTCGTTATTCAAAATTCAGGAACAAACTCATATACATTAACATATGATCTTACGGTTGATTTTGATGGATGTGTAGGAAATACCGTGCCATTCAGTGTTACCGTAGATCCAGCACCTATAGTTAATTTTGATATTTTAGATCAAAGTGTCTGTTCAGGTGAAACTTCTACTCAAATTAATTTAGACTCAGATACCACTCCAGTAAATATTTCGTGGTCTATAGACGCATCGTTATATTCAGATGTTACAGGAATTACAGCGACAACAGGAACGACTACAATCCCAGCGTTTAATCTCAGTAATTCGGGTTTAGATCCTGTAGATTTAATTTTTATTGCAGAAGCAGTTACCACTTCTAGCGCAAACTGTCTTGGAAGTCCAGTGTCCTACACAATTACTGTGAATCCAGCAGCTGAAATGAATACGGTAAATGATTTAATTTTATGTAATGACGAAATAACTACTGAAATTGCGTTTTCAACTCCGATAACAGATGGAAATACGGAGTATAATTGGACGATAGATACTATTATAGGTTTAACTCCGTTGTCGGGCACAGGAACAGTCCCATCGTTTGTTGCCGAAAATAATACGACTGATCCTATTGTAGCAACGTTGATTGTAGAACCCATTTTTTCAAATGCCACTGATCCGACGGTTCAATGTGGCGGCACACAACAATTATTTGAAATCACAGTCAATCCATCACCACAAATTACAAATGTAGATAATAGTCAAACTATTTGTTCAAACGATTCTTCAAGTTTAGTGAGTTGGACAAGTTCTATTGTAAATGGAACTCCCACAACCTACAACTGGACATTTGTATCGGCAACTACAGGCTTGTTAGGGTTTTCATCAGATCCGGGAGTGGGCGATCTACCTGCATTTGCTTTAACCAATTCATCCAATAACATTGGTGAACTAGTTTATGAAGTGACTCCTACGTCTTTGGGCTGTACAGGATCCCCTTTCATGTATTCTATTTTTGTAAACCCAGTAATCGCAATTACAAATGCAATAACCTCACAAACATTATGTAACGGAGATACATCCTCTGAAGTTTTATGGGAAAGTACAAATACGGCATTAGCTGTAGGTTACAATTGGGAATTGGATTTAAGTACAGTGCCAACAGGTACAACAGCACTTGAAACTAATGGTACAGGAAATTTACCAGAAATGACTGTAGGTATTATGGACAATGTAACGGCTAATATTGATTACATAATAACACCAGTTTTTGATGGTTGTGAAGGCACACCATTTACCTATACACTTACGGTAGCTCCTATACCAACAATGGATCTAATTTCACCACAGACTATCTGTGATGGCACTACTTTTACAACACCAGTCCTTGGGGCAGATGTTGTTGGTACTGTTTTTAATTGGGAATTATCTGATGTTGCGAGTATACCTGCTTCACTTACAGCTTATCCAACAGATTCAACCCAACCTTTAGTGGGAAGTACTATTCTGAATTCTGGAACGTCTGCTTATACATTGATTTATGAATTTACGCCAAGTTTTAATGGCTGTGAGGGTTCGGCAGTAAACTTTGAAATTACCGTTAACCCTTCTCCAGTTGTAGTATTATCTTTAGATGCTCAAAATGTGTGTTCTAATGCAACAACACAGTCTGTCATTGCGAGTTCACTTACCGATCCATCAACCACTTATGAGTGGTCTGTTACGAGTGGTGCAGCTGCTTTAGGAGGAACAGATCCATTAGCGGGTAATACAAATGTAATCCCATCATTTACGGCATCAAATATTGGTTCGACTCCAATCGAAATCGAAATCGAAGTTATAGCTTCCACAACAGGAGGTACAATTTGCCCTGGACCTCCTACTGTACATACAATCACTGTCTTTCCAAATCCAACAGCAGTAATCACAACTGTACCACCAACGGCAATATGTGTAGGAGGAGTCATATCTGATATAGAAATGAGCACAACAGGTGGAGCTGGAGTGGTTTCTTTTGAATGGTATTCGTCTGATACTTTGGGTACATTGATAAGCATCCATCCAAACAGCACAGGATCAGCAACCTTTAATCCAGGAGTTTTCACATCAGCAGGAGAATTTCATTT
>Ga0102886_1001326_pt1 | contig 10273 bp, 10 predicted proteins | sample Colrivmet1550A02_FD_84499 | JGI IMG/M metagenome (GOLD analysis project Ga0102886, IMG submission 84499) | Estuarine microbial communities from the Columbia River estuary - metaG 1550A-02 | ecosystem: Environmental > Aquatic > Marine > Intertidal zone > Estuary | place: USA: Columbia River... | reverse complement strand
GTGTTCAGCGAGATCAGAAGATCATGATATTCCGCCCAAAGTTCGCGCATCGCCTGATGGGCAATCGACGCGATGACGGGCGTAATAATAATGACCTGCGCGATGATCATCGCGGTTGGCGTGAACAAGAGGTTCAACACACCAAAAGGCCCCGAACGCGAAAGCAAGATATAGACGATCAACCCGATCACGACAGGCGGAAGCCCCATAAGCGCATTGATCAAAGAGATTATAAACCGCCGATAACGAAACCGTTGCACAGCAAGATATGTGCCCAATGGAATAGCGATCAAACTCGCGATCACCAAGGCCGTCAACGTTACGCGCAAAGACCGAAGGCTGATCTCCCAAAGCTCGGCATCAAAGCTTACGACAAGCCAAAACGCCGCCTTGAGGCCTTCTAAAATATCGATCATTCAATGCTCGGTTTTGTGGTTACGTTGAAGCTCAATAGGTTCCGTCTTTAGACCCAAATTGCAACCAGTTAATCCCGCGCACTTCTGAATTTACGCCCGACGACTTAGGTTGCAGAATTTTAGATTTCCAAAATCGTGCTGCCTGTAGTCGTACGTGCTTCTAGGGCTTCATGCGCTTTAGCCACATCCTTGAGAGCAAACCGCTGGCCGATGAAAATCTTCACGTCGCCAGAAAGAACCTTCTCGCCCAACCGCTTTGCCATCGCCTGACAGGTCGCATGGTCGCCAATATGTGTGAATACAGTTGGACGTGTAATCTTGAGTGATCCCTTCTTGCCAAGGATTCCGATATCCAAGGGCAGAACTGGGCCCGACGCATTGCCGAAACTGATCATCATGCCCAGCGGCTTAAGCGAATTCAGCGAGCCTTCAAAAGTATCTTTGCCAACAGCGTCCATGACGACATCAACGCCCTTGCCACCTGTGAGGCTGCGAACTTGGTCCACCCAATCGGCATTCTGGTAGTTGATGCAATGGGTGGCGCCATGCATGACGGCAAGCTGGCATTTCTCTTCTGATCCAGCCGTGCCGATCAAAGTTATTCCTTCCGAACGCGCCCATTGGCATGCCAACAGACCGACCCCGCCAGCCGCAGCATGAAACAACACGGTGTCGCCAGACTTCAATGGCGTGGTGCGGTGGAAAAGATATTCCACGGTCATGCCTTTCAGCATCATCGCGGCACCTTCTTCAAACGAGATACCGTCAGGCAGCGGGCAAACCTGTGCGGCTGGCATCACACGTGCCTCAGCATAAGAACCGGGTGGCTGTGAGGCATAGGCAACACGGTCCCCAATTTTAAGATGGGTCACGCCTTCGCCGATTGCATCCACAATGCCCGCGGCCTCCATGCCCATCGCGTGGGGCAATTGCATGGGGTAAAGACCCGTGCGCTGATAGACGTCGATGAAATTGAGACCTACTGCTTTCTGTACAATCCGAACCTCGCCATGGCCGGGCTGTCCTACGTCTAGGTCCACCAGCTTAAACTGCTCTGGTCCGCCATGTGCTTCGATTATTGCCGTGAGTGCCATTGTTGACTTCCTATGTCTCAATCAGAATTTAGGTGGACTAAACGTATCGGCGAACTGTTCGCGCAAGATATTCTTTTGCAGTTTCCCCATGGTGTTTCGCGGGAATTCCGACATCACAATCAGCATTTTTGGCTGTTTGAACCGTGCAAGCTGTTTACCCAACGCCGCCATCACGGCCTCGGTTGACAAGGTCGCATCAGGTTCTGCCACCAGCAGCCCCACGACACTTTCTCCAAAATCAGGATGCGGCACGCCGATCACTGCGCTTTCCAAGACACCCGGTTGATCGTCAAGGATGAGCTCAATCTCTTTGGGATAGATATTGTAACCACCCGAAATGATCAGATCCTTGTTGCGGCCAACGATCGTAACATAACCATCCTCATCAATCAGCCCTAAGTCACCCGTGATAAAGAACCCGTCAGCCCGCAATTCTTCGGCCGTCTTTTCGGGCATCTGCCAGTAGCCCTCAAACACGTTTGGTCCGCGCACTTCGATCTGACCAATCTCACCAGCGGCCACACTCTCACCCGTTGCGGGATCGGTGACTTTCAACTCAACTCCCGGCAATGGAAAACCAACAGTGCCTGCACGACGCTCGCCATCATAGGGGTTGGAGGTGTTCATATTCGTTTCGGTCATCCCATACCGTTCAAGGATACGGTGACCGGTGCGTTCTTCGAACCGCACATGGGTTTCGGCCAGCAAGGGTGCGGACCCAGATACGAACAACCGCATGTGCGCCGCAAGCTCGGCGGTAAATCGGTTATCATCCAAAAGCCGCGTATAAAACGTCGGCACACCCATCATCGTGGTGGCCTGTGGCATAAAGCCGATCATCTGATCCATATCCAGCTTTGGCAGGAAGATCATCGCGCCGCCCGCAATGAGTGTCACGTTACTGGCGACAAATAACCCATGCGTGTGGAAAATCGGCAAGGCGTGCAACAGTACATCCCCAGACGTAAACTGCCAATAATCGGCGAGCGTTTGTGCGTTCGAAACAAGGTTGGCCTGTGTGAGCATCGCTCCCTTAGAACGGCCCGTTGTGCCCGAAGTGTAGAGGAAAGCCGCAAGATCGTCGGGCGCACGGCTCACGGTCTCGAACACATCGGACTGGCTCGCCGCAAGCTCAGGGAAACTCCCGCTGCCATCGGGGTTCAACGTGCGCAATATCGCATCATAAATGGCAGCAATTGGCGAAAGCGCTTCTTCTGCACGCCGCGTCGCAAGCACAAGCTTTGCTCCGGAGTTGCCGATAAAATAGTCAAGTTCAGCGGCTGTATAGCCAGTGTTCAACGGCAAGAAAATCACGCCCGTTTGGGCGCAAGCAGCATAGACAGCCAAAACTTCGGGGGATTTTTCGATTTGCGCCGCAAGCCTGTCGCCCGCGACTAACCCCAGTTCAGTCATCGCATGCGCATATCGAGCCGCCATACGCAGGAAATGATCATGGGTCAGCGTTGTCCCGTCTGGCAAATGCAGAAACGGCGTGGATTTTCCAGCATGCCGCCCAAACAATGTATCATAAAGTAAATTGGTCATTGGACTTTCCAGAGTATCAGGCGGCGACAGTTAACGTCTTGCGGGCAAGCGTGCGCAATGCCGCAGAGGACGCCACTTTTTGGCTTGTTGCAAAGGCTTCGTGGTTCTCGGTTATACGACCCAAATCGTAAAGGTAATTCACCATCGCCCCTCCAGATTGGGCCCGCCCGTTGTCGGATAGATCGGCACCAGCATGGACCTCATGAACCGAGGCACCGTTGTTCAGATGGAACCGCGCGACCGCGTCGCGGGGGAGGCCGTCGTCACGTTTCGCTTCGAGCAGGTAATGCGTGGCAAGCGCGCGCAGGATGTCTGGATCGTCGACGCGGTCTGCAATTTTCTTGTCCGTCAACCACCGCATCAATCCGGGGATCGGGGAAAGCGTCACGAAAGTATCTATTTGTGGCAAGGCGCTGCTCAGGTCACCCACAACCTGTTTGATCAAAGAGTTACCAAAAGATATGCCCGCCAACCCCGCCTGACAGTTCGAAATCGAATAGAAGACAGCCGTATCTGCCTGAGTCGGGGAAAGCGGTGCGCGCTTCTCGGATAATACCGACTGAATTGAACCGAGGATACCCTTTGTCAGCGCAACTTCGACAAAAATCAGCGGCTCATCTGGCATCGCTGGGTGAAAGAACCCAAAGCAACGGCGGTCGGTTGGTTGCAATCTTCGGCGCAGATCATCCCAACTGTCAATCGCGTGTACGGCCTCGTATGCAATGATCTTTTCCAAAATATGCGCGGGGCTTTCCCAGTTGATCGGGCGCAAAACCAGAAATCCGCGATTGAACCAGCTCGATAGCAAGTGCTGTAAATCAGCATCCAACTTTGCCAGCTCGGTGTCCGTCTTCATAAACCGCAAGAGGTCGTTGCGCATCGCGACAATCCGCGCGGTCGCACCGGGCACCTGATTGAGGCGGCGCGCGAGTTCCTGACGCGGCGCTTCGGCGGTTTTCATCAACTGTCGAAAGTTGACGACTGACCCGTCAGCAGCATAAGCGGTCGTAGCAGCCATGACGACATCCGTGTCGATATCCATTTCATTGTTAAGAAACCGGAAAAACGCGTGTTTTTCGCTATCTTTCATTGCCTCATAACGATCAAGAATCTGACGTGCCACGGCATATCCCGTCACCTCGCCGAGGGTGCCAATCAGGTCTCTGCAAAGCATTTCCGTTGAGCGATCATCAGCCCGCACGCCCCCCAAAACAGGGAGCCTGCGGTCGATCAGTGTTGAAAGAAGATCGGCAAGTAGGCTCATAGGGCTGGCCCCATTAGATAATCGGGAAGCCAAGTCGCCAGACTTGGAAATGCGCAAAGGATCACAATCGCAAGCACCATACAGCCCACGAAAGGCATCGATCCGACAAGAATTTTCTTGAGCGAAATGTCAGGCGCGATACCGTTGATGACATAGAGGTTAAGGCCCACAGGCGGTGTGATCAGACCGATTTCCATATTGATCGTCAGGATGACTGCAAACCAGATCGGATCAAAACCAGCCGTTGTGATGATCGGCAATAGGATCGGAGCGGACATCAAAATCACCGCCACAGGTGGCAAGAAGAAACCCGCAACCAGTAGGAACAGGTTGATAATACCCATCAGAACCCAGCGATTGACGTCAAGGTCTGCGATCCAACTTGCGACCGATTGCGTCACAAACAGCGATGAAAGCATGAAGGAAAACACCCCCGCGGCCCCAATGATGAAAAGGATCATCACGGATTCCTTGGTGGCATCGCGCAACACAGCCCAAAGTGCTGATGGTTGGTACAGCCGGTAAACAATCATCGCGACGACAATGCAAAGCAACGCGCCGACCGCAGCCGTTTCAGACGGCGTCGCGATCCCACCATAAAGGGCATAGAGCACGCCAATGATGATCCCGACAAACGGCAGGACGCGCGGAAGAACCTCGAACCGTTCTGCCCAGCTATAGTTGATACCCGACAGGGCCACACCAGCCGCGCCGCGCCGCCATGTGTCGTAGATCGCCCATGCGATAAACAGCGACACAAGCAGGAGGCCTGGAATGACGCCCGCAAGAAACAACCGCCCAATGCTTGTTTCAGTGGCAATGCCGTAAACGATCATGGTGACAGACGGCGGGATCAGAATGCCAAGCGTACCACCTGCCGCGATGGACCCTGCGGCGACTTCATCGGGGTAGCCGCGCTTGCGCATCTCTGGGATGCCCATCTTGCCGATAGCCGCGCATGTGGCGGGACTTGACCCCGACATCGCGGCAAAGAGCGCGCATGCTCCAAGGTTGGAAACAACCAATCCACCCGGCACTTTGGTCAACCAGCGCTCAAGCGCTTCATAAAGGTCGGGCCCTGCCCGCGTTGACGAAATCGCAGCCCCCATGATGATGAACATCGGGATCGACAAAAGAGCAAAGCTGTTCAACTCGCCATACATCAGCTCAGGCAAGGCCACGAGCGAGCGGGCGCCATCAAACACAAAAAGGAACCCTGTCGCGACGATCAACAGGCCTGTTGCCACCGAAACGCCTGAAAACAGCACCACAACGGTGCAAAGGGCGACGAGGCCACCAACAACAAGCGGATCCATCAATACCCCAGATCTTCGGCAGCGCCGATGTCTTCGCCTCGCAAAACCATCCAGAGGTCAGCGGCGAGTTGTAAAAGGAAAAGCCCAAAGCCAACGGGCATGACCAAATAGGGAATCCACAGCGGAACAGCCCAAACGGTTTCGGATTTCCAGCCGCGTTTCCACGCGAAGTGCCACATGTCGTAGGCATAATAAAGCATCAGGGCCATCATCATCGCCGTCAAAAATAGCGTAAAGATCGCCATGATGCGTCGCCCCTTTGGGCCGAGCATCGTCGGGATGAGATCAACGCCAACATGACCTTTAAGCTTTTGCACATAGGCAAGCCCGATCATCGTCGCACCGATCATCAGATAGATGACAGCCTCCGTTTGCCAGATCGTCGATTGACCCAAGACCGCACGGATAAAAATCATCTGACAGGTGATCAGCACGGAGGCGAGGATCATAAATGACGCCATGACGCCACTAACCGTTGATATCAATCCGATAAAGCGGACAACAGGCGGCGTTGAAAAAGCGGGGCTATCCACGAGGCAAACTTTCAAATTGAGTTGTGTCCGCGCCCGCCAGATGATCCAGCGGACGCGTCGTGAGGATTACTCGACGGAGAGCGCCATATCGAGCAGCCGCTGGCCATCAGGCGTTTCAGCAACAAATGCCGGATACGAAGACATCGCGGCAACATCGCGCCAAGCGTTAAAGTCGGCTTCGGTCATCTCTGCCAGCTCCACACCAGCGTCGCTAAACGCCTTGGCCGCAACCGCATCACCCAGTTTTGCTTGCTCAAGATAGAATGCTTGCGCCTTTTCGCCAGCTGCACGCAACGCCGCCTGTTGGTCCGCATTCAGGCCGTCAAAAGTTGCCTTGTTCATCAGCAATGGCTGATACATGAACCACAGCGCATAATCGCCTGCAGGCGTATAGCACTTGAGCTGCTCGTAAAGGCGGTAGCTGACGAAGCTCTCGGAAGAGGTATTGGTCGCATCCAGAACGCCCGACTGCAATGCGGGGTAAATCTCAGATGACGCCATTGAGGAAATCGATGCGCCCGCAGATGCAAGCATTTCTTCAAATGATTTACCAGCCGCACGGATTGTAACGCCTGCCACGTCTTCTGGTTTGGTGATGCAGCCCTTGTTAGAGCCAAAACCACCGGCCAGATAACCGTGGACGAGAACCATCACGTCATCACCAGCCATTATGTTTTCAATTTCGGCCATGAAAGGCGAATGAGACAGACGGTCACCGTGGTCGTGGTTTTTCACAAGGCCCGGCATCAGCGTCAGGTTATAAGCTGGTTGCTGACCGCCTGCGTAAGACAGCGGCAAGACCGTCATGTCCAACTGGCCACGGCTCAACGGTGTATATTGCTCACGCGCCTTAAACAGTGTCTGGTTCGGGAAAATCTGGATCGTCAGATCAACACCCGCCGCCGCGACGTCATCGGCAACCATTTGAGCAACCTGATGGCGCACATCGCCTTCAGCCCACTGGTGGGACAAGCGCAATTCCTCTGCGGAAACAGCACCTGCAAATAACGTAATCGCCGCCGCTGCGGCATAAAGCTTATATTTCATTGTACCCTCCCTAGGACGCCAAACCGAACATCCGTCGGTGGCTAATCGCCAAAGCTTTTAGATTATTGCATCCCATGTCAAGTTTCTTGTATACAATATGTCCTATATTGATTTTATGCTACCGCTATCAGATAAGAGAATTATGGAAAATCGCCGCGCGGATCATATACTTGACGATCTTGAACAGATGATCGTGACAGGCAGTTTCGCCAACGGCGAACGTCTGGACGAAATTCGTTTGGCAGATCATTTCGGCGTCTCGCGGACACCGATTCGAGAAGCATTCCAAAAATTGGCGTCGACTGGTCTGGTGGAACACCGCCCTCGCCGCGGCGTTTTTGTGGTCGAACCTGGCCCGCTAGAGCTGGTGAAAATGTTCGAGGCGATGGCAGAACTAGAAGCTTCTTGTGGGCATCTTACCGCAAAACGGATCACCGAGCCCGAGCTAGATGCTCTCAAGCAGGTCAACGACCTTTGCAAGCAAGCGGTCGTCAAAAACGACGCCGACCGCTACTATGGCTACAACGAAAAGTTTCATCACCTAATCTATGAAGCCGCAAAAAGCAGCTACTTGCAGGGATTGGCGATCAAGCTCCAAAAGCGCCTAAAGCCATACCGCCGCATGCAACTTCACCTGCGCGGACGGCTGGAGCAATCTATGTCCGAACACGAAGCCATCGTTTCAGCTTTGTCCGCCGGCGACAGTACAAGCGCCGCCGATGAACTACGCGGCCATGTAGCTGTACAAGGTGAAAAATTTCACCACCTGCTAACCCACTTGCACGCCAAGTCCTAAGCGCACTGCAACCCAACCGATCGAATGTCGAAGCAGGCGCCAGATTTGCCCAAAGAGCCAACTGGTCTTCGGCGCCAAGATTAACGTTCTTGCCGGCAGCCCGAACAGTGCAACCGCCAAGTCCGAGGCGATTGTTCGGCTACGTCAGCTTGTTACTAAAGTCCGGATGATCCCATAAACGACAGCCCTGAACGGCCATGTGATTGAACCAGAAGGGAGGTTTCCGGAAAGAGCCGTTTTTTCCTTAACTAGCAGGTTAAAAAATGGTCCAATTGATGCCTAAAGCTGCGGTTCCCGTGCGTCCGAAGCAGTTAGGACGAACTGCTTCTTATAAGCACGCGCCAAGCTTTCGGGGTTGTTGAACCCGCGAAAGCTCCTAATCTCGCTGATCCGATAGGTTGAGTGCTGCAAAAGGCGCTTGGTCTGTAACAGCCACAGATAGCGATAGTATTCGGACTAAGTCATTCTGAGGTGGCGTCAAACAAGCGCACCGATGTCCATTCGGGCCAGCCAAGCTGTCCACCAATAGGGGGAACTCTCAGCGGGTCGGCATAGGCTTCACGATAGCTTTGCAACGCCCCGAAATGAACGGCGGCAAGCGTCTTGGCCAAAAGCCCCGCCTCGGCAAAAACCATGGCACCGGTATCCACGCATCCCATGAGCGTTCAGGCTCGCGCCTACAAAGCCTACCGCGCTTTTTTTTGCGCACGTGTGCGAAACCCTATCTATCAGCTGAAATTGCGATATGAGGCCGGCGATCTGCTCGCCTTCGACAACCGGATAAATGGGGTGGCGCATCCGCGGTAATCCCCCCGAAAAATGTTTGTGTTGAACACTAGAATTTTTGCGGCAAGTTTAGTAGACAACCCATGCGGTCGTTACTCACGGCCCAAAGCTGCCGTTCATACAGCGTTAACTACGCTGCGGCGCATCAACCAATTGCCGACATTTGCCGAAACGGAAAGCTGCTCAATGTGATGAGGCGCGATGATCACAATTGACGTCAGTCATGAAGCAAGCCAATTGATCATAACCAAGCTACCCAGCGTTGCAATATTCCCAAGTGTCTAAAATTCCTGAGCCCCGCCCAACGTTCCGCCCGTGTTTTCGAAGTAGATGTCGTTAGGAGAGAGTTCTCGGATGAGTTCTAGAATCGGGATAGGATCGGTCAAACCGTCTGACAAAATCTGTGTACGCGCAGCATCAAAAAATTCGTTATACTCTGGCGTACCAAATGACGAAGGTTGCCTAATGAGAATAGCACCGCCTGGCGTGTCAGCGTTGATGCAGCTGACGCCACGAATGGTAGGGCACGACTTCCCTGCTTCGGCTTCGGCTTCGAGCCATTTTCCAGAGCCGATAAGCACACCTGCGAACAGTACGGCGGCTTTACTTTCCGACACGCCGCTTACAATCAGCACTTCATGAAACATTTGCTGGGTTTGGTACCATCCACGGACAGGCCGAACAGATTTTGAATAGTGATCGTGCAGAATAGCCGCTGGCAGGTATCACTCTTCAAACGGGTCGCCAGCAAAGAATTGCGCCCACCGTGGAATTGACGCGCCATCAGTGATATCACCTTTATCTGCTTACCAACCTACATTTCGACTATCGATATAGCCAAAGTTGTCGCCAAGTGTACATTCTGAAGATTGCTGACATCCCGTCGGCAGCAAGACAATCTCACCAGAGAACTCAGCATGGGCGCTATTCCCAATCATTATACTCAGCATTAGCCCGCATATAAATTTATGCACCTCCCTCTCCTTTTGATTGTGTGCGTTGACAATAACTCGCTGCCCCCAAAAGCATAGTTCTTTCGACTAATGACCCGAACTTGGTAAAGTGGGATGCGTGTGCAATAGGAGCGAGAGTGATACCCATTGCAGCTGTCATCGTCTGCTAGAAACGGCATTACTCAATGAAGATCGGCCCTAAGCGGATGAGGTGGATGGCTCCTGCTCCCCCGGCATCAAATGTGCCACAATGCAGTTGTCATCAACTGCTAGGAAAAGAGCCACCCAATGTCAGTAAAAACAGTCGGCCTCGATTTGGCCAAGGATGTTTTTCAAGTTCACGGTATTTCTGAGAACGGTCGCGTGATCTTCAACAAGGCAATCAAACGCTCTCAAGACCCAAGGGGACAGGCACGCCCATCTGGGACCGCCGTCGTCCAGTAACGCTGTTTTCTAGCCTGATGAAGTACGGCTGCTGCGGTGGTGGATATTCCAAGGCATCCAAAACCCACTTCGGCTGCTC
>Ga0102886_1001323_pt1 | contig 10279 bp, 20 predicted proteins | sample Colrivmet1550A02_FD_84499 | JGI IMG/M metagenome (GOLD analysis project Ga0102886, IMG submission 84499) | Estuarine microbial communities from the Columbia River estuary - metaG 1550A-02 | ecosystem: Environmental > Aquatic > Marine > Intertidal zone > Estuary | place: USA: Columbia River... | reverse complement strand
TTTAGAGTTAGTCCAAAGATCACAACATCGGCTTTAATTCTAGGAGTCTATTCTCCATTCACACAATACTATGAAGGTCAATGGTGGGATCCAGGTGTTCTTATAGTTCCATTTAGTTCTTGGGATATACAAATTACAAAAACATTCAAATACAATATCAGTTTTACTGGAGTTTGGCAATCAGGTGGAAATGCCCTCAACTATCAAATACTAACTGGTGGTAAAATTAGATTCTAATATGAAAAAGCTATTAATACTCCTATTCTTAATTCCAACTATGTTATTCGCACAAGATTGTTATACTGTTAAGAATGTAACAACAGAAGTTGAAATGGAAGAGATCAGCCAAAGAAGAATTACATTTGGTATTAAACAAATGATGGAAGATGTTATTTCAGACAAGTATGATTTATGTTTAGATGGAAAACCAGTTGAAGTACAGGTAACCTCGATAGAAGCACCAACAACTGGAATATCGATAGGTCCATGGACTAAAGTCAGCAAAAAGACTATCGTTACTCTATTAGTCTATATAGATGGTAAGATAATTGAGGTAGAAGGCAAGGCTAAATCTACAGTTAAGGCTACATTTATCGATTTACAAGATGAGAACTTGCCATTTAATAAAACAGCATTTGCATCCGCAGTTAAGAAGGCTATAGAGAAATCTCTAAAATAGAGATATATAAAGTATAATACAATAATATAAAATAAAGTATGTCAGAAGAAGTAAACAAATCAGTAGGTGATGAAAACCTAGGAGCATCCGCAGGGGCAAGTGCTGGAACAGAAGTAACAGATACTTCAGTATCGGCTGGAGCACAAGCGGGAGCTGAAGCTCACGCGGGTGTAGAAAACACAGATACAATTGGTGACTTTGAACTTAAACAGGAAGCACATGCAGATGCAGAAGCACATGTAGAAGCTGGCGCTGAAGCTGGATTCGATGGTAGAAATGCCAAAGTAGAAGCTGGAGCAGAAGTTGGAACATCAGTAGAAGTTGGTGCATCTAATACAGTAAAAAATGGAGATATTTCAAATGAAACCGAAGTTCATGCAGGAGCTCAAGCAAGTGCTGGAGTATCGGCTGGTGGACAAGTTGGTATGGATGGAGCAGAAGGACATGCAGGAGCAGTAGCTGGAGCATCAGTTGGAGTTGGAGCATCTAATACAGTATCTGATGACGATGGTAATAGTGCTGAAATTGGAGCTGGAGTATCAGCCGGAGTTCAAGCAGGAGCCTCAGTTGGTGGTGGAGCTACGATGGATGATGGAGTTGCAACAGTCGGCGTTGATGGAAAAGTAGCACTTTTAGTTGGAGTTGATGTAGATACTTCAGTAAGTGTTAATACTAATCCAGCACAAGAAGCGGCTCAAAAACTAGCAGAAGAAACAGCAGAAAAACTTAGATTAGACGAAGCCGCAGCAGAATCTAAAAGACAAGCAGATGCAGCCGCAGCAGAATTACAAAGAAAAAAAGATGAAGCAGCTAGAGCAGCTCAACCAGTAGTTCAACCTATACAAGATGCTGGTAATGCTGTCGGTAATGCTGGCAAAAAAGCTGGTAACATAATTGGTGGTATCGGTAGTAGTAAGAAGAAAAAGAAGAAAAAGAAAAAGAAATAATATAACCTTATATTATGAATCCATTTGTAAGTATAATTAAGAAAGAATTTTGGGGTAGAACTTTCCTCAGTATTGTAATTGTAGGTAGTTTTCTAGCAGTCCTAATAGGTATTGAACATGCAATGCTAGGCGACCACGAATTAGATACTAATTGGAAAGAAATTCTAATGTTATTACTAGGTGCCTTAATTGGAGGCTTTAGTAAAGTAATCGACTTCTGGTTTAAAGACCATACTAATGATAAGCAATTATTAGATAAAATTCAACCAACAAAACAACCGGATCAAATGCCGGCTACTCAAAAAGTAGATCCGAATGCATGTCAATGTGATGATTGTAAAAAACAAAGAGGAGAATCATGAACCCAAAGGTGCGTGTATTTAAATAAAACAGAAAATTATGGAAAATTGTTATACTAGAGAACAGATCGAAAAAGCAATGAATGAAAAAGGCCACAAATACTTCACAGGTGGCGATTACGATGTAAATATCATTGGAGTAAGAAACGCAGCAACCGGCGATGAAATTACAAATAAATTTGATGACTGTATCACTTTATCATATAAGGTAGATGGAGAGTGGAAATTTAATTGCTGGAAATGTACCACAGATCCTGGTAAGTACTGGGCAGAACATTTATTAAACAAAGATGGCGTTGCTATTTTAAAAGAGGGTCAATATAGAGGTTCTCATAAAATCAGAAAACATCAAGGTAAATATGATGCATTATGCCAAAAGGGACCTGTAAAAGTTTATAGAGACAACAACATGGATGATGAGTATGATTTAATTGAAGAGAATGTACATGAAGGTGTATATGGTATTAATATCCATAAGGCTGGTTCATGGAAAAGTGGCTCAGTTCAAGTTGATAAATGGTCAGCAGGATGTCAAGTATTCTCAAAAGAGGATGATTTCTACGATTTTATGAATGTTATGTATAAAGCTAGAGATAGATGGGGAAATTCCTTCACATATACTCTAATTAACTCAAATGACGTTTCATAAGGATATATAAGTAAGATGGTAATACATCTTTAAAAATATAGCCTAAATATGAAAAAGATAATCGGTTGGATCTCAGGACTTCTGAGAGACGAGAAGGGAACACCTTCATCAAAAAGATTTATTGGAATATTAGCAGGTATCACTTTATGTGCTGCTTTGTTCATTAATCTATATACAGAATATCCAGTGGAACCTACAATTGTTAACGCGGTAGCAGCAATTTGTATTGGTGGACTAGGATTAGCATCTGCTGACAAAATCTTCGGTAAGAAGAAAGAAGAAGAGTCAGAATAACTTTAAGGACCCGGGGGTCGGGGCTTTAAAAAAATCATAAATCATGAAAGACATATTTGGAAAAATAGGTGACTTTTTAGGTGGCCTATCTACAATTCTAGTATCATTCGTTTCATTAAGCATTTTAGCTGAAGTAATTTTCGGTGTAGGTGTATTCGGAACTAATGTTGTAGGAAATGTTATGGAGATTGTAAAATCTCTTGGTGATGGAGGATTCGTTGGCTTAGTAGCTTTACTTATTCTATGGAAAGTATTCGATAAGAAATAATACTAGACTAACCACAATTTTAAAGCCCAGTTAACGCTGGGCTTTTTTTATGCCTAAACTTTTCGTATATTGGCCATATAATAATTACAAAATAATTGTTTCTAGATTTTTTTATGTCAATTATTTTTCGTATATTAGTACTGTAATTATGGAAAAAGAAAAAGTTCAGATCATTATAGATTACGTTTACCCTAAAGTAAAAGCGTATTATGGTATATCTAAATACCACAGTAAATTTCCAGAAGTTAAATTACACCACAATATTTATGCTAGGTTAACTGGCGAAGAAGAAGCTGAAGGTGAGTGCTCTCCTGCAGCAGAATATGATAGATTTACAAATACTATTTGGATCTATTTCCCAGAAGCAATAGATGAACAATGGGTCATTGGATCGATTCTACACGAATATACTCACTATTTACAAGATGGTGAAGAAATGAAAAGGATGTATGATGAGGATGGTTATGAATACGATACACATCCTTTTGAAATCGAAGCTATCGCTGCAGAAAAAAATTGGCATCTTTTTGCAAAATAATTGCCTCTAGATTTTTTTATGTCAAATAAAATTCGTATATTAGTACTGTAATTAAAAACAAACAATATCATGAACATTAAACTTAATCTTGAAGAAGAGCTACTTATTAAACAATTATTGGAAACACATAAATCTGAAAATCCACATATTGCTAAAGTGTGGAATGCTACAACTGATCTAATCAATAAGATCAATGAGGCAGGTCTAGTACAACTTGAGAGACAACCTAAGGTATTCAGATTAAAACAATATATGTTTACATTTGAAGAGGGTGGATGGAACACAGTCCATGCAAAGACCCGTAAGGGCGCAATTAGAGCTGCACTTAAGGAATATAAAGATTCTGAAACTCTTAATCCTAGAATTGACTCATTCCATATAGCTACTGAAGAAGGTCTTAAGTCAGCAATGTCATTATTTTACTAAAAACCAAAACATGAGAACAGATTTTCAACTAATACATGATTTCGTCGAAGCATCAAATGCTACGAATTCTAACTCAGACAAATTAGAAGTGCTAAAGACATATACTCAATACGAGTCAGTATGTAAAGCACTTAATTATACTTATGATACCTACAAACAATATGGAGTAACTTCTGCAAACTGCAAGAAGAATTCAGAGCTCATGGGCCATCCTAATACATACGGAGATTTCTTTGGACTACTTGATGACTTATCAAATAGAGTTTGCACAGGCCATACAGCAATTGCTAACGTCAATAGATTTGTACATGAGAACTATATCTACAAAGATCTTATTTTTAATATGATTGACAGAAACCTAAAGACTAGGTCAACTGCCTCAATGATTAATAAAGTAAAACCAGGACTTATCCCTACATTTGATGTGGCACTTGCCAAAGCTTTTGATGAGAAGACTCAGAAGAAAGTAGATTGGAATGATTGTTGGTTTGTCTCAAGAAAACTTGATGGTGTAAGATGTCTTACAGTTATTGATGAAAACGGAGAGCCTAAGTTCTTCTCACGTCAAGGTAAAGAATTCTTGACACTTGACAATCTTAAAACAGATATTAAAGCACTTGGCTTAAAGAACACAGTTCTTGATGGCGAAGTTTGTATTGTAGACCATAATGGTGATGAAGACTTTGCGGGTATCATTAAAGAAATCAAACGTAAAGATCATACTATTGAAACTCCATTCTACTGGATGTTCGATATGTTGACGATGGAAGAGTTTAGCTCTAAAAAGTCAAAATCAGTTTTTGCTGAAAGGATTGCAAATCTACAACGTATCTCTAAAGAATCTAAATTCATCGGAGTACTAGATCAGTGGATTGGAAGCGATAAAGTCTTCTCAGAAATGATGGCAGAATCTAAAGCCGGTGGATGGGAAGGCTTAATGCTTAGAAAGAATTCTACATATAAAGGTAAGAGATCTAATGAGATCTTAAAAGTTAAGCAGATGCATGATGAAGAATATATTGTAGTAGATCTTGAAAACGATTACCATAGAGTCATTGTAGATGGTTCTGAGGTTGAGGAAGAGATGCTAAAGAATGTTATCATTGAACATAAAGGGAACCGAGTACACGTCGGCAGTGGCTTCAGTCACGAACAAAGACGTCATTACTTCGCTAACCCTAACGAGATTCTAGGGAAGCAGATTACAGTACAATACTTTGAAGAATCTCAAAGCAAGTCAGGAGAATTCTCGTTGAGGTTCCCAGTAATCAAAGCCGTTTATGACGGAGTAAGAACATTTTAATAAAACCAACACCAAAGACAATGGGTAAATACTTAAAGCAAGGAGTTGTAAGAGAGTTGGAATGGCAACTCAGCAGAGAAGAAATCTCTTACTCTAAAATGGTAGAGTTGATGGAAGAAGAATGCATCAAGAACTACATGGAATGGTTGAAAGAGTATAGATTAAACTTAATGTCTTTAATGGGTCAAGACGATTACGTAACTGGTAAATTAGACGTAATTAAAGATATATTAGATAAATGTAACACCAAAGAGAAATGAAAGCAACATTAGAATTTGATTTAGATGATCCAGAAAAAGATGACCATATCAACTTTGAGGATGCTGTTAATGGATCTAAATGGAAGATGGCAATGTGGGAACTTGATCAATGGTTAAGAGCTCAATATAAATATATGCCTGATGCAGAATACAGCGAGGCTGCTTATGATGCATACGAAAAGTCTCGTATAAAATTATATGAAATTATTAATGCCGAAGGGCTAAAACTAGATTAATATGAAAAAAACAGTTAACTTACCACAAGCACAGAAGCAAATTATAGTAGATGCTCTTAATGCATATCAAACTACAATTAGATCTTTAATCTCACCAACGGAGAACCAAGAATTAATCTATAAAGATTTTGACATGACATGCCTGCTTGGAATGTTTAAAGATGAAGACATAGACATTAGAGTAGAATTGCCAGAACAACTCCATGATGGTTTTGTACATAAACATGGTGTAGATTTCCCAATATATTCTACTGAAGGAGTATCATTTAAAGAAAACTAATATGATAGATTTAACACATACATTTAGATCTGGTAAATATGCAGGTAAGACTATAGGTACTGTGTATAACCGAGATCGAAGGTATTTTAATTGGGTTGTAGAAAACCGACCTGAAATGTTGAAAAGTCATAAGTCAAAACCAGAACAAAAAAGACCTAGTGTCAATACTAAACCAAAATATGTGGAACCACCTGATATTCCTAGAGAAGGAGCGATTAAAGGCATTTCACCTAACGAAGCTTTTTTGGATTAATGACACAAATAAGTCCTTCTATATTTTTTTATGTCAAATAAAATTCGTATATTAGCACTGTAATTAAAAAAACAAATATGGATAAAATCAAAACAATAATTAAAAAGATAGACAGCGTAGACGTTGTGCTGATTACAGCATTCGCACTCTATATGACTCTATTAATTTCTAACCTCTTAAAAATGTTACCATGAGATATACAGTAACCTATGAAGTTTACATTGAATGCGACAGTGATAAACATGCTTTTTCAAAAGCAGAACTAATAGCTAAAAACCAGAACGCATTGCACCCAAGTCAACGATGGGATGTACATAAATTACACATCACACCATTCGCTTCTTTAAATACACAAGAAGTAGATATTGATGCAATTAAAACCGAGAAATTACTAAACGAAGACTTACCATTTTAATATGAAAACCATGACAAGAAAAGAAAGAACATTAAACGAATTAAGACAAGTAAAAGACAGCGTATATGATATGCCTAGGACAGAATCAATGACCGCAGTAGAACAAAATCTATTAGATGAATTAAACTATAAAGCTAGTCTAATCTTAAAACTAGAAGATATGTTTAAAGAGAAGAGCGTGCCAGTAGATTCTAAATCCTTATATACATTTACAATTAAACAATTAGAATCAGTTTGGACTTTATGGACATCAGATTCTGAATAAACAAATTATTATTTTATAGTATAACAATTTTAGCAATTTAAAATAGTAATTTTATGATTATATTGGGTCTCCACATGGGCCATGATGCTGCGGTAGCATTAGTAAAGGAAGGTAAGTTGATAGGAACTAGTTCAATAGAACGGTTTACTAGACGAAAGAAAGACGCACTTCTAGATTTAGAATATATACGTTTATTTTTAAAAGGATATGATACTACGTTAGAAGAGGTAGATTATATTACTTTTAGCACATGGACAAAGCTGCTAGCGCCTTGGATGGACATTTATTCACCTCTGGATGCTGTCTATCCATTAGCTAAGTTTGGTACATGGTCATCAAATACTGGAATTACAAACCATTTAGAAGGTAGTGATAGAGTAGAACTTACCGAATACGGTTATACATTACCAGATATGATACATCGTACTAGTATGCCGTATATTAGTTCAGATATTAATACTGATAATTCTTTTCATATTAATGTTAGGATTAAAGGCATTGATAAAACATATAAAGGTATGTTTATAGACCACCACATGTCACATGCAGCATCAACATTTTATACTTCTGGTTTTGAAGAAGCTGCTATATTTACTGCAGATGCTTCCATGCACCATACAGAAGCATGTTCTGGATTCTTTGTAGGAATGGGTAATCAAATCCAACAGTTTAGAAATCCTGAATATATGTTAGGTAATTTTTATGATATTGCAACAGAACATTTAGGTATTGGCCCTGGAGTTATTAAAGCGGGTTCGTTAATGGGATTAGCAGCGTATGGACGAATTAGTAAAAAGGCATACGATAACTGGAAAGAATGGACAGCACCTCAAAGTATTAGAAAATTTGATAAAGAAGAGCATAGATATGTTGACTGGTTATTTACACAAATAAGTGGTAGATTTCCAATAGTACGTGAAACACTAAAAACTCCCATATTAAACAATGATCCAGAATCAGATCAATATACTAGAGAATGGCAAGAGCCTTTTACAAATGAAGAATCTACTTCACAAGAGGCAATGGATATTGCAGCAGATATTCAATTTATTACAGAAAGATCTTTAGTAGAATATACTCAACAATTATTTGAAGAAACAAAGTCATTTAATTCAGGTAATTTATGTGTAGCTGGTGGTACGTTTTTAAATTGTAATGCAAACTATAAAATTCAAACAGAAACTGATTTTGATAGAATGCACATGTTCCCGGCATGTGGCGACGATGGAACTGCAGCAGGAAGTGCCTTATATCTTTTACATAAACACTTTCGCCATCCTAGACAAAAATACACAACCGCAGAATTAGCATATTCTGGAGCTACATGGTATGATGGTCATTTAACAGGCGGAGAACCATTAGACTTAGATGTAGTAACAGATTATTTAAATAATGATAAAATTGTATGTTGGTATGATGGAGCTTCAGAAAATGGCCCTAGAGCTCTAGGTCATAGATCATTCCTAGCTTCACCTAAGAATAATAGCATGAAAGATAAAATGAATGCTAGAGTTAAATTTAGAGAGTGGTATCGACCGTTTGCACCAATAGTCTTAGCAGAAAAAGCACAAGATTGGTTTGTCATGGATTTTGAAACACCATTTATGCTGCATACAGTTCCATCTAAGAAGCCATTTGATATTCCAGCTGCAGTGCATATTGATAACTCAGCTAGAGTACAAACGCTTACAAAAGAACATAACGAAAAGTTGTACACACTGATAGAAAAGTTTGAAGAAAAGTCTGGAATTCCTATTCTAATTAATACATCTCTAAATGTAAAAGGAGAACCTATTGTAGAATCACCAGATGATGCAGTGGATTTATTTAAAAGATCAGATGTTGATATATTAGTAATCAATAATAAAATGTGGATTAAGAATGCCTAAAAGTAAAAAAATTGGAATAGAATTAGATGACTTTCATTATCATGAAGCACTAGATAGACTTCATGTAGTAATGGACATAATAGATTCACATTTAACTCAACATCCAGTTTTAAAATTAGAAACTGAAGTAAAGGATTTGGTAGATGATGCACAGATAAAACTTTGGGAAGCATATCAAATAATAGGAAATATAAATAAAGAAGAATAATGTATTGGATTAAAAGAAAGTACCGTCAAATTAAAAGAGTTATAGATTTCATACCGATTATATGGAAAGGTTATGATTGGGATTATCATTACGCGATTGAATTATTTCAACATCAGTTAAAAAGGACTGCTAAAGAAATTAGAACAAATGGCAATAATGTAGAAAGGGAACAAGTCGCAATCAGAATCGAAACCGCAGTAGAATTCTTAGAAAAGGTATATGAAGATGAATACGCATTTGAATACATTAATAAAATAGAAGAAACATACGGGCCTAATAGTACTGAAATAGTAGAAAGAGATGAGATTGACGCCCATGGTAACTGGATTTCAGCAGAGATGATAGACGTATATGAAAGAGAATACACAGAAGAAGAACTGCAATTAATCCAAGATGACCGAGAAGCTTTAATGAATGAATCTTTTGCTAAACAAAAAAGAGCTCATAAATTAGTTTGGAAATATATAGAACATAATATCCAACGTTGGTGGGATTAAACAAATTAAAATAAATTCATATAATGTACATAAATGTGTACATAAAGTTAAAAAACGTACAAATTAATTATTAATTATGTCAAAAGAAGAAAACGAATTATTGGGTATTAGCGATAACGGCAAAGACCTTTGTATTAGTTGCGAAGTAGAAACCAAATATAAACACGATACGTCTATTGAATATAGAACGAATTATGTGGAAGGTGCAGGACAACTATGTGAGAAGTGTTACGATACTATTATGAATAAGTTACAGGAAGTAGCATCTAATCTCCCTCCTGATGAAACAGCCTAAAAGAGACTACACAAAAATTATTTCATGGATTTTAATGTTAGGTTTTACATATCTAATATGGTCAAATATCTTTAGTTGGCTATTTTGAGAATGACTGGTAGAAAATGCAACAAGTGTGGCCGTAAGCTACAACCTAGCAAATTTAAAACAGACCAAAAGAAAACTTGTAAATCCTGCGAGAAGCGTTGGTGGAGATCATTCCTAAGAACCTTAGTACA
>Ga0102886_1001321_pt1 | contig 10282 bp, 6 predicted proteins | sample Colrivmet1550A02_FD_84499 | JGI IMG/M metagenome (GOLD analysis project Ga0102886, IMG submission 84499) | Estuarine microbial communities from the Columbia River estuary - metaG 1550A-02 | ecosystem: Environmental > Aquatic > Marine > Intertidal zone > Estuary | place: USA: Columbia River... | reverse complement strand
TTAGATGAAGAGAAGTTTAAGAAAGACAAATCATACAAGAAAAGATCTTTTTCTGTTCTAGAAAAAAAAGCAAGAGCAGAAGTAATGACCTCTATGGAAAATTTATATATCCGTATAGATGAATTAGAGCATAGAGATTGGTTTTCTACTTTTTTAAACAGTATTGTTGGTGCTTTTGGCCCTCATACTACCTACATGGCTCCAAATATTAAAGAAAGTTTTGATCAAGATATGTCTGGAAAACTAGAGGGGATTGGAGCCCGTCTTCAAAAGAAAGGTATTTATACCCATATAGTAGAACTGGTTTCTGGTGGACCAGCTTGGAAGCAGGGTGAATTAGAGGATGGTGATATTATTTTAAAAGTGGCTCAAGAAAATGAAGAACCATTAGATATTGTAGGAATGCGCTTAGACGATGCCATTAAATTTATAAAAGGTCCTAAGGATACGAAAGTATTGTTAACTGTCAAGAAAAAAATCGATGGTACCACTAAAGTGATTACAATTACTAGAGATATTGTTCAATTAGACGAAACTTTTGTAAAATCATCTGTCGTAGAAAAAGATGGTAAAAAATATGGCGTAATAAATTTACCTAAATTCTATATTAATTTTGATGACAGAAACTTCAGGGATTCGGCTAAAGACATGGAAAAAGAAATTGAACGTCTTAAAGAAGAAAACGTTGAGGGCTTATTAATTGATTTAAGAAATAATGGAGGAGGCTCTTTAGATACAGCTATAAAAATTGCTGGTTTATTTGTAGATAAAGGACCTGTTGTTCAGATAAAATACAGAAATGAAGCTCCTATTGTGAAAGAAGATGTTAATAAAAAAATTCAATGGACAGGCACGTTAGTTTTATTGGTAAATGAATTGTCTGCATCTGCTTCAGAAATATTTGCAGCAGCCATGCAAGACTATAACAGAGCAGTGATTTTAGGAGGAAATCAGACTTACGGAAAAGGAACCGTTCAAAACATTCTACCAGTCAATAAATTTTATCCAAATTATGATCAAGATTTAGGATACCTAAAAATGACTATTCAAAAGTTTTATAGAATTAATGGTGGCTCAACACAAGTAGAGGGTGTTTATTCAGACATTGCAATGCCAACCCGTTTTAGTTATATGAAGTATGGAGAACGAGATTTAGAGGGAGCATTACCATGGGATAAAGTACCTCAAGCATCATACACTCAAGTGAACTCTTACAGTAATTTCTCTGATGTTGTTTCAACAAGTATTGAAAGAATAAATAATGATCCTAAGTTTCAATTAGTAGATGAATACGCTAAATGGTTAAAAAAAGAACAAGATGATTCTTTATATTCTCTAAATTATAAACAATACCAAAAAGATGTAAAAGAAAAAGAAGAATTTGTGAAAAAATTTAAGTCAGTTTTCAAATACCAATCTGGTTTGGCATTTGATTCTCCATTATATGAAACATCTCTTTTTAAGGAGAATATAGATTTAAAAGAAAAGAGAAATACTTGGCATAAAAATTTAGCAAAAGATATGTATATTTCTGAGGCATTAAATGTCTTGAGTCAATTAAAATTAGCTAGCAATCAAGAGATTGTAAAGAAATAAACTAAATAAAAGAAATTAAAACACTAAAAACCTAATATGTTTGCATAAACTATTAGGTTTTTTACTTTTGTGAAGATGTCAAACCAATCAAAATCACTTTCTCAACTAGCCATTCAAAAATTCAAGCAAAATAGACTTGGCTTATATAGTTTTTGGTTTGTTATTTTTTGTGGGTTTATTGCTGTGTTTGGCTACCTTATAGCACCAGACAATAGTCAGAATGCAAATCAAATGCATGTAGAAATTCATTCAAAAAAACCAGGTTTCTCTATTTATATGTTAACAATTCCCTCGAAAGAAAAAAGAACACAATCTTTTATTAATAGACTGTTTTTTGGAACCATAAACACAGATACAGAAATTCCTATTCTATCATATAACATCCTTCAACAAAAATTAGAATACATTGGTTATGGTGATAGATTATCAAAAACGATCAACTTAAATCTATTAGGGAGTAACCCATCTAAGTACATAAAGAAGAGAACTTTTTATTTTGGAACCGACAAATATGGTAGAGATTTGCTAAGTAGATTGATCATTGGAACCAGAATTTCATTTTTTATAGGATTTATTGCTGTTTTTATATCCTTATTCATCGGCATTGCTATTGGGGCAATTGCAGGCTATTATGGTGGAAAAATAGATGTATTCATTATGTGGATTATTAATATCACTTGGTCTATACCTACTTTATTATTAGTTATTGCAATTACCTTAGCATTAGGAAAAGGGTACTGGCAGGTATTTATAGCTGTTGGATTAACCATGTGGGTAGAAGTTGCCAGAGTTGTTCGTGGCCAGGTGTTAACCACTAAGCAACAACAATATGTGGAAGCAGCTAAAGCCCTAGGTTACTCTAATTTTAGAATTATTTTTCGTCATATTTTACCAAATATTTTAGCTCCAATTATTGTTATTTCTGCAGCAAATTTTGCAGCAGCTATTCTTATAGAAAGTGGCTTAAGTTTCTTAGGTATTGGAGCACAACCTCCCACACCATCTTGGGGCGCAATCATTAAAAATCATTACAACTACATTATTTTAGGAAAACCTTTTTTAGCTATCATCCCAGGGCTGGCAATTATGAGTTTAGTAATGGCGTGTATGCTTATAGGAAATGCCTTAAGAGATGCTTTAGATGTAAAAGCATAAGGGTATTTTAATAATTTTACAGCTACTAATTTGTGTTTTATATATATTTACTTCAATTGAATATAAAGTATTGTTACTATTAAAAAAACACCTCATCTCTGAGGAGTTCAACCCAAATAAAAAAAAAGAAGTTCCCAAAATTAATTTTTCGAGAATTAAAAAAAAGAATCATAATAAATATTAAAGATGATTTTTATTTAGAATCATTCTACTTTATATTTGTACATATATAAATTATTTTAATTAAATCTAAATAAAAATGTGTAATCATATAAAAACAATTGGTAAAGTAAAAAGTGGAGAGTTAACGGTTTGCACAAACAGTCATCATTACCATCTTACCTTTAATAATATATTTTTTGAATTTACTAAAAAAGAATTTACTCAATTTAAAAAATATATTTTTCAATTAGATACAGAATATTGGAATGAAAATTATCCTTCATCAAAAGTAAAAAGAAATATTCCTATCCCAACACTACAAGAAAATCTAATTTTATTGTTTAATCAAATTGAAATAGAGGAATTAAAGAATTTATTTTCCTATCAATGCTATCAAAATTATCAGAGAGTCTGTTCTAATGAAATAGACTACACATTTATACAAAATTAACACCTTACTATAGTGAACTATTTTTGTAGCACATAGAGAAGATAGTAGTTGAAAAAATCATAGCATCAAATTTTTAATCGACATAAAATATATTATTCTGAAAAAATACAGCTTAAAAAATCATTCTAGTTCTCTGTTATAATTATTTTGATTAATCGGAGGTTCTCATTATTATAGTTTTTTTTTACTGTTTTTATATCTTTTTTCATTGGCATTACTATCGGTGCAATTGCAGGGAATTATTGTAAAAAAATAGATGTATTTATGTGAATTATTAATATCACTTGCTACACACCTTCTTTATTAGTTAACGCAATCACCTTAGCATTAGGAAAGGGATACTGGCAGATACTTATAGCAGTTTGTTTAACCATTTAGGTAGGAGTTGCCAGAGTTGAAAGAAGTCAAGTGTTAACCACCAAGAACCTAGAATATTTGGAGGCAGCTAGAGCTTTAGGTTATTCAAATTTTAGAATAATTTTAAGACATATTTTAGCTCCAATTATTGTTATCTCTGCAGCAAATTTTGCAGTAGCTATTCTTATAGAAAGAGACTTAAGGTTCCTATATATTGGAATACAACATCCCACAACACATTTGGGTGCAATTATTACAACTATATTATTTTAGAAAACCCTTTGTTGGTAGTGCTTATTCTAATTCGGAAGATTCAGGGGATATTGTTGCGTTTATTCCAATTTTCGATACACAATTTGTTTGAAAAAAAATCAACAAAGTGATTGATAGTAGGAAATTTATTTTGAAAACTAAAAAGTATTTGATGGGTTTTGAAATTGATTAATTAATATTTGAGTAGACTTTAGTTTAATGCTATTTAATAAAAATAAAAAATCATCAAAAACCAAGACCTTCTGACCCCTCACCCAATGGGTCAGAAGCACTTGCCGCTTGAGCCTTTTTTGGTTGTAATATTAAAAAAGTACCTAAAGCTGTTAAACCAACATATTTACCATATAAACCAATTTTTGATATCGCTTGTTTTCTTGAAATATCCTTATTTTGTTTGAGTTCTTCTGTCATTATTATATTTAATCTATTATTATTTTTTTTGTTTGAACACCGTAATTAGATTTTACTCTTATAATGTAAACTCCTGAAGATAATGAACTAGGTAGTGCAACGTTATGCTCTAAACCTTCACTTAAAGACTTAAGCATAAGCTCTTTACCATTTATTGTATACATTTTTACAGTCAAAGCTCCTAGTTTTTCCGTTCCTGCAATTCTAAGTTCCTCGTTACTTATCTTAAAAATCTGTATCAAATTAGCAGCTAAATTAGTAGTACTCATAGTGTTTTGTGAAGTGTGTATAAAAAACCTACCAATACCGTCAAGTTCCTCATCTACAGTAACTTCATATGGTTCTTCACTAATTTTTGTAAAAGTGTTTTTAACTGTATCTTCTAGATAAACATCTATTGATGTTGGTAGGTCTGTAACCAATGCACTAAAAGATAGCTCTGAGTTAATAGAAGCTCTAACAGATATAGGAACGATAATAGATTCATAACTGTTATCTGGCAAACACTGAAGTGCAAAATCTATACCTTGACTATCGCTTACCAAATGAGAGTCTATTGTTAAATCTGGTATAATAGAATAATAAGTACCAGCATCATAACCAGGGTCTAAACCTGTTGTAGCTGATTCTATATATTTTAATTCAGTTGTATTTTGAGTAGTACCGTCAGATAAACTTAACAAAATACTTGGTATTTGATTGTCTGTAGTTCTCTCAAAATCATCATCTCCACTTTGATGACTTTGATAGCTCTCATTGAAAATAAATGTATCATCGTTGTCTAAAGAATGAATCAAAAAACCTTGTCCAGGTGCTAAATAAAAGGATTCACTAAGTTGGTTTACTGGAATATGTTGGCCATCAATCCAGATATACAATGCAACATAATTTGGATCTAAATTATTCTGATTTGATGATAATACGTTATTGGTTGTAACTGCTGGATTATTTCCAGGTAAATAAGAGGGATAAGGATTACCTATACTATGCCAGTTATGTCCACCTGTTTCAGTATCTATATCGATTACTACATTATCAGTTGCGAGTTCTCCAGTGAAACTGAAAGTTCCCGCAGCGTCTCTTTTCATACTGTAACCCTGACCATTTTTAAGATTTCCATTATTTAATTGTGTTAGATCTTCTTGGTTAACTTCTTGTCCAGCTGGAGAGTGGTAAGTCCATCTTTTACCTGCAATATTTGTGTTTTTATAGTATGAAGCCCCGTAAGTGTGGACAGGATCACCAGCTGTAGAAATATCATTGTTTTGATTAGTTACAAAACTGTTAACGCTCTGATTAGTAACAGGTGAGGAAATATTAAGCCACTTATCTGCTCCTAAATATCGTTTATAGGTAATATCACCGGTTGAACTACCCTCAACTATTAATGAACCACTTTTAGTTTCATTTGATAAAATTTGCAATATTCCAGTTGATTCAATTGTTAAACCGTCAACTACACGAAGTTGTTCTCCTGCTGTTACAGTAATGGTACTACCAGTATTTACGTGTAAATCTTGTGCTGTAATGGATACTGTAGATATGTAGGCTGACAATAAAAAACAAATTTTTATATTTTTCATGGTGACTTGAATTTAAAAATTGGATGTGGTGTTAGTAGATATCAATTTGTAATTGATATTTTTTATAAAATACTTTTGAGTAGCGCAACACGATTTGTGAGGGAGATCAAGCTCAATTTGGGCTTGATTGTTGTTTGCGACAAGAAGCGAGAATGCTTTTTGGATATTATTTTTCATTTTTAGGGGGGGTGAAAATTAATTTCTGTTATTCGCAAAAATAAATATATATTAACAATTGCTTGCTTTTTTTTAGATAAAATTAATTATTTTTAGATAATTTATAACTAGAATATCACATGGAGTCATTTTTATTAATCATAATTCGTTATTAACAAAGTTTAATGACATAAAACTGATTAATAATTTACTCTAAAGTACCAAGAGTATAAAACACTTCTTTATATCTTGATTTTGTGATAGGTACACTAAAATCATTTGATGTCAAAATTTCTTTTTCTGAGTATTTTACTACATGCTTTTTATTAATCAAATACCCTCTGTGTGGCCTAAAAAAAACTGCAGGTAACTGGTCTTGGGCTTTTTTTATGGTAGAATGCACTAGATAATTCCTGTTTTTTGTTACTATGTTAATATAGTCTCCAATAGATTTTATGTAAATGATTTGATTTATTTTAAGTAAGTGATATTCTTTTTTACAGTAAATAAGATACGTATCTAAATCTAATACATCTCGAGAACTTTTTAGAAAAGTAACTATGGTACTTATTGTTAAGTTTTTATTTACATAATGTAAATTAAATGTTTTTGATAAATTATTGATAGAATGTGCCTGTTTAATATTGGTATTATTACTGTTTCCGACTAAGACAAATTGCGTTTTCTGACCTACAAAGGAGATTAATCCAAATCCAATAAGTATTGAGATATTATAATCTACAAAAATATAATCTGCTATAAAATTCTGACTTTTTAAGTCAAGTAATGCATCCTCTATATTTTGGTATATGTTGATAGAAATATTGTTATCCAAGATGTACTTATTCGCAAAGTCATCTTTGATAAAACTATTAAAAAAAGAATAATCAACTATTATTAATTTCATTAGGGGATAATGTTAGGGGTTGTTCGTATAAACGAACACATAAATTTTTTAATCTTATTAATGAACTAATTTAAAAAAAAAGATTGAAAAAGAAAAACATTTATTGTTTAATTACTAATTTCCTTAAAAAACTTAAATTACTTTAAACTAAGACGCAACCTATATATTAACTTTACACCTAATATTTTTATTAAAAAATATTATAAAACCCCTTTTTATGAAAAAATTTATTTTATCCCTGTCGTTTTTATTTATTATTTCCACTATTTCTCATGCACAACAATTAACAGACGCAACTTTTCAAAATGCTGTAAATGCTTGTTTATCTACTAATCCAGTTGATGGACTATGTACAAATAGTCAGTATGGCATAATGCCAGATTGGGATGTAAGTCAAGTCACAGATATGACTAGTGCTTTCAGTCGTGATGAATCTTTTAATGCAGATATAAGCAATTGGGATGTTTCCAATGTTAGATCTATGGAGAGAATGTTTTTTAGAGCATTCGATTTTAATCAACCATTGAATAGCTGGAATACTAGTAAAGTTTTTACTATGGAAAGTATGTTTGGGGTAAGATATTTCAGTTCGAATGTACCCATAGATTATTATCGTGAGATGAGTTTTAATCAAAATATTGGTAATTGGGATGTTAGTAATGTATTTACTATGAAAGACATGTTGAGTGGCTTGAAAGCTTTTAATCAAGATATTAGTGATTGGGATGTTAGTAATGTAACTAATATGTCATGGATGTTTGGAAAAAGTTTTAATCAAGATATTAGTGATTGGAATGTTAGTAATGTTACTAATATGTTAGGTGTGTTTTATGATGCTATATCTTTTAATCAAGACATAAGTAATTGGGATACAAGTAATGTTCTTAGTATGAAACTTATGTTTTGGCGAGCAAATAGTTTTAACCAACCCCTCACAGATTGGGATACCAGTAATGTAACTGATATGTCAAGGATGTTTTATGAAGCAATATCATTTAATGAAGACATTAGTGGTTGGGAAACCAGTAATGTTACAGACATGGGTGGTATGTTTGAAGGTGCAATCTCTTTTAATCAAGAGATTGGTGAGTGGGATACAAGTAATGTTACCAATATGGTTAGTATGTTTAAAGGCGCGTTTTCTTTCAATCAAGAAATTAGCGATTGGAATGTCTCAAATATAGAAAGTTTTGTAGATACTTTTTTTAACGCATCGTCCTTTAATAAAGATTTGAGTAATTGGAATACATCCGAAGTTATATTTGCATTTAGAATGTTTGAAGGAGCAATATCTTTCAATGGAGACATAAGCGGATGGGATACAAGTAATGTTAACAATATGGTTAGGATGTTTTCAGGTGCACTCTCGTTCAATGGAGACATGAGTCTTTGGGATACTAGTAATGTTGGAAATATGAATTCTATGTTTAAAGATGCATCATCATTTAACCAAGATATAGGTAATTGGAATACAACTAATGTTGCAGACATGAGTTCTATGTTTAAAGGTGCATCGTCTTTCAATCAGGATATAGGTGACTGGAATGTGTTTTCTGTAAATACTATGGCAAACATGTTTGAAGACGCAATTTCTTTTAACAAAAATATCAACAATTGGAATGTATTAGGAGCAACAGATATGAGTTTTATGTTTTCTGGTGCAACATCTTTCAAAGGAGATATAAGTGGATGGAATACAATTAGTGTTAATGATATGTGTTCTATGTTTTCTAATGCAATATCTTTCAATGGAGATATAAGAGGATGGAATACAATTAGTGTTAATAATATGAGTGAGATGTTTTCTGGGGCAGTAACTTTTAATAAAGACATAAGTGATTGGAGTACAATTAGTGTTACTAATATGAGTTCTATGTTTTCTAATGCAATATCTTTCAATCAAGATATAAGTGGATGGAATACTATTAATGTTCCTACTATGAATTCTATGTTTTCTGGGGCAACCTCTTTTAATCAAGATATTGGTGAATGGAATATAATTGGTGTTACTGATATGGGAAATATGTTTGACAACTCTGGTCTATCTACAACTAATTATGATGCATTATTAATAGATTGGTCAGAACAAAATGTTAAGCCTAATGTTTTATTTGGTGCGGTTAACTTAACCTATTGTACTGGAGAGGATGCTAGACAAAATTTAATAGACAACAAAGGTTGGCTATTTACAGGAGATGAATTAGCATGTTCAACAGCTAGTGTAGATGAGCAAAACCAACTAAATATTACAATCTATCCAAATCCTACCTCAGATTTAGTTTACATTGAAGGTAATTATACTAATTTAAACGTTATTATTTATGATATTCTTGGTAAACAACTAATGAAAGAATCTATCACAAATAGTATAGACATAAGCCAATTAGAAAAAGGAGTTTACATTATACTACTTTCTGATGGTGTTAAATTAACTACTAAAAGAATTATAAAGAATTAATAAGACAATTATTAGTTATCCTAAACTTATACTTATGAATCTATTTAACAAAAAAAGATGATACAAAAGAAAATAATAATAATAATAATAATATCATTAAATATCTAGGCATTCTAAAACTAGGTTTGTACTAATTTATCATAGTTGCTATTGCACTCTAGCTATATCAACTGATTAACTAATTTTTTTAATTAGTTTGCTATTTATTATTTTTTTAAAATAGATTAATTATGGATTTTTAAATATTAAAAAACCTCAACGTATTGAAAAATCAATATGATGAGGTTTTTATCTGTACAGGCGGAGAGACTCGAACTCTCACACCTTGCGGCACTAGATCCTAAGTCTAGCGTGTCTACCAATTCCACCACGCCTGCAGCTAAAACTGAAATACTTTTCCAGCTTTCGGATTGCAAATATAAGCATTCGTCTGAATTCGCAAAGCGGAATCGTAGGAATTTTAGTATTTTTGAATCCACATAAAAATAAACCATGTCCGACATCAAAAAATATATAGAAGCAAACAAAGATCGTTTCATTAATGAACTCATAGAACTCTTAAAAATTCCTTCTGTTAGTGCAGATCCAGCTTATACCCAAGATGTTTTAAATACCGCTGATGTAGTGAAAGATCGCCTAGAAAAAGCAGGCTGTGATCTTGTAGAAATATGTGACACTCCAGGATATCCTATTGTATATGGAGAAAAAATTATCGATGAAAAACTACCTACTATTTTAGTTTATGGTCATTATGATGTTCAACCTGCAGATCC
>Ga0102886_1001316_pt1 | contig 10295 bp, 10 predicted proteins | sample Colrivmet1550A02_FD_84499 | JGI IMG/M metagenome (GOLD analysis project Ga0102886, IMG submission 84499) | Estuarine microbial communities from the Columbia River estuary - metaG 1550A-02 | ecosystem: Environmental > Aquatic > Marine > Intertidal zone > Estuary | place: USA: Columbia River... | reverse complement strand
GACCCCATTTTGAACAAGTCGACCTGAAATCTTTTGAAGCGACTCAATCCGTTTTTAAGACCCATAATGATGCAAAGGCAGTCATTCATTTTGCTGCTCACAAAGCCGTTGCGGAGTCCATTCAAAACCCTTTAATGTATTATCAAAACAATCTTTTTTCATTAATTAACACTCTAAAAGCCCAAGAAGAACACGGCATCAATCATTTTGTTTTCTCGTCCTCGGCAACTGTATACGGAAACCCTTCCACAGTGCCAATTACTGAAGATACAACAACCCAACGTTCATTTTCACCTTATGGAAATTCCAAAAAAATTGCGGAAGAAATTTTAGAAGATTTTACAAATTCACAAACTGAAACGTCTGTTATTTCATTACGTTATTTTAATCCTATTGGTGCACATGAATCAGGCCAAATTGGGGAGTTACCCACAGGAATCCCAAACAATTTAATGCCTTACATCACACAAACAGCAGCAGGTATTAGAGAAAAATTAATGGTATTTGGAAACGATTACCCAACAAAAGATGGAACACCTATTAGAGATTACATCCATGTGGTTGATTTAGCAGAAGCTCATTTGAAAGCACTCCAAAGGCTTTTAGGTCCCACAACTACAAAACCCTTGGAAGTTTTTAATCTCGGGACTGGGAAAGGTTTTTCCGTACTCGAAATAATCAAAACTTTTGAAGCAGTAAGTGGAATCCCTTTAAACTATGAAATTACGAACAGGAGGCCTGGTGATGTACCCGAAATGTTTGCATCCACAACCTTAGCCAAACAAGTTTTGAATTGGGAAGCTACGCGTGGATTACAAGAGATGATTCAGTCCTCATGGACCTGGGAGCAAAATTTAAGAAACGAACCAAAATAATGACCACAAGCACAAATACTTTAAAATCGTATATCACTGATGTTTCTGATTTTCCAAAAAAAGGAATCATATTTAAAGATATTACCTCTTTGCTCAAAAGCCCAGAAGGAGTTAGCCGTTGTCTTGAATCACTATTGTCGGAACTTAAAAATAAAAAAATTGATAAAGTAGTCGCTGTAGAGGCGCGTGGCTTTTTCTTTGGAATGTTATTAGCACAATCCCTTAAAGTGCCTTTTGTGCCCGTTAGAAAACCTAAAAAATTACCCCGTAAAGTGGTGGCTCAATCCTTTGATTTAGAGTATGGCTCTGATGTGTTAGAGATGCATGAAGACGCTATAAAACCAGGAGATAAAATTCTAATTCACGATGATGTCTTGGCTACTGGAGGCACTGCTGAAGCAGTTTGTAAAATGGTTGAATCTTTGGGAGGTCAAATTGTACAATGCAATTTCATTATTAAACTTGACTTTTTAGAAGGGGCAAAAAAATTAGCACCACACTCTATATATGCTGCTATTAGTTACTAGTCCAATGCTTTTTTGGTAACATAAAGTCGCCATCCAAATAATGCCATCTCTAATTTAGTTGCTTTGCTAAGATCAACCCGTTTTTTTGTAAGGCTTGGAAGGATCCACTTATTAACCTTCGCTATGATTTTAAAAATTGCTTTTGTATTCATAATTCAAAAATAGAAATTCTTCTTCTAATTTTGGGCAAATTTAATATCTTAGATTTATCTTCGTAAAAAAAATAAAGATTATGGATATTGTTTTGATGCTGTTAGGGTTTGGTCTTTTGGTTATAGGAGGCGAATTTCTAGTACGTGCTTCTGTTGCAATTTCTTTTAAATTCAATATATCTAAAATGGTGATTGGGCTTACAGTAGTATCTTTCGCTACTTCACTCCCAGAACTTTTAGTCAGCTTAAACGCAGCTTTAAATGGATATCCATCCATTGCGATTAATAATGTTATCGGTTCCAACATTGCCAATATTGGATTGGTGCTTGGAATTACAGCTCTAATAGGAACAATATATGTGGACAAAGTTTTCTATAAGACCAACTGGATCGCATTGATAGTTTTTTCGCTTACTTTTTATTATTTCTTAAACAATGATAAAAAATTGGATGCTACTGAAGGCGCGATTTTATTCATTAGTTTATTGTTGTTTATTGCCTATTTACTCATCAAATCAGATGGAATTGAAGAAGATGATTCTATGGATGCTTTGACAATGATTTCTAATTTAAAAATTATAATTTGGTTAATCATTGGAGGTGTAACCTTGTATTTTGGAGCCAAATGGCTCGTTGATGGTGCTATTGTCATTGCTCAAAAAATAGGGGTTAGTGAGGCAGTGATTTCGGTATCCGTAATTGCTGTGGGTACCAGTATCCCCGAATTAGCAGCTTCAGTAATAGCTGTACTCAAAAAAGAAAAAGCCATCTCCCTAGGAAATTTAATAGGCTCTAATATTTTTAATATTGGATCTGTACTTGGATTAACAGCAATTATTAAACCAATTGTGGTTGAAGATACCGAAATTCTTTCTAGAGATATTATTTGGATGCTTGTGTTTGCGGGACTTTTATTTCCTTTAGCATTGCTGTTCAAACGCCATGAAATAAAAAAAATAGAAGGCTTTTTTCTGGTGTTTCTGTATGGGGCCTTTATCTATACAGTGTTTTCATAAGTTCAAAACAAATTTTAATAAAATTCGTTAAGAACATTTTTAATTAACATTATAGCTTTTCAATTCCTCGACCCCTGTTGTATTAGCTGACGTCGGAATGTCAATTGTTCCGCCTAATTGTTGTATCAATGCAATTAATGATGTACTCAGTTCAAACCCCTGTGTCGTTTCGGAGCGAAGAAGACCCACATCACCGCCATAATAATAGCGGATGGTCAAAACATCTTGAGGTTGAATAACGTCGATTGTTTGAGGAAACCCTAGGATAGTTAGAGTGCCATTGACCGATAAATTAAGTTTTAATGTAGCCACATACACGTTCGTGTACGTCATACCATTTACTGATGTAGATGGATAGAAACTTTCTTTAGTAGTGCTTAAAATATAACTTATTTCAATGGGTAGCACCGTCCCTTGAATCTCAATACTTTCAGAAAAACTATTTGATAAATTAGAGAGAATTTCTCCGTCTGCTACGTCTAAGTCTATTATAGTCAAATCGTTAATTTCAGGTACTTGGGTAAGAGGAATATCAATTGGAATTTCTAAGGCTCCAGCGTATTTTAAGGTTGTTGTAGTTTTGGATAAACTTCCGTTTACCAAAAGAGTATTCATAGTACCCAGTGCTGCCATGCCATTATTTGCTTGATATGTAAAAGTATTTTCTGTTGAAGTCGCTATATACAAAGAATCAGTTCCTGTAAAATTCATTAAAGGACTGTCAATACTGGTACTTTCCACGTCATAAATCCAATAATCTCCTAGCGTAGTTGGAGTGTAATTTGTAGGGTCTGGATCAGGATCAATTGCGTTTATGTCTGTATTATTGGTCTCGTCGTATGTTTCGTTTGAACAACTGAAAACACTCAATGCTAATAAAAATAAAATAGGTTTTAGTGCGTTCATGATGCTATGTATTTGATGTAAATATAAGTAAATCATTGTAATGACGGCAGCCATAAAAACAAAAAACCCACTCATTGAGCAGGTTTTTAAATTTATACAAATTAAAAAATTACTTTTTATTTACGTTCTGAATGTATTTGTTTAAAGCCATTGTCATTGAAGGCATTTCAGAAGTTGGAGCAGAAATGTCAACACGAAGCCCTTTATTCTCAACAGCTTTTACGGTCGTATTGCCAAACACAGCAATCCGCGTATCGTTTTGTTTAAAGTTAGGAAAATTGTGAAATAAAGAATCAATTCCAGACGGACTAAAAAACACTAAAATGTCATAATACACATCCGCTAAATCAGATAAATCGCTGATCACTGTATTGTAAAATACGGCCTGCTTCCACTTAACCCCAATTTCATCCAACATTATTGGAACAATCGGCTTTAGTTTGTCAGACGATGGTAATAAAAACTTTTCATCTTTATATTTTTTAATGAGTGGAGAAAGATCCTGAAAATTACGTTTTCCAACATAAATCTTTCGCTTTCGGTACACTACATATTTTTGTAAATAAAAAGCAACCGCCTCAGATTGACAAAAATATTTCATGCTGTCAGGCACTTTAAAACGCATTTCTTCTGCAACTCTAAAAAAGTGATCAATCGCATTTCTGCTCGTCATAATTATCGCAGTATAGCTTGAAAAATCAACTTTTTGTAAACGTACTTGTTTAGCAGTTACACCCTCCACATGAATAAACGGGCGAAAATCAATTTTCACTTTTTGCCTGTCTTGCAAATCGAAGTAAGGTGAGTTTTCTACTTTTGGTTCAGGTTGAGATACCAAAATGGTTTTTACTTTCATAGATCAATGACTCTAAAAGATTAATTTTTATCCGACGAAAATAGCTTACAAAATAGTATGTATGGCCCAATTTCGAGAGTGCAAAGATACAAAATAAAATAAAAGAAATTATTGATAAGTAATTTTTGATACAATTTAATCGATTTTACCAATCCTATGCTGAGAACCACTCCAGAAATTATCAAAATAAGCACCAATAACGTCTGATTATTGGGGGCTCCAAAAATCACTAAAGAATTTAGTGGGAGTAAAACAACCCCCAAGAAATTTAAAAAACTGACTTGTTGAAACGCATAACTATGAAACAGTTTTTTAATGTCAAATACATATCCAATACTCAACTCTAACAAAATTTTCAAGAGAACACCGCTCCCTAATAAAACAGCTATTTTTATAAACATCTCTGAGTTTAAATCTATCTTTTGTACAAAATGTGAGTAGGTTAGAATACTGATGAGCGCCCCGTTGATGCAAAAATTTAAAAACAATACAATATCAAATAGATCCAAAAATTTATGATCTTTGAAATAAATTTTTAAATAATTAAAATTTCCAATGAGTCTTAAAATATCTCTAAACCGATTAAAATTTAAAAGTTTAGCACCTACAATAATTGTAAGACTCGAAACAATAATTGTAGTATACCAATCGTTATATAGAACTTCTCTAAGCATACACAAATCTATGAAGAAAATTTATAAAAAGAGTCCGCTAAAAAAAACTTACTTTTGTTAAAATTTTCTACTCAATGCAAGACGCTGTCGTCATTATACCAACCTACAACGAAATTGAAAATATAGAAGTCATCCTAACAGCGATATTCTCTCAATATTCTCAGATTCACGTTTTAGTTGTCGATGATAACTCACCAGATTTAACAGCTCAAAAAGTAGAAGCACTTCAAGCCTCTTACGCCAACCGTCTTTTTTTGCTAAAACGAAGCGGAAAACTAGGCTTAGGAACCGCTTATATTGAAGGCTTTAAATGGTGCTTAAGTCGCCATTATGAATTTATTATTGAGATGGATGCCGATTTTTCTCATAACCCTATAGATCTTCAGTCCCTATATGAAGCCTGTAAAATGCAACATGCTGATGTGGCTGTGGGATCACGATATATCAAAGGTGTAAACGTAGTAAACTGGCCGTTGTCTAGAGTTTTACTTTCTTATGGCGCCTCTTTATATGTACGATTGATTACGGGGATGAGAGTCCTAGACCCTACAGCAGGTTTTGTGTGCTATAAGCGTAGTGTCCTTGAGTCGATTGATTTAAATACGATTCGGTTTATTGGGTATGCATTTCAGATTGAAATGAAATATACAGCCTACAAAAAAAACTTTAATATCAAAGAAATCCCAATTATCTTTACCGACAGACTTCATGGCGTTTCCAAACTCAACAAAGGAATCATAAAAGAAGCTATTTTAGGAGTCATCAAAATGCGATTAAAAACAATTTTAGGAACATCATAAAATGCATAAAAAATCTATACTCATAAAAAATGCACGTATTGTCAACGAAGGAACAATCTTTCATGGCGATGTATTAATTGAGGATCAGTATATCCAAGAAATAGCCAGCTCCATAAGTGTTAAAAATGCCAATATCAAGGTCATTGATGCAGAAAACAACTACCTCATCCCAGGAGTTATTGACGATCAAGTACATTTTAGAGAGCCTGGTTTGACACACAAAGCTACGATTGAAACAGAATCTAAAGCGGCCATTGCAGGAGGCATCACTTCTTTTATTGAAATGCCAAATACCAGTCCGCAAGCCACAACAATTGAAAAATTAGAAGATAAGTTTCAGATTGCGGCCAATACTTCCTTGGCCAACTACTCGTTTATGTTTGGAGGGACGAATGATAACTTAGAAGAAATCCTAAAAGTGGATCCGCTTAAAGTCGCTGGACTTAAACTTTTTTTGGGATCTTCAACAGGAAACATGTTAGTTGATAATCCTGAGGTTTTAGAGAAAATATTCAAAAGTACTGACTTATTAATCTCTGTTCATTGCGAAGATGAAGACACCATCAAACAAAATACAGCCAAGTATCTTGAAACCTATGGTGAGAATATTCCCATTAAATGTCATCCCGAAATTAGAAGCGCCGAAGCTTGTTATATCTCATCATCAAGCGCAATTAAATTAGCAAAAAAAACTGGAGCCCGTTTGCATGTATTTCACCTTTCAACAGCGAAAGAGATAGCTCTGTTTTCAAATAAAAAACCACTCAAAGATAAAAAAATAACCGCTGAGGTTTGTGTACATCACCTGTGGTTTTCAGATGAAGACTATGATAAAAAAGGCACATTTATCAAATGGAATCCTGCCGTAAAATCTGTTAAAGATAGAGATGCGTTATGGAAAGCTCTTTTGAATGATAAAATTGATGTCATAGCAACAGATCATGCGCCACATACTCTTGAAGAAAAGTCTAATAAATACACCAAAGCACCCTCAGGAGGACCTTTAGTACAACATGCACTAGTAGCCATGATGGAAGCACACCATAACGGTCGAATTTCGATTGAAAAAATGGTAGAAAAAATGTGTCATAACCCTGCAATTTTATTTCAAATTGAAAAAAGAGGTTATATCAAAGAAGGCTATTTTGCCGATTTAGTTCTTGTCAACCCTAACAATCCTTGGACAGTAACTAAAGACAATTGTCTATACAAATGTGGGTGGTCGCCCTTTGAAGGATCAACCTTTAAGTCTCGAGTCACACATACCATCCTAAATGGAACACTTGTGTATGAAAATTCGAATTTTACAAACAATAATGCAGCTATGCGTTTAACATTCAACAGATGAAAACAATCCTTTTAGTAGTGAGTACCTTGTTTTTTATATCCTGTGCAAAATTAGATGTAGAAAAACCATTTAATTTGATTTCTGAAGATCAAATGGTAGAAATTCTTTACGATGTGGTGCTTATCAACTCCGCAAAAGGAGTCAACAAACAACTGCTGGAAAATAACATCAAAAATCCTCAAGCATATATTTACAGAAAACACAATATTGACAGCATTCAGTTTGCAGAAAGCAACGCTTATTACACGTTCAAAAGTGATACTTACAAATCTATTTATGTGAAATTGGAGTTGAAATTAACAGCCCAAAAAACAGAAGTCGAAGCATTGATTAAAGAGAGAAAACGTCTTAAAGATTCTATAAAAGAACATAAGAAAACAAAGATAGACCCCTTGAATGTTGAGCGTCAAATAAAATTTGAATCTAAGATGAGACCTCCTTCGAAAAAACTTGACACACTTCAGAAACGACCGTTGAAATAGGGGTGAATTTAAATTCAGTGTTAGATTCTAAAAATTTATCTGAACTATAGTAACTTTTGTTGATTAAAGTCTTGCTTAAATTTTTAGTAAGTCGTCTTTTTTTACCTGTTAATTTATGTTTTAACCAATCCAATCGCCATGCAAAGGCAAGCATCCACTTGTTCGCTATCTTTTTGGGAGGCGGTAGTTTGAAAGCATTTGAAATACGTGTTGTAAGATCTAAAAAGGAAAGGTTTTCCGAAACTATAATATAGCGCTCGTTTTTGCAGTCGCTATTCATTAGCAAAACCATACTACTAATGACATCCACAATCCCAACATAGCCAGCGACACCATACGTAACATACCGGAGCCCCTTGTACACTCGATTAAACAAACTGCCACTTCCATATCGAAAAAAACCAGGACCTAAAACCACTCCAGGATTTACAATCACACTAGGCACACCTTCCTGAACCCCACGCCAGACCTCCATTTCAGCCTCATATTTTGTAATCGCATACACACTTTTGCTATCCTCTGAATTCCAAGCAGTTTTTTCTGTTATTTCTTTTGTATCGTAGCCCATAGTAGCAATAGAACTTACATAGCACAGTTTCTGAATGGTATTAATAATACTCAAATTCACAATGTTTGCAGTCCCCGAAACATTTGTTTCTCGTAATTTATAATAATCGTTTGGGTCAAATGAAATCAAGGCAGCACAATGGTACACATGAGTCACACCCTCAAATGCTTCCGTCAACCTTGGGATATCATTCAAATCTGCTTGCAACCATTCAATTCTGTCAAACTGATCGCTAACGTTATCCGTGTAATAAGAGAAAATAGACTTTACCTTTTCAATCGTCTTTTTGGTTCGATAAAGAGCGCGAATTCTTTGCTGAGACTTTGTAAGTTCAAATAATAAATGACTTCCGATCAACCCTGTACCTCCAGTTACTAATATCATACCACTAAATTACTATTTTTTCTTTTCTCGTCGCTAATGAATCTGTTATCTTTGTCATAATTAAATTTATGATAATGTCCAGTAATTTTATTGAAGTCCTTCGTTGGAGAGGAATGATCCATGATGTTATGCCCGGAGCAGAAGATCATTTGTTAAAACAAATGAGAAGTGCATATGTAGGCTTTGACCCCACAGCCGATTCTTTGCATATTGGAAATCTTGTACCGATTATGCTATTGGCACACTACCAACAATGTGGTCACAAGCCCTTTGCATTAGTGGGAGGAGCTACCGGAATGATTGGAGACCCTTCAGGGAAATCTACCGAACGAAACTTCTTAGACGAAAAAACACTGCGCCACAACCAAGAAGCTATAAAAAAACAACTCGCTCATTTTTTAGATTTTGATAACGGTGAAAAAAATGCTGCTGTCCTAGTCAATAATTATGATTGGATGAAAGATTTTTCCTTTTTAGATTTTATTAGAGATGTGGGTAAACACATTACTGTAAACTATATGATGGCCAAAGATTCTGTTAAAAACAGAATTTCTGCAGAAAGCTCTGATGGTATGAGTTTTACGGAGTTTACCTATCAATTGGTACAAGGCTATGATTTTCTTCATTTATTTAAAGCACACCATTGTACCATTCAGATGGGTGGAAGTGACCAATGGGGAAATATCACCACAGGAACAGAACTCATCAGAAGAGTTGGAAATGGAAAAGGATTTGCCATTACGTGTCCTTTAATCACCAAATCAGACGGTTCTAAATTTGGAAAAAGTGAAGGTGGAAATGTGTGGCTAGATGCCAAGCGAACTTCTCCATATAAATTCTATCAATACTGGTTAAACTCCAGTGATGAAGATGCCGAAAAATACATTAAAATATTTACGTTTTTAGAGGAACAAGAGATCAAATCTCTTGTAGAAACGCATACAGAACAACCACATTTAAGACAACTCCAAAAACGACTGGCACAAGAAATCACCACCATGGTTCACAGTCAGGCTGATTTTGAAAATGCCGAAAAAGCATCCACTATTTTATACAGTAAATCGTTCAAAACCGACATTCAAACTTTGGATGAAGCCACCTTTTTAGATGTCTTTGAAGGTGTCCCAACCGCTGAGGTTTCTAAATTGCTTATAGAATCTGGATTGGATATGATTGCTGCACTTTCGGCAGAAACCAATTTTTTAGCCTCCAATGGCGAAGCACGTCGTGCGTTAAAAGAAAATTCAATTTCGGTGAATAAAGAAAAAGTAGGGGATGACTATAAAATTTCAAGCACTGACTTGATTAATGACACCTATGTAATTATCAATCGAGGGAAGCGAAGCACATTTATTATTCGAGTGGTTTAGAGCGCCATCAAATTGCAGCCTCTAATATCGGACTGGTCAAAGCGTCCTAAGATTTCAAAGCGTCCATCGGACTTTAGTTTACCCAAATCTTGAGTGGCAATAAACGCACAAGAATTCACATTGGCTAAATCAATAATATTGATTCCACCTGATCTTCCATCAGTTTGAATACAAAGTGCATCTTCAGGATCTCTTGTCAATATTTTCATCCAAGCTGGAGTTTCAAAAAGACCGTTCCCTTTAGAATAGGCTTGTGACAGCAACTCCGTCATCCCGTATTCGCTATGAATGGTATCCACGCCAAACCCCTGTTTCAAAAGTGCGTGCAACTCCGATT
>Ga0102886_1001307_pt1 | contig 10334 bp, 5 predicted proteins | sample Colrivmet1550A02_FD_84499 | JGI IMG/M metagenome (GOLD analysis project Ga0102886, IMG submission 84499) | Estuarine microbial communities from the Columbia River estuary - metaG 1550A-02 | ecosystem: Environmental > Aquatic > Marine > Intertidal zone > Estuary | place: USA: Columbia River... | reverse complement strand
TCTCGCTTTTGTCAGTTATCTCAAAATGTTTAGGTATATACATCTTTTTTCCTTGGGTTATAACGCCTCGTTAAGATGCCAACATTTGCAACTTTAGCTTGCCAATTTGGCCTCTGATTTGCGCTGCTTCCTCGAACTCCAAGTCTCGCGCGTGTTGATACATTTTTTCTTCTAAGCGCTTGAGCTCTTTTGGCATATTGCTGAGGGTGAGCGGGGCTTCGGTAGATATCGCGTAGCTCGCCAAACCCTCGGCTACTTTCTTGCCTCGCTTGTTATTGCCCTGCCCTGCATAGGCGCCTTCCATAATGTCGGCGACGGATTTGATAATGCCTTTGGGTGTAATTCCGTGCTTGGTGTTGTGCTCAATCTGCTTGCTGCGGCGGCGCGCGGTTTCGTCCATTGCACGCTGCATGGAACCGGTGACTTTATCGGCGTAGAGAATGGCTTTGCCGCTGACATGGCGGGCCGATCTGCCGATGGTCTGGATCAACGATTGCTCCGAGCGCAGAAAGCCCTCTTTGTCCGCATCAAAAATCGCTACCAGGGAGACTTCAGGCATATCCAAACCTTCCCGCAATAAGTTGATGCCGACCAGGACATCGAACTCGCCTAAGCGCAGGTCGCGAATGATTTCTACGCGCTCGACGGTATCGATATCCGAATGCAAATAGCGCACGCGCACACCATTTTCGGCCAAATACCCAGTGAGGTCTTCGGCCATACGCTTAGTTAGCACGGTAATCAGCACTCTCTCGTTCAGTGCGACACAGCGACTGATTTCAGATAGCACGTCATCGACCTGGGTGAGGGCTGGGCGCATTTCAATAATAGGGTCGAGCAGTCCTGTTGGGCGCACAACCTGCTCGGCAATCTGGCCAGCATTGGCGGCTTCGTAGCGGCTGGGTGTCGCTGACACAAAAATCATTTGCGGTGCCAACCCTTCCCATTCATCAAACCGCAACGGGCGGTTATCAAGGGCTGAGGGCAATCGGAAGCCGTATTCCACCAACGTTTCCTTGCGCGAGCGGTCGCCTTTGTACATCGCGCCAATTTGCGGCACGGTAACGTGGGATTCGTCAATAAGCAGCAGCGCGTCATCCGGCAAGTAATCAAACAGTGTGGGCGGCGGCTCGCCCGGCGGGCGGCCAGAGAGATAGCGCGAGTAGTTTTCGATGCCGTTGCAATAGCCCAGCTCGCGCATCATTTCAATATCGTAGCGCACTCGCTCGCCGAGACGCTGAGCTTCCACCAGCTTGTCCGCCGAGCGCAACTGCTCTAGACGGCCATCTAGCTCGACTTTAATCTTATCGGCAGCCTCAAGCACCATATGGCGCGGCGTGACGTAGTGGGATTTTGGGAACACTGTAAAGCGCGGCACTTTGCGCAACACTTCGCCGGTGAGGGGATCAAAAAGGGTGAGATTTTCAACTTCATCATCGAACAGCTCGATGCGCAGCGCCTCGTAATCGGAGTCTGCAGGATAGACATCGATCACGTCGCCGCGCACACGGTAAGAGGAGCGATCAAAATCGATGTCGTTGCGCTTGTACTGCAGTTCGGCGAGACGTCTGAGGATATCGCGCTGATCAATCTTTTCGCCCCTTGATAGATGCAGCACCATCTTCAAGTATGACTCTGGGTCACCAAGGCCGTAGATCGACGACACCGTGGCGACCACAATAACATCGCGCCGCTCCATAAGCGCTTTGGTCGCAGAGAGCCGCATCTGTTCAATATGTGAGTTGACGGCCGCGTCTTTCTCAATAAAGGTGTCGGACGACGGCACGTAGGCTTCCGGCTGATAGTAATCGTAGTAGGAGACAAAGTATTCAACGGCGTTGTTCGGGAAAAAACTCTTAAATTCGCCATAGAGCTGGGCTGCGAGGGTTTTATTGTGGGCCATAACAATGGTTGGCCGCTGAACGGCTTCCATGACTTTGGCCATGGTGAATGTCTTACCGGAGCCTGTAACACCCAGCAATGTCTGCGCAGACAGACCATTCCTCAAACCCGCTACCAACGTTTTGATCGCTGCTGGTTGGTCGCCTGCCGGCTCATAGTCGCTGACGACCTGAAGGGGTGGCATCGGTAAAATAGTTGACATGGTTATTCCGTCTTCAAATTGCAGGGTGGCAGATCGACCGTTTTAGTCTCCGCGCAGATCACCTTAAAATAGGCCGCATTCTTACCCTGCAAGTCGCCAATTAGCGCCTGTAAGCCACTTTCAGCAATGATTTCTCGAAACGAATGCTTCTTAATGGAGACATAGGTAATGCCCTTAAATCGAATATCTACCGCTTTCCAGTCGTCTTTATCACCCTGTTTGATGAGAACATCGAGATTGATATCAGGGATAATGGGCGATTCCATCAACACCTGCACCCAACCCATTGCCGCTCCGTCGCTTACCACAATATCGGCAATATCAAATCGCTGCCCTGAATAGTGCTCCAGCCCCTCAAAGGCATAGCGCACGAGGGTGCTATCGACGGCAGCGGTCAGAGCCGACTGCTCGGCTGTGCTGAGGGATTCAAAGTAATTCCGACCTACCAACGCACTGGCGGTTGATGCAGTGTCCCAGCGCGGTCTTAGATAGCGGTCAACTAAAGCATAATAGGCCGCTGGCTCAGTCAGATAGCGCGCCTTGTTGGCGCCTAGCTCAGCAGTAATGGCCGTAAACAGTGGCTGAAATTGCTCCATGATGACAGGATTGAGCTGACTGGCAGCACCCTGCTCGGTCTCTTGCGCGAAGCCTTGCGATGACACCGCGCCTAGCGAAAAAACTAGCGCTAACAGGACGTTGTGCGTGTTAGATTTATGCTTCGCTGGTTTTTGCTTCGCAGAGTCAAACGTCGCAGAGTCAAACTTCGCATAGTTAAACATGGTTATACAATGTCACATTCAGTTCCTTAGGGAAAACAACCGCTCGGGTACACCGAGTCTTACGGATTATACAGAGACTGAGATTTTAAGTGCCCGTAAAGTCTAAAAATAGACCTAAAAACACCCTGCGCGTAATGATTTCAGCGAATCATCGTTGAGCCTTTATAAGTAGCGCAAAGGCCCATTTCCCGCCAACCCTCGACCAGCGCAATTATGCGTCTAGAAATTGTTGACTCTACCCGCGAGGCCGCCTAGAATGCCCGCCTTGTCAAGAAAGACGCGATTCCGCCTTAGCTCAGTTGGTAGAGCAAATGACTGTTAATCATTGGGTCGCTGGTTCGAGCCCAGCAGGCGGAGCCACTTTTATCACTAGCGCAATTGCGGATGCAACGGAAGGCGCGATAGGAGTGGAAAAAATGGACGTACATGTAAGTGTTTTCGACGCAACGGAGTGCAGCCTATGATGCAGTACCTACCTTCTCTCGCGGGTGTAGCGATTGTCAGCTTTATCATTACTCGATCTCTGATTCCCCTTTCTCATATTGCGGGCCTACTCGATCGGCCAGACAGCCGAAAATGCCATATTGGTTCGATCCCCCTGATTGGCGGCATCTCTATTTATCTGTCCGTCCTGTTTTGCGCTGTCGTCTTTTTGAATTTGCCTGAACACTTTATCGGTATAGCTCTGATCTGCGGTCTTGTGACCCTGCTAGGCGCCCTAGACGACCGCTATCCAGTGCATGCCAACTATCGCCTGCTGATGCAAATGCTCGCCGGCATCGCCATTGCCAGTATCAGCCAAGTGTGTCTGCGCGACCTCGGCAATTTGGTCGGGTTTGGCAATATCAGCCTAGGCATCTTCGCCATACCCTTCACCGCCATCACCATCACAGGGCTTTGCAATGCCTACAACATGGTCGACGGCATCGACGGCCTCGCTGGCTCCATGACGCTCGTCTCCCTAGTCGCCCTTCTCTATTTAGCCCTGGGCCGGGCGCCGCACAACGAAGTTGCGCTGCTGGCCTATCTCGCCACTTCAGTCGCGGTGTTTCTGGTGTTTAATTTAACCATCCGACCCTTTGCACATTCGAAGATATTTATGGGCGACGCCGGCAGCACATTCCTAGGCTGCGCGGTTGCAATCGCCATGATTTACTTTTCACAGACCCACGAAAATGTCGACCGCCCAGCGACAGCCCTCTGGCTAGTAGCCCTGCCTCTGATGGATATGACCAGCACCATGGTGCGCAGAATCAGCAAAGGAAAATCACTCTTCCACGCCGATAGAACCCACCTGCACCATATTCTAATTAGAGGGGGACTCACCCAACGTCAGGCGCTGGTTGCGATTGTTGTTGCTGCGAGTGTTATTGCGAGCGTGGGTATCGTGCTTGAGCGCGTGTGGCCACAAAACGATGCGATTTCTTTCGCGCTGTTTTTAGTGACTTTTTGGATGTATTTCAAATTTGTGTTTAAGCACGCGTTTAGGTTTGCGAAGATCGTGCGGCACCTTCATTTATGACTACATTCGTCTCGACACTAGTTGTCGAGACGAATAACGGCATTGAATTGAGTCACTGGAATACCGGCAGCATCCTGTATAGGAAGCGTTGTCGCTATACTAATATGCAGCGTTCTCGGTACCAATAACGAACCTAACAGACTTCCAGCAACCTTAACACCTTCGTTGAGGGCCGCTAACAATTTTATGTCCAGCGACTTTTTACCCGATGCCTGATCAACTGTAACGGCCATAATGTCAAATTCATTAATGGTTGTTTTGATTTTTAGCCCCGCTTTATTGACTTCTAAAGATATGCTTTGCGCAGGCTCTTCAATTGAGGCGTTGGCGCGGTCCGACGACCAGTTAATCTGCAGCTGACAATGCAGCTGTGATTCGTTGTCAGCCCTGACGCCATCTGACCCTGTGGTGATCGTAAGATCAACCGTACCTGTGCCATCACCAGCCGGCAGAGAATCATCTAGCAAGAAGCTCAACAGAGCCTCAGAATAATCGCCAGTCGGAGACGTTGTGCCATTAATAATATTCGTCAAATTAAGCGGCGCAGAACTCAGATTCATGCTTGCAGCACCATCAGCAAAGACAATATCAAAAGTCGTTTTCTCAAGTGTTTGATCGGCGGGATTGTAATCCTGTAAAACAACAGTATTGCCGTAAAGCTCAAACGCACCGGACGTATTTATCCCATCCGCGTTATCACCAATACCGTCTCCGTCAGAGTCTGAACTTTCTGTCGGATCAAACGGAAATGCGTCGTCGACATCCAAAACGCCATCGTTATCATCATCTGGATCGGCATTGTCGCCAATTCCATCGGAGTCTGAATCAATGGTCTCAGTACTATCCAAAGGGAAATCGTCGGCAGCGTCAACAATACCATCGTTGTCATCATCGCTGTCTTCCACAAGACCCAGTGCGAGGCAGCTAATATTGCAGCTGTTAGGCAACCCGTCTGAGTCAGTGTCGAGTAATGCGAGTTTAGCCACTAGTCGTGCTTTGGCCTCTGCTTTTGCAGCCGCTCGCACAGCCTCAAGACCCGATGGCGTAATGAAGGTTAAAAAGAGATTCGCGTCAAACGAGGATAAAGACGCGCCGCTGGCCTTTAGCGCTGACAGCGCAGCCGCCATTTCAGCGATCTGATCTGCTGCTTTACGCTTTAGGATCGCTGCTGTGGACATTTCAACGCCTTGCAACTGTGTTTTATTTAGCGCGTCAAACTCTGCCGCTACAGCTTCGATAGTCTCAGTACCCTTAGCTAGCATGTAATCGATCACATCACTATCCACAGACATGTTCAGTGCGGTTAAAGACTCCGCAAACTTACCTGACTCAATATCCTGAGAAATGAATGACGCTACTGCTTGAAGAACCGAGCTATCCGAAAAGTTAACGATGCCCTCTGCCGACGTTAAAATATCGCTAGAGCCTCCACTCTGTATCTTAGAGGCTTCAACCAGAGTATTAACCATCGCATCAAGCACAGCTGCTTGGGCTACGTCTATTGGAATGTCTCCACTGGCGCCAGAGGAGCTTCTCACCGCTTCAGTGAAAATTAACGCAGACAACATTATCTTCTGCGCTATTACCTCGACTGCGATAGCATCACTGTCAATCGCTTCCACAGAGAATGGGTTATAGGTCAATATATCAATAGATAAGGGAAGTCCAAGCGCGTCAACCACATCCGTTGCTGTGAGGCTCTGAGCTGCCCCCAAGGATGTTTTAGCGTGGCTGTACAGGGTGGTCATCGGGCTAACCATGGCGCCGCCCTCCGGAGCCCTCAGCAGCATATCTGCGGCAGCGAACCCCTCTCCCGTATTGTAATCAATAGTCTCATCATCGATTACAACAGCCACTTGATAAAGATCCGGCGCAAGACCGTCTTCAGATAGGGAGTAAGCCCCCGTTGTATCCGTGTATACGAATGGTTCAGTGTTACCCGGCAGTGAGTTTCCATCATAATCGAGAAAAACTTTCGCGCGATACAAAGGGCCTTTCACAACGTGTCCAGACTGAATTTCGCTAACAACCGTCACTTTTGCCGTAGCGCTCGCACTATTGCCAGCCGCATCTATCGCACTGAATGTGACCACAGTATCGCCAAGTGGAAATACAGCTGGGGCGTTGTTGCTAATTGACACATTGCTATCAACATTGTCACTCGCAGTAGCCGCGGCGAGAAACGCTGCAATCTCTGTTTCGCTCTCGGAAACCCCTGAGCCATTAGGCGCGACAACCGTTAAGGTTGATGGCACAGAAATTACCGGTTTAGTCGTGTCTGGATTACTAACGGGAGGTGCCGACGGGACCGAACTAGATCCACCACCGCCACCGCAACCGGACACAAAAAGAAACAAGATAACTAGAGGAAACTTATTATGACTCATCTCTATGTTCCACCTTTTGAGATCACTAATTAATAACAGTCTAAGGACGATTTTGAGGGGAAATATGTTTGGCTTATAGACAGCAGACCCTTAGAACTCCATCAAAAGAATATGTATCTCAAGACCGTTTAGAGTCACAGAATTGTCGGCGTTTAATGTTGATCGACGATAATAGACATCAACCGGCACATCACTAACGGTGAACTCGATCCCTGCGTAAAACTGTGAGTCTGTATTGCTAGCATCCACTGACGTGGATGCCGTCAGGCTGTCGCCAATGAGCCCATCAGCCTCTGCTTTTAGAGACCAGTGTTTGACGCCCCCTCCAAGCACAGCACTCAGGCTGGGTGACAAGGCATATCTAACACCCAATGAGATATCCGTCATTGCAACAGTCGAGTCGATACTCGCCACGACCGGCATAGCAAATGCCTCTCCCTTTAAGTCGCCGCTAATATCATAGGAGACATAGTCTGCAGCCATCACTAAGGATAGCCGATCGCTGATAGGGAACTGATAATCGTAACCGACTCCGTAGAACAAACTATCTGCAGGTCCCGTCAATACGACACCCGCAAATGAAGCCGACTGCTTCGGGAGATAGCCCCCACCAGCAACAATATAGAGAGATCCCAAAGATGCCGTATCAGCATTAATCTTGAGCCCAGCGCCACCCGTACGAAAGGACGCCGATTTACCATCGACAACAATACTTTCTTCAGACTGGCTGAAAGAAGTCGCCAGCTCAAGGGTCCAGTCTATATAAGACTGTGCCCAAGAAGCTGACTGAGATACACACAATACAAAGGCTAAGCAAATTTTAATACGCATGTAATCGGGAACCCGTAACCTCCAGTAAACTCGACAGGCTTATAAATAGGGCTCTATACAGAGCCTTATTTAATTTCAATAATCACTTTTAGACCATCAAATGCTAACCCAGTAGGATCCACCAAGCTCATTGTCGTTGTAATATCGACGTGATACACACCCGCACTCAGCAAACTGGCCAAGGGAAGCGCTTTTAACTGCCCAATAAGCCCCAGTAACTTAATATCCAATGTTGCAGGATAAATTGCACCATCTTGGGATATCGACAACACATCGGAATCAATGTTTGAAACGCTAACTGCGACTTCTATACCATCCCTCGTCTTGTAAAACGCCTCTATTTCCTGCGCTGGCGCCGTGATGGTGGCAGAAACACGGTCAGCCATCCAATCAACCGTGAACTCAAAACCGACTTGACGCTCACCATCGTCTCTGACGGCATCGGTGCCATCTATCAGATTCATGGTTACAGTTTCAGTGCCTGAACCCAACGGAATAGCCGACAATCCAAAGCTAACAACGGGCGTTCTAAAGTCAGATCCGGAGACTGCATTTTCCATATTGAGCAGATTCAACGGAACATCCCGCAAGTCTGCAGTCAAGAAACCATCAACCACAGCCACATCAACATCGAGAACCGTCGCTACTTCCTCACCAGACGAGGGATCATAGTCGATTAACGTGATCTCCGAATCAGCCAGCTTAAAGGCGTCAACAATTTCAATGATGACACTTAGGCCGTCCACACTTTCGCCAGACGGTGCAGTCAACGCGAGAGATGTAGACACGTTGAGATGGAAAACACCAACACTTGCAATACCATCTAGTGCGGACCCAAGCTGCTTTATCAATGACGCAAGCTTTATTTCCAGACTAGCCGGGTAAGTTGCGCCATCGCTAGTGATTGACAGCATATCTGCATCAGCATTAGAGAGCTCAACATCGATCTGAACACCCTCTTTGGTTGTGTACGAGGCAACTAGGTCCTGAACAGGGACTGTGATCCAAGCTTCATTCCCATCAGAAATCCAATCAACGCTTAGCTCGACTTGAATCTCACGCTCACCTGAATCGCGGGTTCCATCGAGACCATCGACTAGGCTGATAGCGATGGTTTCACTGCCCGAACCCACGGGTAAGCTTGAAAGAGCAAAGCTCACTACAGGAGTTTGAAAATCGCCACCGTAGATCGCATTTTCAATATTGGTTAAGTTTAGCGGGGCCACCCGTAAATCCACCATCGCCATCCCGGCTTCAACAGAATAAGCAACCTCGTTGGTTACGGTTGTGCCGTCCAACGGATAATAATCCGTCACGGTTATGACCGATTCAGCAAGCCTAAACGCATCAACAATTTCAACAATGACATTCAAACCATCAACGTTTTCACCAGATGACGCTTTGAGAGGCAGCGACGTGGTCACTTCCAGGTGATAGACACCCGCAGACAAAATATCACCAATCGGCAAGCCGCTTAGTTGCGTCAGCAAAGACACAAGCTTTATTTCAAGCGTAGCTGGATAAATTGCACCGTCTCCGGTCACAGACAGTACGTCTGGATCAGCGTTGACAACTTCAACCTCAACCTCAACTCCGTCGCGTGTCTTGTAGGACGCAGTAATATCTTGAGATGGCACAGTTATCGCCGCAACTGTCCCGTCAGAATCCCAATCGATCGCAAGCTGAACATTAACCTGACGCTCACCTGAATCTCGATTTGCATCAAGACCATCAATCAAAGTCAGATTAACAATTCCGCTTCCAGATCCAACTGGCAAGCTTGACAAGCCAAAGGTCACGACTGGCGTTTTAAAGTCACCACCATAAACCGCATTTTGAATGTTAGTAAGATTCAACGGTGCCGTGCGAAGGTCAAGAACAGCTCGGCCGTTCTCTATACTATAAGTAATTTCATTTGTTACAGTTGAGCCATCAAGTGGCAAATAGTCAGCGATCGTCACTGATGTATCGGCAAACGTGAATGTATCAGGCTCATCGGTAACCGTCACAGTGATGGCTTTGGATGCAGTGAAAAGACCGTCAGATACAACGACGGTTAGTGCATAAGATAAGTCATCTCGCTCAAAGTCTGGCGCAGTTACAAAGCTCAACACACCAGCGGACGAAATCGTAAACTCAGCCGCATCTGCACCTGAAAGACTGTAGGTCAAGTCAGAGCTGTCAACATCTAGCGCAGTAACGGTGCCAACCGTAGTTTCATTTTCAGAAACGCTGAACTCACCTGAGCCACTGATCGTCGGCGCGACATCGTTAACGTTGACAATTGTTACGACAACAGCAGCAGTGCTTGTACTTACACCATCACTGACACTTACGTTAAAGCTGTAGCTTGATTTTGCCTCATAGTCGGGCGATGTCTCAAACCTCAAGATACCCAAAGTCGAGATCGTTATTGCACCAGCATCCGCTCCCGAAACACCATAGCTCAGTGCGCTAAAATCAGCATCGGACGCGGTCACACGACCGATAGATCGTTGATTTTCTTTCACAGTGAAGGCACTCGCAGACGTGATCACAGGCGCTTCATCGTTCAAATTAACAACGCTCACCGTAATTGACACGCTAGTCTCGTTCGTACCGTCACTAACGGTCACAATCGCTGAATACTTTGACTTAATTACATAATCTGGGGCTGATACAAAGCTAAGAACACCCTCAGTAGATATTGCCAGCAGAGCCGCATCACTGCC
>Ga0102886_1001288_pt1 | contig 10415 bp, 7 predicted proteins | sample Colrivmet1550A02_FD_84499 | JGI IMG/M metagenome (GOLD analysis project Ga0102886, IMG submission 84499) | Estuarine microbial communities from the Columbia River estuary - metaG 1550A-02 | ecosystem: Environmental > Aquatic > Marine > Intertidal zone > Estuary | place: USA: Columbia River... | reverse complement strand
GAAGTATATGTACCCGGTTGAGTTGCTTGTAGCTCTTGTGAACCATCTATTGAACTTACGGTACGTATTAGTGGCCCCCAGTAACCTTCTATCATTGAAGGTAATCTATGTTTTGTTCTTTTTATTGTACAACCACTTGTTACTCCAGAACAACCAGCCTCTACTTTATCTACTTCTATTAATTCTACATATGGTAAAGCTTTCCATACTGAATTAAACTTCATTAATTTGTTTGCATAATCTTGTCTTCTCATTAATATTTGAGCAAACTTTTCTATCAAACTATAAATATATCTGTCTGTAATAAATGCGTCTTGTACTTCTGCTTTGACTTGACCCCTTACTCTTGATACTACTTCTGCTATTGTTGACATAGTTTTTATATTTCAAATTCATTATAATCTTTAAGAGCTTCATTAGTTTTATCAGGTGTCTTATCATAAAGATGAGCTACCCTATACTTATTTTTCATTATAACATACTTTGTCCAATTCTTTGGGTAGTCTTTGGCAACTGTTCTTTTAAAATTTCTACATGCTTTAAATCTCCAAAGTTCTCTGTTTTTAAATCTGTACTTTGTTGACCAGTTTGTATAAAATATTTTTCCTAAATTACCATCTGTTTCCCAGTTCTTGTTTTGTAAAACTTTACCATACTGATTAGATAATGCATAATTTGTATTAACTGATTTAGAGTTAGGGCATGTTCCAATAAACATAAATCCTAATGAATCAGGTAATTCAACACCATCTCTATTATCTATCACAGCATGCCATAAGTTTTCATTATATGTTTTAATTATTTTTTTTAGCTTCTTATTATCTATTTTAGAATACAAAGGTTTTTTCTCTTTGAATTCTCTATATGTTTCTTCATTTAATAACCCCAATCTTTTTTGTCTGTATCTTGGAGCATTCAAATCAGGTTTTTTAAAATTATTAATCATACAGTCTACATTTATAATTTACAAAAAAAACCCCACTTAATGAAATTTAAAGTGAGGTCTTTATATTGCTTGATAAGTTAATACGCATATATTTCCCATTGTTGGGTGTTGAATTTCTAATTTACCAGATCTTCTATTACCCACATACTTGTTACTATAGTGGTAGTAATCTGTCTTTCCTAAACTTGGAAGTGTCTTCTCTATAAAACCAGCTGTTTCATTAGATGTCATATATTCTACTTTTCTATCTGTATGTATGTGACCTTTAAATAATGTTCTGTTTGTTGTAGCACCCCATTCTTTTGGATACTCTGATGCATATATCAATGGATTATTTTTACTACGTTTATCACCATGCTCAAATGCATTAAAGTTGTTATGCCATACATGAACTTTTCTTTCTTCATATTTGGTATCCCATACTATCTCATCACTAACAATAGATTTAGATAAAGCATGGACTAAATGAAAAGAAGATAATCTATCATGATTACCTGGAACATATACAACAACTAATTCTTTACAATATGCTTTAATGTAATTTATAGCCCAGTGCATTGCATCAAATGCTTGCATATAAGCTTCTGTAGCAGGCATACAGTTATCTAATCCTGTTCCGCTAGTGGTAGTCCCATCAAATGTATCCATGTTGATTAAATCACCTCCTACAACAAAATACATTTTTTCTATATAATTAACAGGTGCTGCCTTATCTATAAGATATCTTACAGTATCTTCAAAGTCTTTATCTATGGTATCATTACCTTCTTTACCAAAATGAATATCTTGTAATGATATGACACCACACACAGGGTCTTTTGAAACAATATTTTTTAGATTTACTTTAGGTAATTTATATGTCTTAGGTTCCCAGCTTTCTAATAGCTCTTTAAAAAGCTTTTCTTCTGGGTTTTTAATCTGAGATACTAATGCTGACACTCTCCAGTGATCACCCATTTGTTTGTTCCAATACTGAGATAGTTTCCATCTATCAGTATCTATTTTTAGTAACTCAATTATTTCTTCTGCGCTTTTAGGCTCATGATCAAAAGTTCCTGAGATTTTACCTTCTCCCTTTTCTAAATCAATTGCTTCAACAACTTGAGCATTTTCTGCTGCTTTGCTAAAAAATATTGATTTTTTCTTTTTATTTTTTCTTTCAGTAAGTAACTCTTTCTTTATTTTTTTATATTGCTTTTCACTTATACCTAGTCTTTCACTACTGATTGAAGGATGCTTTTTCCACTTTAATGATTCTAATACTCTCTGTTTTAAATTGTCCATAAAAATTTTTTTGATTATTGTAAAGATAAGAAAAAAAAAGAGACCGGAGTTAAACCCGGCCTCTTCCAACGTTTGTAGTAGAAAACCAACAAACCACCACCTGTTGTTATTTTATTGTGCTCCCGTTGAAATTAAAATTTCAATAGGTATACAGCCAGCACCTATACCTGCATCTACAACTTTAATTTTGTAAAGAGTGTTTGGAACTAGATTTGTTATTTTAAAATTGTTTGTAGTTGGCACTATAGGTGTGGTGTTTACTAATGTCCATCCTTGTGGGTTAATTTGCGTATCTATATAAATATTTATACCAGTACTATTGCTCCATACTCCATTCCACAGAACCTCTGCAGAGTTTTTAGTAACTACACCTGCATATACATTATACGGATCATGTTGAACATCATCTGATGTACAAGTACCTAACCCATTTGCTAAAATCATAGAAAACTTCTGTATAATAGAATCAAGTCTTTCACCAGAAGTTATAACTATTTTACTACCAGAATCACCTATTTGAAAAGACGTACCACAATAACTTACACATGAAGCACATTGTATATCTTCACATCTTTCACTTCCAACACTACAATCTGTGTATGAGCAAGGGTTAGTTAATGCAACATCACTGCATCCACAATTACTACTATTATTTGAACAATTACATGCCATCTCTTATTATTTTATTTTAGCAGCTTGCTATAAGCTGTGCGTTTATAGTTGAAGGATCTTCATTTTCATTCCAAGATCCACTAGTATTAACTGCTAACTCTCTCCATGGATAAACTATTGTTCCTCCATTATCATATGTTGCATTTACACCAGCACCTAATACAATTATTTTAACACCTTGATTATTTGCCTGAGAGGTTAATTGACCTATATAAGCATAATCAGTTGGATCAAATGCATCATCATCACCGCTTGGTAATACATCAGTTATTACAACAATGTATTTAGCTACATTAGCTCTAAATGCATTTAAGAAGTTTCCAGTTAGTACTTGACCTATTGCCATATCTGTTGGTTCAGGACCATTAACTCCATCACCTATTTGTATACATGTACCATCTACACCACCATTAAGTTTTTGAACTTGAGTATTTGCTGATGTTCCATTATTGTCTTGGAACATTTCCCATGCTGTTACATATTGAGTTACTCCAATTCCTGTATTAGCAATTTTTTGTGAAGTAGGTAATGTTGTGTAATCTACACATGCTGCATATTTCGGTGGATTTGATGCTTCTTCTTCATCAACAGTTACTATACCTATTCTATAGTTATTAGATCCTGAAGAAGTATCTATGGTATTAATTATACCAGCCATACCTGCTTTAATATCGTTTATTTCACTACCCATGCTTCCTGTGTAGTCAATAATAAATGCTACATCCATACCAGCATCACACGGTGCACTTGCTGATGCAGTATTAAAATCTACTTTATCACATTCTTTTGTCTGACCATTTACTATGATTTGAAGCTCAGCAGTATAAGTTGTTGCTGCTGTTAATCCTCCTATTGGTTGTGTAACTTGTGGGCCAGGATTGTTAATAACATATGTAGCAACAACACTACTTGTTGAAGCTTCTTTAATTATTAAGGTATACTGTGCTGTTAAGCCTAGTAAATTTGTAAAGTTTGCATTACCGCCTGATACTGTCATATCTGTAAATACTATAGTTGGACAAGGGATTATACCATCTATAACTGAAGATTCAACTGATTCACAAGATGATGTTCCGTCAGTAACTTTAAAGTCTACAGAGACACTTATATTTCCATACTGATTTAATGTTGGTATTGGAAAGTTGTAACCTCCCCCATTAGATTGAAGCTGTGTTACATCTACTATTGCTGTTTCACTTGAACCAAGTGAATCTGTTAAAGTAATAACAGAAGATCCAGCAGGTGTTGTAAATGAAGATGGTATAGATGATGATGTGAAATCAAAGTTTATAGCATCTATAGATCCTGCAGCATTTAAAATATTACTTGTTGTATATCCAAAAACTACACTATCACAACCTGTTGGACAACAATTTGTTTGTATAGATGAAACTGCATTATATAGATCATCAATAACAATCCATGCATTCTGAACACTTTGTGCAAGTGTACTAGGATTATTATTATATCCAGTTATAGAACCGTATGTTGCATCTGATGATAATGAGCTTGTAGACCCTATCAATGAAGTTTGACTTATTGCAGAGTTTATTTGTGTTGGTGTTCCAACAGCACTTTCTAAAGCACAAAATCTTTGTTCTAAAGCAAGAAGAAGTACTGATACATCTGTTAAATTACCTACATTAATAATACAAGTTGGTATAACTTGCTTTTCAGCTACAACTCCAGAACATGGTAAAACACATGCTTCTAATGTATTTAATCTATCATTATAACTTGAAAGAGTTGTATTTATGATTTGAATACTTTGTAAGTTAGTACATACCTGATTGGCAATTAAACTTGCAAATAAATCTAAACGTAATTCTGTTACAGGATTTCCATTTTTATCATCATACTGCAGACATGCAGGTAATGTCATTATAGGTAAACTATCTGTTGTTTGTTTTGTTCTGGCTAAATTTGAGCTTGTTCCTACAGTTGTACCGGAACTATTAGCACAAATCTGATTAACCATTTCCTGTAGTACAGGTACCAAAGTTGTTGGTGTTTGACCTTGAATATTTAAACAAGTAAGGTCTAATCCACTAAGATTAGGATTAGCATCAACCCCGTTAGTAATTATATCACAAACTTTAGTTGCTAGTTTTGCTGTAACATCAGTTATTGTATCACCTGTACATAAATCAATACATGCAATATCTGGACCTTGCCACACTACACAATTAGATGATATATTGTCACACCCGTTTGTTGAGGCACTTGAGCTTGTTGGGATCATAGATACTTAATTTTATTATATTGTAATGTTTGCTTGTAAACTATACAATAATAATATACAAAAAATTTTAAAACCAAACAACTAATGCCTGGTTTTAAAATTTTGTTTAAGTAAATATGTAAAGTAAGTCTAAGCTTTTTCTTCTTCTATATCACTAATAGTACCATCTTCTAAACTAATGTTTACAGATCCATACTTTTCTTCTAAAGCTACACTCATATCTTTCCATTCTGCTTGAAGTTCAGTATGTCTAGACACAAGTTGATTTTTTACAAGTTCAGCATTACCTATATTCATCAATAAAGTATTGATTTCATTTTGCTTTACTTTTACTTCTTCTAATTCCTTTGCAGAAATTTTTTTTGCTTTTTTTGATTTTGCCATTATAATTGGTTTTTAAAAATTTGTATACTCTTCAAAGATAATAATATTTTCTAAACTACCAAGGAAGATCAACAACTAAATTTGTATCAGGTAATAAATCTTTCTTAATTATATTCTGCATTCCTGTTATATAATCATCCCTTAAATACTTTACTAAAAATGTTTTTACATCATTTTTAGATAATGATTTATAATCTTGTGTTGCTACAACTCCTTCATCAGTATCTTTTACTATGTATGATCCGTGTACAGTAACACTTTTCTTTTCATATGTTAATTTTAATGACTTGGGTATTACTAATGAACCTGTATAAGTAAATACTATCTCCTTTATTAAAGAATTACCATCCGTAACTAAAGACTCAATATCAAAATAAAATCTTTGAGATAAGTGTTCTTTAACTACAGGTGCCTGTACTTTTTTAACAACCTTCTTGACAACTTTCTTTTTTGTTACTTTTTTCTTAGTTGACTTTTTTTTCTTCTTTGTCATAATAGTTAGTTTAAATATTAAAATTGATTACGGGCAAACACTTAATGTTATACAAGCTGTGCTTCCATCTTCAAAAGTAATTACTAAATATTTAAATTTACCTTCAGTAAAAAACTCTTGAGATTTTATGCTTGTTGATTTTCCATTTACAAAAATACTTCCACCACCATCACTTCCCGCTGGTCCTTGTGGTCCTCGTGGACCCTGAGCACCAGTATTACCTGTGGTACCCTTTGATCCAGCAGGTCCTTGTATTCCTTGTGGTCCTTGACTTCCCGTTGCACCTGTATTACCAGTAGGTCCTCTAGAACCTGTTGGTCCTTGACTACCAGTTGGTCCTTTATCACCTTGTGGTCCTTGCGGTCCTTGACTACCTGTAGCCCCGGCTGATCCAGTTGCACCTCTAGGTCCAGTAGATCCAGTTGCACCTGGTGCTCCATCACTACCATCAGTTCCATTACTTCCTGCCGGTCCTTGTGAACCTGTATTTCCTTTAGCTCCAGCTGGTCCCTGAGCACCGGTAGTACCTGTAGCTCCTCTTGCTCCCGCATCTCCTGTATCACCTTTAGGTCCTGTCAAACCTGTTGGATTACCTACCCAGTCTCCTTTAGCATTAATTACATCTGCACCATCAATTCTAACATACCCTACATCAGCAACACCTTTAAGTCTTAAATTACCTGAAGTAGTTAATGACATTGCACCGTCACTATTTGACTGACCTTCATACTTCCAAACCCATCCACGGTCTGAGTCATTATTCATTTGGAATACTGTAGCATAGTCATTTAAATAACCATAGCTCTGACCAGATTGCATTCCTATACCATAAGTAGATGAGGTACCCCAGAATCTATATTTACTTGCATTATCACCTGAATTAGTATAGTGATATGTTCCACCATTAGGTCCGGCTGGACCTTGGGAACCAGTATTACCCTTTGGACCTTGAGATCCCGTGTCTCCTTTTGCTCCTGCTGCACCAGCAGATCCAGTAGCACCACGTGCACCCGTATCTCCCTTAGCTCCGGCTGTACCCGGATTACCTTGAATACCCTGTGATCCAGTAGCACCTTTATCTCCAGTGTCACCCTTGGCACCTGCAGCTCCAGCGGCTCCTGCAGGTCCTCTTGATCCTGTAGCTCCTGCATCACCTGTATCACCTTTTGCACCAGCTGATCCAGTTAATCCACGTATACCTTGTATACCTTGTGATCCTGTATCTCCCTTAACACCTTGAATACCTTGAATACCTTGATCACCTTTAGGGCCTTGTGGTCCCGTATTAGTTGGCATTGTTACAGAGTTACCATCACTAATTGTAAGTGTTTGACCTGATACAGAAAGGGTTTGTTGATCTGCACAAATAGTAACAGTTCTTGATTCTTCATCAACTTGTACATTTGTTCCTTTACAACCTACTAAAGTTAAAGTATCATTATTGCTACCCGCTTTAATAATACCTTTACCATCAGTTACGTTTTTAAATATAGATTGAGAAGAACCTCTATCTGTATTTGTAATAGTTATAGTACCTCCACTAGATGTAGAAGTCATTTCTGATTGTATACCACTACCTTGTGCTATTGTTACTGTTTCACCATTTGTAACAGTTGTACTTTCTGTTCCGTTTCCTTCTTTAATAGTCCAAGAAGACATATTCCCAACTTGTGAGTTATCTACTTTTGTCCATGTTGTATTAGCAAATACAGCCCAATCACCTATTTGCCAATCTGTAATACCATTTAAATTTGTACTACCTGCAACAGACACTATATAATAATCTCCTGATGTACCTACATTACTTGCAAGACTTGGTGAATTTGTACTAGCGTTCCATGTACCTTCAAATTGTAATACTCCAGTTAAAGCATCATTAATAGCTTTTTGTATTTGAGCACCTGTTGCAAGGTTAGAAGACGAAGAAGTTACAGCAGCAGTTTTTGGTGTTAGTGTTACTGATGTTGTACCAGTCTTAGTTAATGTATTTGTATTTCCAGATGCAACACTTGTTACACCTGAGCTTGAACTAGTACCTGCACCAATTAATGTTCTAACTTCTGCAGCACTAATTCCTGAATTAAGTGTAGGTGTAGTTCCATTTGAAAGTATTGCTGGTACACCACTATCTGTTACTTTTTTAGTGTTATTTACAATAGCAGTTGCTTGTGTAGAAGTAATAGTTGTTGTATTACCTGCCATTGCAGTTGTTGCTGTTGTACCAATAACTAAGTTGGAAGAACCAGTTCCTGCTCCTATAAGAGATCTTACCTCTGCTGCACTTATCCCTGTATTTAGAGTTGGACTTGTACCATCAGATAATATTGCAGGTCTACCAGTATCTGGTAATGTGTTAGTAATAGTTATGGTTCCACCACTACTTGTTGATGTCATCTCAGATGTAATACCTGTACCCTGAGCAATAGTAAATGTTTCTCCATTAGTAACAGCAGTTGATTCAGTACCATTACCTTCTTTTATTGTCCAAGAACTCATAGATCCTGAACCTGTCCCAGCTCCAATTAATGACCTTACTTCTGCTCCAGTTACACCGGAAGCTAAAGTTGGTGTACCACCACCACTAAATATACCTGGCTCAGCATAAATAGTAGAACTATTAAATGCATTACTTCCATATGTATATGTTTGATTTGTAGTACCACTAACGCTAAACGTAAGTGTGTTACCTGATTTAGTTATACCATCAAGATAAAAGTTTGAAGCAGATGTTAAATATCTACCATCTAAATCTACTGTAAGGTCTGCTAGACCTGAACGTGTTAATGTTAAAACTCCATTAGTAGTATTAAAGCTTATACCTGATACATAGTTATTTGTACCTGTCTGATCATCAATCCATTTTACAGCTGTACCTGTAGTACTAAGAACTTGACCATTAGTACCAGCAGATCCACTACTATCTAATATTCTACCACCTGCCCCTAAAGAAACAGTAGTATCTACAGTGTTACCTTCTAAAGATAATAATCTTTGTGAGCCAGTTATTGTTGCCATATTATTTCTTTTTTCCTCTTAATTTAAACTTAGTCATTTTTTGTTTAATAGCAGGATCCATTTCTGATGCATACTTAGTTCCACACATCATAAAATCTTCTGTGTCACTCATCTTATATGCATTTTTAGATATGTCACCTGATGCAGATAATTTTAACAAAAGTTTATTTCCTTGTTTTGAAAATGTATGTTCTCCTGTATCAGTACCGGAATATACTTCCCATGTTGCTCCATCATCATTAGACACATAATAACTCAATGTACAACCATTAGGAATAAAATAATCTACTCTATTCCAAAAAACAAAATCAACAGAAGCTGAGTTATCTAATGTATAAGGTCCATATACTATTTCCCAATTAGGTATAAAATGATTAGCATATTTTGCATCCCATATTCTAAAACCATGTCCATCATATCCATAACCCATCTGAATCCACCATTCTGCACCGCCTGTAGAATACATTCTAGTAATGTTACATCCATAATCAGATCTATAAGATCTTCCTCTTCCCTCTGATGTGGTATCTTCAACAACTGTATCATGTCTACGTAAAGCAACATATCTATCATTATCTTGATCTAAGAATCCTGGTATCATAGCTCCACCTCTATCTCCTGCAGTAGGAATAAAATTAGGATAACCTACCATTCTATCAGTTGGTTTACCACCTTGAGCATCTTGATACTTTACTCCAGCTCTAAATAAAATACCATAGTTATTACCTGGATTAGTAGAACCTTCATATGTAATTTGCAAAACAGTGGCTTTATTACCAGTAAGACATGGAGTCACATCAAGTTTAGTATGTCTACCAGACGCACCAACCCAAAATATATTAGGTTCATTTATTGGATCGGGTATAAACCATCCTTGTTCATAACCATCATCTCCCTGACCTATATCTCCCATATCTACATAAACTGATTTAGGTTTGGCTGTAGATGCATCTAATATTAGAGAAAAGTTTGCATTATGGTAATAAGCATATAATATTCTGTCATTAATTTCATCATACATAATCCAACCTCTGTATCCATTTCTATCTACAGGTTCGGAGCCTTCAAGCATTATATTTCCTGCTGTGGCATCCATATATAATATTTCTTCAACACCAGTTTTCATGTTTCTACGCATACATCTTTTATAATGTCTTGCATCATAGTCACTTGCATATGCCCATTCTCCTGCTGCACACAAGCCTCCTACATAATATAGACCTGTGCTTTCTACATAACCTCCACCAGTATTTTGTGATCCTATATATATTTGAGGATTACTGTGTGTTGGTCTTGGATCTTTAACAAAGGTTGATCCTCCATTCATAAGACCACTGTAGTCAAATGTAGTATAGCCATTAACATTATAAGTCATAACT
>Ga0102886_1001287_pt1 | contig 10419 bp, 9 predicted proteins | sample Colrivmet1550A02_FD_84499 | JGI IMG/M metagenome (GOLD analysis project Ga0102886, IMG submission 84499) | Estuarine microbial communities from the Columbia River estuary - metaG 1550A-02 | ecosystem: Environmental > Aquatic > Marine > Intertidal zone > Estuary | place: USA: Columbia River... | reverse complement strand
GAGCAGACAATGAGAACACTACACCTAACACTTGCAGCCTCTGCTGTGATACCGTCAATGCTGCTTAATGAGCATACTTGCGATGACCGCCAAAATTACCATTGACCAGCATCATGAGCTAATGCTCGAATGGGACTGGAGTTTAAATAAGGAGTTTGATCCGTCTACTGTGACTCAAGGCTCTGACCAAAAAGTGGCGTGGGTTTGTAGAAAAGATCATGATCTCAAACGCGGTTCATACGACCAGTGCCACGCGTGCCGTATGCCGATCACTGAGCAGGAAAAGCAGCACCAACACTATCAGGAAGGGCTCTCCTGTCACCATTGTTTTGGCACTCTCGACACGGAGCAAAAACAGCGTTTTGCTGAGCGTCAAAAGCAGATCTCACTGGGCAAACAGCGTGGTGAGGAACATATAGGCAATGCCGCTCAAGAAGCGACTGAACGGCGCCGCGCAGAGAAACGAGCGGAAAAAGAAGCGGCGCGCAATCGCCCGCCGGAGCCGGAACTATAGTCAGGCATTACCCGGCAGTCGGATGTCGCTACAAACAGGTGCCGGGCGTGCGAGCGAAAATTCGCTCAATCATCGGCACAAAATGCGCCAGCGGTTGATTCTGATACGCCGGGTCAAACGAGCACTGATCCCAGTTGGCACAAAAATCCACGCAGTCTTGATAATACGGGTGATCGGCCAGCTGGTCGCGCATGTTGCGCTCCTGCTCGTAGTGATGCATCCAGTAATAACCCTGAAATAATCCGTGGTTGAGCACAATCCAGTGGTTCTTGTCACTGACATAGGGACGCAACAATGCAGCGGCAGCTTGAGAGTGATTGGCCGGTGCTATGACATCACCAATATCGTGCAGCAGGGCGCAGACTATAGTCTCCTCATCGGCGCCATCGCGCTCCGCTCTGGTGGCTGTTTGCAGGCAGTGATCAAGACGACTGATCTGATACGGCGAATCGCCGTCCATTTTCTGCAACCAAGAGACAACCCTGCCTGCCTGGGTGGCAATATTCTCAGCATCATGGGCAAATACCAGATCATAGTCATCACGGGTTGCGTGATCCATGGCCGTAAAAGTGACCTGTTGTGGCATGGGCGTAATGTCCTGTTCTATGTCCTGTTCGATGTTCTGGTAAGTTCTCGGGTCAGTGCTCTATATAAGTGCGCTATTAAGTGCCCTATTGTCGTTTTAGCCAGACCAACTTGTTGACCAGATTATCCAGCTCAAAGTAAGCATCTTGCAAGTGCCGTCTTCCCGTCGGGCTAAAGGCTTCACGAGCATGCAGAACACGGTGCGCGGCAACCAGGATAATCTGACCGCCTTCCAGACGAAAAGTGGACTTGTATTTCGGGTCAGTAACCCGGTTACAGAGCTCGTGATAGGCGCGATAGAATTCTCTGATACCTTTTTGCTGCGGGTTGATCATCTGCATCAGTTGATTGCTAAAACGTAAATTAATAACCTTGCCATCGCTGTCGCATCGAATCATCGGTTCAACTGCATAGGTCTCGTTGTTATCGTCGAATTCACGGAAAGGAACCGCAAAGTCACACAGGCTCTGAAAATAGTCCGGGTGGTCTGTGCGCAGATCATCAGCGACTGCCCAGCCATCGACAATGATCGATTCACCGCCGGCCACTTCATTGTGCAGCATATGTAACGCCTGCACCGAGGGTGGGAAACTGTAGCTGGCAAAATCATTATGTGGTGGCAGCCCCAGCGACGTGTGAGCAATATTGTAAACATGACCCTCCACCGACACATTGTGAATGCGGTCGAACAGCAACTCACGAATGGGCCCCGTTACGGGCGCTAGCAACTCTAGGGTTTCAGGTTCTTGTGGCGCGTCGGTGATAACAATAACCCCGTGGCGCATAAACTCCTCCAGCGCCTCGATTAAAACCCTGCTGTCATGCAGGAATAAATCCCAGCTAAACGTCTGCGGGGTAAAATTCTCGGGCCAGGAGTGCCGCTGTTTCACCTCAGGCTGAATCAGGGCTCGCAGAGTATCAAGTGGATACAGGCTCTGGTGACTGTCGGGCCAGGTAATCGTCAGGTTATGGCTATCAACTGTGACATCGCTCGGTGATAGATCAGCTGGAACAGATGCCAGGATAAAGCGTTTTTCCTGAGTTTGAGGCACTCGACAATCGTCACAGGGGCAATTGTCGCGCAACCACAAATTGGGTAAATCGAGATCGCATCCATCATCAAGATGCAGCAGCACAGAGCCGTCGACTAGTTCGACAGGATTAACCAGAGAATTCATAAAGTGGACCTATAGACCGTATATTTTATTTAGCTCTATTTGAGTTTCTTCAATTATTTCCATGACGCTTCTTTTATTCCTTTTTTTTATTAGAAGTTAGCACTCAGGAAATCAACTATACAACTCCCACTTTGCTATGTATAAGTATTTAGAGCTGTGCAGTTACGAATGATTTTGAACCTGAGCTTGGGATTCTGAAGTATCTGAGCAGATACAGTAACAGTTAATAAGGCAGCGCAGCCTCCCCCGCCCCCTATGGAAGTACCCCCCCTTGACGGTTCTCGCCCTAAGGAAACACACAGTTGACTATACAAGAGGATTTAGAAGATAATTTTGCTACAAAGTTTTGCTACAAAGCGGGCACAAAAAAGCCCCAGAGACGCTGAATCTACTAGGGCTTTGATGATTGGCGGAGAGAGAGGGATTCGAACCCTCGAAACGCTATAAACGCTTACACACTTTCCAGGCGTGCTCCTTCAGCCACTCGGACACCTCTCCATAAACTGCTGCCGTTTTCTGTTCTATTGACTAGTCAGGAGCACGGCATGCTTGTTGTTACAAACCACCTTAAAGAATGTCACATGGACACCTCTTTAGCGAGCGCGGGAACTGTACACAACCAGTCTTGCAAAAGCAATCAAGACTGGCCTGTACAGGGATGTTTCTCTGCCGGAACCTAAACTTCGTCGGTTTCGTAGTCAGAGATCGACGGGCAGGAGCAGATCAGATTGCGGTCGCCAAATACATGGTCGAGACGGCCTACTGGTGGCCAGTATTTGTTCTCGCGCAGTGAGCGCAGTGGGTAAGCGGCTTGACTGCGGCTGTAGCTGCGTGTCCACTCGTCGGCGCCAACCACTTCAGCTGTATGAGGGGCGTGAACCAATGGGTTGTCAGCGAGTTCTAGCTGCCCTGCTGCCACTTGATTGATTTCATGCTTGATGGCAATCATGGCGTCGCAGAAGCGGTCGATCTCGGCTTTGGATTCGCTTTCGGTTGGCTCGATCATCAGGGTGCCGGCAACCGGGAATGACATGGTTGGGGCGTGGAAGCCGAAGTCGATAAGACGCTTGGCAATATCGTCTACGCTGATGCCAACGTCGTCTTTAATCGAGCGCACGTCGAGTATACATTCGTGGGCGATGCGTCCCTGTGCACCGGTGTACAGGATCTCATAGTCGTCTTGCAGGCGGGTGGCGATGTAGTTGGCGTTGAGTATGGCCATTTCAGTGGCTTGCTTTAGACCACTGCGCCCCATCATGCGGATATACATCCAGGTGATCGGCAAGATGCTGGCGCTGCCGTAAGGGGCGGCTGATACCTGTGCGCCTTGACGCTCACCATCTGCAGTTTCTCGCGGCATAAACGGTGCTAGGTGGGCGCCTACGCCTATGGGTCCAACGCCGGGGCCACCGCCACCATGAGGGATACAGAACGTTTTATGCAGGTTGAGATGCGAGACGTCGCCGCCGAATTTACCCGGCTGGCAGACACCGACCATGGCGTTGAGGTTGGCGCCATCTATATAAACTTGACCACCGTGGTCGTGAACAATTTCGCAGATCTCGCCAATACGCTCTTCAAATACGCCGTGAGTCGAGGGATAGGTAACCATGATCGCGGAGAGCTTGGCGGAGTGGAGTTCGGCTTTGGCAATAAGGTCGTCGACATCAACGTTACCCTGATCGTCACATTTCACTACCACTACTTTCATGCCACACATCTGTGCTGAGGCGGGGTTAGTTCCGTGGGCTGAGCTGGGGATTAGACAGACATCGCGATCGGTGTCGCCGCGGCTTTCATGATAGCCACGAATTGCCAGTAATCCAGCGTACTCGCCCTGGGAGCCCGCGTTGGGCTGCAGTGACATGGCATCGTAACCCGTGGAGGCACAGAGCATATCTTCAAGCTGATCAATCATCAGGCGATAGCCCTGAGTTTGATCAGTTGGCGCAAAGGGGTGCATGGTCGAGAATTCAGGCCAGGTGATCGGCAGCATCTCGGCAGTGGCGTTGAGTTTCATGGTGCAGGAGCCGAGGGGGATCATTGCGCGATCCAGGGCTATATCCTTGTCTGACAGTTTGCGCAGGTAGCGCAGCATTTCAGTTTCAGAATGATAGCGATTAAAGGTTGGGTGAGTCAGGAAACTCTCGGTACGCATTAACTCGCCAGGCAGTGAATCAACCGCTTGGTCGGCCAGATCGTCAATATCGATTTGGTGTTCACCAATCAGGATCGTCCACAACAAGTTAATATCACTGCGGGTTACTGTTTCATCCAGAGACACGCCCAGAGTGTTTTCGTCGATACGACGTAGATTCACTTCATGGGCTGCGGCGACTTGGAGGATCTCTTCTGTTCGCGCACCTGTGTCTAGGGTCAAGGTATCAAACCAATGGTTGTTGATTGGCTTGATGCCATGCAGCGCTAATCCCTGAGCCAATACAGAGGTCATCAGGTTTACTCGTCGAGCGATACGCTGCAGCCCTTCGGGACCATGATATACCGCATACATGCCGGCAATAACAGCGAGCAGTACCTGAGCAGTACAGATATTCGAAGTCGCCTTTTCACGGCGAATATGCTGCTCCCGGGTCTGCAGCGCCAAACGGTAGGCTGGCTCGCCATTGGCGTCTTGGGATAGGCCAACCAGACGTCCTGGCAGGTTGCGCTTGTAGGCTTCCCGAGTCGACATATAGGCGGCATGTGGCCCACCAAACCCTAGGGGTACTCCAAAGCGCTGGGTTGAGCCAATAACCACATCTGCACCTAAGGAGCCGGGGGACTCCAGTAGCACTAGACTGAGAATATCAGCAGCCATAACCACCAGCGCGCCCTGCTGCTGCACTTGTTGAATCACGTCGCGGAAGTTACGGACTTCACCACTGGCACCTGGGTACTGAAACAGCGCGCCAAATAGATCTTCTGGAAGCTGATCTGGATTGCCGACAATCACTTCAATGCCGACCGGCTCAGCGCGGGTTTTTATAACGTCGATGGTCTGAGGCAGACAGTCGCTGTCGACAAAGAAGCGCAGAGACTTGGACTTGGACATGCGCTGACAGAGAGACATGGCCTCTGCAGCAGCTGTGCCTTCGTCGAGCATGGAGGCATTGGACATCTCCATACCGGTAAGGTCGGTGATTATGGTCTGGAAGTTGATCAAGGCTTCTAAACGACCCTGAGATATCTCAGGTTGGTACGGCGTGTAGGCGGTGTACCAAGCGGGGTTTTCGAGGATATTGCGCTGCACTACATTGGGGGTAATGGTGTTGTAATAACCCTGACCAATAAAGCTGCGGAAGACTTTGTTATGGGCGGCGATTTCACGCAGTTCGGCAAGCGCCTGGGCTTCGCTGCAGCCATCGACTATATCCAAGGCCTGAGTCATGGCGATGGCTTCGGGAACAACCTGACTGGTCAATTCCTGCAGGCTGCTGCAGCCCAGAGAGCTAAGCATTTGCTGCTGATCGTCGGCGCTGGGGCCTATATGGCGAGCGATAAACTCTGCGGCATTTTCCAGATCAGTCAAGCTACGTGTCTTCTGTAACATTTTAATGTTCTCCATCAATTTGGCATTCAATTAAGGAATTGGATAAGGCATTCAATAAAGGGATTCAATTAAAGCAATTGGGCATCAACCGCGGTAGTAGCGCTGTTCGACCAATGGCATTTTGCTCACGGTAATCGGCAGTGATCTACCACGCACCAACGCATTGAGTTGGGTGCCCAGTGCGGCGAACTCGATAGAAACGTAGCCCATGGCAACGGGCGCCTGAAGGGTTGGCCCAAAACCGCCGCTGGTGATCGCCCCAACCACATTGCCAGCCTGATCAACAATCTCTGCACCTTCACGAACCGGGGCGCGGCCGTCAACCAAAAAGCCGACACGTTTTTTGCTAACGCCATTGGCGATTTGCCCCAAAATAACGTCTGCGCCCAAAAAGCCACCGGCTTTGGCGCCATCGACGCGACGTGACTTGCTGATACTCCAGATAATGCCCGCCTCCACTGGTGAGGTGGTTTCATTCATATCGTGGCCATAGAGACATAGCCCGGCTTCAAGACGTAGTGAATCGCGCGCGCCGAGTCCGATCCAGTTCACCAGCTTATAGCTGAGGAGTTTGTCTGCAAGACGGAGTGCGTCACTGGGGTCTACGGAAATTTCAAAACCGTCTTCTCCGGTGTAGCCAGAGCGGGTGATATAACAATCGATGCCATCAATGGTGCTGTGACAACCATTCATAAATACCAGTTTATTGGCCTCTGGTGACAGCTCGGCCATTATCTCTCTGGCGTGCAATCCCTGAAGAGCCAACAAGCCCTGCTCGCCAAGATAACGGATATCAAAGTCCGGCAGATGGCTGCGGATATGCTCAAGGTCCTGCATCTTGCAACCGGCATTAACAATCAGAAAAAACGTATTCTCGGCCCAGCGGGTAACAATCAAATCGTCCATCACACCGCCCTGCTCATTGGTCAGTGTGGCGTAGGTCTGCTGGTTGATGCCGAGGGATTCCAGATCGACTGGCATCAATTTTTCCAGAGCCTGAGCGGCCCCTTCCCCTTCAATGATAATCTGCCCCATATGGGACACATCAAACAGACCTGCATTGTCTCTGCAGTGCAGGTGTTCCTGCATAATACCGCTGCTGTATTGCACTGGCATCAGGTAGCCAGCAAAGGGCACCATTTTGCCGCCGGCAGCAAGGTGGTGATCATAGAATACGGTTTTCGAAATATCAGAATCTGTCGACATAAGCCTCATTCTCTACAGAGTGAAAAAAGTAACGCGCCGAGATAAAGTTACATTGGCAATAAAGGATAAATAAGCTGAGCTAGGGCGCTATTTTAAGCTTAAGAGCGTAATTTGTTAAATTAATACCTATAATGCAGGCATTAATAATTTAAATGCTGAATTTGACGTCAGGCTGGAGGCCATTTAATGAAAAACCTTCCTATGGATCTGCTTCGCGCATTTGTATCAGTGGCACAATTAAGCAGCTTTACCAAGGCCGGCGAGCTTCTTGGCCGCTCGCAGCCGGCAATTAGCCTACAGATGCAGCGTCTTGAAGAATTGGTCGATGAACAACTATTGCAGCGCAATGGCAAAAACCTCGAGCTCACTGAGGCTGGCGAGAATCTCTACGGCTATGCCAATCAGATACTCAGCCTTAACGATCTGGCCATAAGCCAGCTATCAAAAAGCACAGTGGAAGGAAAAATCCGCCTGGGTATTCCCAGTGAGTTCGCCACAGTGCTGATGCCAAGAATTGTCAGCCGCTTTGCCAAGGCCTATCCCAATGTGACACTGGAGGTGAATTGTGAGCTGAGTAAGAGTCTGCTATCTAAGAGCGGTAAGGCGAGTCATGATCTTATTTTAGCCCTTGAAGATAACCCTTCCAGCACTAACTCTAACCTCGTCAAAACCGACGAATTGGTCTGGGTGAGCAGCGCCGACAAGCCACTTTTAAAGACCGATGTGGTGCCATTAATTGTTGCGGCTCAGGGATGCATTTATAGAAACAGAGCGATTAGAACACTAGATCAGGCCAACCAATCCTGGCAGGTTGTCTACACCATTCCCGATCTAACCGGTATTCAATACGCCATCCAGGAAGGCTTGGGCGTCACGGTCTTAGCCAAGAGTACGGTGCCAGAGAATTTAAAGATACTGCCCCCCTCTGCCCGTTTTCCAGCCCTTGGCGAGGTTGGCATCAGTTTGATTAGCTCTGCCAGAAATAGAAAGAACCAAGCAGTGCATCTACTGATCGAGTTTTTACAAACTAGCCTAGCTTAACTCTTCTAAATCCTCGTCTACCGGGCAGGCAATAATCGAAAACTGCTCATCTTCGTCTTTTAAAAGCGCTGCAATAGCGGTCAATTGATTAGACTGGTCACAAAACTGCACATAGCGAAAATACCCTGCATTCTGAGACTCATCGCTATCGTTGCTACCCGAAAAATAGAGATTAAACGACAGCGCATCCGCCAGAGTATCAAAGACACTGGCACCCAGAGCAGCGGCCTCAGTCTGATTGTAATTGAGACTACCCAGTGCCGCGCTACCCAGATCGCACTCGGTTAGCGTAATGTCCGCCTCAAACACCTGAAGCGCACCTTTTAGGGATTCCAAATCATAATCGGCAAAAATCACATCCGCCTCAAGATTCCCAGACAGCGCACAGCGACTATTCTTGTTTTGAAAGCCTACTTCAGCTGGAGTTATTGCCGACAAAATACCGTCTGCAGTTACCTTCACCAAAGAGATACCAGACGCTATGTTGGAATACTCCACATAGATGCCAGGCGCTAAGGTGCCAAAGTTAAACACCTCCGCTTGAGTTTGAAACAGAAACCGGCCTTCTGCAGGGGCATCCCCCAGAGTAAAGTCACTCAGAGTGATACTGCTGCCTTCAATTGCAGTTCCAGAAACGGTTTGGGAAAAACGATTTAATTCAGCGTCGACACAGCCTAGATTCCCGGAAACAGTATCACCGACAATACTAAGCTGGCCATTACAGACGGCATTTATGCCATCCAGAGCAGAGGACCTGGTGATGCTAGTTCGACCATTACGCGAGATAACCATCAGCAGCTCTTCGTCGCTCGAAGGCAAATCCATAAGCCAGTGACCGGCAATAAATGCGTTGCTGGTAAAGCGGAAGGATTTGGCGGTGGACCCACCGGCCTCATCTTGCGCAGTGATTACCAGGTCGTAGACACCTGGAGTAGTAGCCGCACCCTGAATTAAACCGGTGGTGGAATCTATTTCTAAACCGGAATTATTAGCAGCTAGCTGAAATGAAACACCGCTGCTGTTTAGTCCGTCGGCGCTGGCGCTGAGGGTCCAGTTAATTTCATCTGACCAGACTTCAGTCTGCCCTACGAGGGTGACTGTGCCAAAATCCGGTTCTGATGAACCGCCATCTGAACCGCCATCTGAACCGCTATTTGAACCCGAACTTGAACCAGACCCTGAAGAGCCACCGCCACATGAAATAAGCAACAACGCTGCAGATATTAATAAGATTCGAGCAATCATAGAAAGCCATTTATTTTAAAATAACACTGATATTTAAGGCTAGTTTTGAATCTGAGTCTAAAACAGCCATCGATAAATTAGTCTAACGGCAGTCCTTGCTGTTGTGATCAAAGTACATTTTTTTAGCCTGGCTCTTTTTGGCTGAGGCTCTTTTTCGCTGAGGCTCTTCGTTTAGCTGAGGCTCTTTTTAGCTGAGGCTCTTTAAAGCCAATGCTATTTGAAAACGCCGTTGTCGCGCAAAAAGGCTCCCACATCAAAGTCAGCGGCAAACTGTTCGCCTAACTGAGTGGGGTCCACCGCGCTATTAAACGCCTCTATTAATGGCTCATGATCCATTAGATCGATAATATTTTCATCCGTGCCCTGAAGCTGCAACCTCGAGTTACCGAGAGTCGCAACAGTTTTAAACTTGGCATACCAAACCTCCCAAGACAGCCCCTCAGAGCGTCTTACCGAGGGCTTGGCAGTGGACTGAAGCGGCGCCTCGCCGGAGAGCTTGGCGGTAAGCCCGGCAGAAAATTTAGCCGGACGCTCATCGGTAAACTTGGCCGCAGGCTCAGCCGAGAGCTTTGCCAAAGGGGCGGATTCTGGCGCAGCTGCTTCGGCAGCTCGCTTCTGTGCACGTTTTTTAAACAGACTCATACTATAGACCCATTAATCACGCAGTAGCGGCTTCCAGTAAAAAAGGCCGAACAGGGTAACCCAAACAAAATTCATCAAACCTGAGTGACCGCGACTTTTCAGCTGCTTGCGCATCACGACAAATTCAATCAGATGCACAATAAGCATCGCCAGACCAATCAACATAACCCACTGATCGGCAGCACCCGTCAATGGCATAAAAATATTGGCGATAAAGACTAGCCAGAAACCCAGCAATAGAAGCTTATTAAAGGCGATAAATTTATCCATAGTTCGATTTTCTCATGGTTTGTATTAGAGGCCATCATTACCAAATAAATAGCAGAGGTAAATAGTCTCAGACCTAGTCGAACTATGCAAACTCTAAGGCCTGTCCCAAGCCGCTCAAAAGCTGCTCCCATAGCACTGTTGATAATACTCAGTGGCACTCAAATAGCGGTGCTAGACTAGTGTCTATG
>Ga0102886_1001285_pt1 | contig 10421 bp, 9 predicted proteins | sample Colrivmet1550A02_FD_84499 | JGI IMG/M metagenome (GOLD analysis project Ga0102886, IMG submission 84499) | Estuarine microbial communities from the Columbia River estuary - metaG 1550A-02 | ecosystem: Environmental > Aquatic > Marine > Intertidal zone > Estuary | place: USA: Columbia River... | reverse complement strand
TATGTTATCAAGATACAATATTAATTGTTATAAGCAATTAATATTGTATATTAAAAAACCTCTAAATTTATTGAAGGTTTTTTATCTATTCATAAATAATTTTTTACCACTTACCAACCATTACTCTGGTGGAAGTTCTAATTAATTTAACAATACCATCTATTTCTTTCATATACGTTGCTCATGCTTGTTTAGCTGCAGGGCTAGATTCTCTGTGTAATGGAACATAACTGCTGTTTTAAAGTCGTTAACCCTAGTAAGTACATATTCAGATTCTCCTAAAGGACTTCTGATTAAACGAAATCGACCAAGTGTAACCCTCTTGTCTTCAGGATTATTCTTAGAATGAAAATTTTTAAATCCTGTTGCAAAATTAGACGCATCATCAACCTTTAGCTTTAGAGTTTAGGGAACTGAAATAATTATTAGTTGATTTAGCAACAATTTCTTCATCCTCAGGTTTCACATTAGAACTATACGAGGTCCAGTAATATTCTTAAGCGCTAAAGTTAAAGTATATTAAAACAATGATGTTATCAAATTTTGTTCATTTGATTTGTTTATTGGAGTAACCAAATACAGTAAATTAATTGCTTTTGCAACTAATCTTTAATTTAAGTATAATCACCGATTAAAAATGACTACTTGACGAATTTTAAAAGTTACCTCCTATTTATACACTAATTTTATTCTGCTCAATTACGGTAATAACAATAATAATAACAAAATGAACAAAATAATCCTATCTATGGGATTGTTCTTTATTGCTACGAACATCTCAGCTCAACATGCAATAGGAACACTATCTCCAGAACCCTCTTCGGCTTTTGACATAACTAGTACAACCGGTGGTTTTTTGCTGCCTAGAATGTCTAATGCAGAAAGAAAATTGATATCTAATGCTGCAGAAGGTCTGCAAGTTTATGTAACAGATTACAATAACGGATCACTTATGATATTTGATGGTTCTAATTGGAATGTGTTTTCAAAAACAATTGTTGTTGATGATACAACTGCACCTGTGATTACTTCACCAGAAACAGGAATAAATTTACAGGAGAATATTGAAGCTGGTCAAACCATCTATACCATTACAGCGATTGATGCTACTGGTGTTGGTAGTTATGCCATTGCAGGAACCGATGCTGCTTTACTTTCAGTGAATGCAGGATCAGGCGTTGTTATATTAACAGCAGATCCAGATTACGAGACTAAGAATTCATACTCTTTCGCAGTTACCGCTACAGATGCAGCCGGAAACACAAGTGCTGCGACTACAGTTACATTTGCTATTACCAATGTTGATGAAGTCGTACCTACAATTACATCAGGGACTACAGGAACAAATAAAGCAGAGAATAGTGGAGCTGGTCAAACGATTTATACAATTGCTGCTACTGCCAATGATGGAGGAACTATTGCTAGTTATACCATTGCAGGAACCGATGTAGATGCAGGTTTACTTTCAGTGAATGCAGGAGGCGTTGTCACATTAACAGCAGATCCAGATTACGAGACAAAGCCATCTTATAGTTTCACAGTTACCGCTTCAGATGCAGCAGGAACAAGTGCTGCTACTACAGTTACATTTGCTATTACCAATGTTGATGAAGTTGTACCTACAATTACATCAGGGGCTACAGGAACAAATAAAGCAGAGAATAGTGGAGCTGGTCAAACGATTTACATAATTACAGCTGACGCCAATGATGGAGGAACTATTGCTAGTTATGCCATTTCAGGAACCGATGCTGCTTTACTTTCAGTGAATGCAGGAGGTGTTGTTACATTAACAGCAGATCCAGATTACGAGACTAAGAATTCATACTCTTTCACAGTAACAGCTACAGATGCAGCAGGAACAAGTAATGCTACTACAGTTACCTTCTCTATCACAGATGTTAACGAAATAGTTGTAGAGGTAGGTGATTCTTACGAAGGTGGTATTGTTTTTTATCTTGCCCCTTCACCAACAGATTTAGATGGAGATGGAGTAAATGACACCGGTTTAATCTACGCCTATAGTAATTATACCACTACAAAACCTTGGAATGCTGGGGGTTGGTGTGGTGGTTGTGCTTCCATTTCAACCTCTACAGCTATAGGTACAGGTGCTACAAATACAACTAATATTATAAATGAATATTCTAACTCAGGAACTGCTAGTGCCGCAGGATTTGCAAGAGCATATAACGGTGGAGGTTTTAATGATTGGTTTTTACCATCTACATTAGAGCAAGATGCATTGGTTAGTTACTTTATTGAAAAGTATCCCGCCAGTGGTGGATGGTCTGATTGGGGCGGTATCCGATCTAATAATTACTGGAGCTCTTCACAGCATAATGGTAATAAAGCAAAACAAAGAAGCTTCACCACTGGTACTTCTCCCGTTAATAATAATAAAGGCAATGCCGTTAGAGTTATCCCAATTAGAGCTTTTTAATAAGGGATCAATTTAAATACTACTACCTAAGCTGGTGGTTAAAGAAAGCCACAATAATCTAAAAAAAGTTATTGTGGTTTTTTTACATTTTAAAGTATCTATCACATTTTTGTTTTCAAGACACTGAAAAGTGAACGCTGGAGAGGAACAACTAAAAACATTTTCATTAAATTTGAAAATATATATTTCATAAATAATGAGAAAACTATTATTCTTACCTTTTTTTATTTTCTTAAACTGTAAACACATGGAACTAGAACTGATGCCTCAAAAGCCAAACGTTCTATTGTTTTATATAGATGACTTACGACCTGAATTAGCAAGTTTTGGTGCAACACACATACACTCACCAAATATTGATGCCTTGGCAGCAAAAGGAATAAAGTTTACAAATGCTTATTGTAACGTGCCAGTTTGTGGAGCATCTCGAGCTAGTATGTTAACAGGAATGTTGCCAACAAAAAACAGGTTTTTAGATTATAAAACATTTGTTGAACAGGAGACACCGGATGCAGTTACCCTTCCTCAGTTATTTAAAAATAACGGGTATACCACCATTTCTAATGGAAAAATTTATCATCATTTAGATGATAGAGAGACTGATTGGAATGAAGTTTGGCGCCCATATGCATTTGATAAAAATAACAAAGGCTTAGCGCCAACTGATTATTGGCAATCGTTGTGGAAAGACTATCAAAACCCCACTAATATTTCCAACTATAAAATCACAGACACAGGACCTTCATACGAAAGTGCAGACGTTTCAGATTTCACCTATATAGATGGGTTGTTAACGGAGAAAGTGATTAAAGATATTAAAAAACTAAAAAAAAGTGACAAACCTTTCTTTCTAAGCGCTGGTTTTATTAGTCCACATTTACCTTTTAATGCACCAAAAAAGTATTGGGATTTATACGATAGAAATACCATTATGCAACCAGAAAACTATAATTATATCCCTGTAGATGCACCAAAGATGAGTATTACTAATTGGCCTGAAATGCGTTCCTATTCTAATATCCCTAAACAAGGTCAGGTTTCCGATAGTTTGGCAATTGATTTAATTCATGGGTATTATGCAACAGTATCTTACACAGATGCACTAATTGGTGAAATTTTAAACGAGCTAAAGAAGCAAGAATTAGATAAAAACACAGTTGTTGTTTTTGTGTCTGATCATGGCTACAATTTACAAGAACATACACAATGGGCAAAGTTTACAAATTATAACACCTCTACTCAGGTGCCTCTAATTATTTACAATCCATTCTCTAAAGCCAAAGGAACAACAAATGCCCTAACAGCATTAGTGGACGTTTACCCTACATTGGCAGAAATCTGTGGAATAGAAGTTCCCAAGAAACAATTAGACGGAACGAGTTTGGTGTCTATTTTAAACAACCCAAATTTGGAAGGAAAAAAACATGTTTTTATCAAAAAAGGAAACGGATTTACCTTAAAAACAAAAGATTTCAGTTACACTGAATTTTTAAAACCAAAGGATTATTCAACTGTTGTCAGGATGCTCTATGATCACAGAAAAAATAAATCTGAAAACATAAATGTTGTACATCAAAAAGAGTTTGAGAGCATCGTTTCAGAATTAAGTTTAACTCTACATTCAATGTATCAAAAAAACATTTATGGCAAATAGAAAAAGAAACAAATTTTAATCCTAGGATATCTCCCCTTTTCCAAAGCATTGCTTTGAAAATCAACAATTCGCCAAAACAAAAAAGCAAGCTTTATCCTTTTGATTGCTTTTTATTTATTCGTACACAAAGTAGTCCAATTATTGAACTATTTCTTTCAACATTTAGAGAAGTTGAGAGTTTTTAGTCAGCGCTTGTAATTAAGACTTAATGCATTAATTTTAACGATATAGTTTTTTAAATCCTTTCGTATGTTTTCTGAACAAACAAGATTGAGTCATCTGAACTCGGGTAATCGTAACTGACATTTATTCTATTTCCAATAACTTGAAAATTGATTGTTAGTAGTAAGTTAGTGTCTGTGTCATTAACTTCTCCTCCACAAAAATTTATATCACTTGTTTGACTAATTATTGCAGTAGAGCCAGAATCATACAAAACATTCCATGTTTCTAAGCTATAGATACTGCACGAGTCAAATCCGCAAGTAGAACTGTCATTGAAGTCATTTATAAGAAGAAGTGTAGGAGAAACAACTATAGTAGATTTAAGTTGACACTCCGACAAAAATAAATCAAAACCATCTTGTGACTCAGATAGCAAACGCCATGTTCCAACAAATTCATTAAACACATAGTTGTTGTCTGGAATTGTCTTAGTCCCCTTCCAAGTGCCATAATCTGGAGGGGTAGAGGAATTATTCACAAAAACTCCAGAAGCTGTATTCCCATACATTACCCCACCAAAAATAGCACCGTCTGTCGTACTTCCTGTCGTAAATGATGTATCTCCATCAGGCGAAACAAGTCCTGAATATGCATCGGTTTCGTTACTTTCCGAACTCACATACTCACCATTAAAGTTATTCTGAGTAACCGTTCCTTGCCATGCTCCTGAACTTACTCCATCTTAACTATTTGTTTTATTATAGACTCCAGACCATTCTCCGCTAAATGGATTTTCTGAATTGCTATCGTTGTTGTCATTATCACCTGCACAACCGATGATTAAAAGGGCAGAAAGTAAGAGTAATTTTTTCATAATTTGTACTCGAGGCGGGAATCGAACCCGCACTTCCGAAAAAACTGGATTTTGAATCCAGCGCGTCTACCAGTTCCGCCACTCGAGCAATATGATAAGTTGCAAATTTAAAAAATATTTTATGATTGTGGGATTTAATCTTAAAAACTCGTCAAATAATTTTACTTTTGTTTTAAGCCCCAAAAAACTAATCTGATTAACACATAATTAAATGTCAAAAAAAGAATTATCTCCAAAACTCTTTGCTTGTTCGCAAAGTATGGTATTAGCTGAAAAGATTTCAAAAGAATATGGAGTGCCTTTGGGAAAAGTTAAAACAACAAAGTTTAGTGATGGAGAATTCCAACCTGCTTTTGAGGAATCTGTAAGAGGAAGAAGGGTTTTTATTATTGGATCTACATTTCCCACAGCTGATAATTTAATGGAGATGTTGTTAATGTTAGATGCTGCAAAAAGAGCTTCTGCAAGACATATTACCGCAGTAATGCCCTACTTTGGTTGGGCTCGTCAAGACAGAAAAGACCAACCTAGAGTTGCTATCGGCGCCAAGTTAGTGGCCAATTTATTACAAGCAGGAGGAGCTACTAGAATTATGACCATGGACTTACATGCAGATCAGATTCAAGGATTTTTTGAAAAACCAGTAGATCACTTATATGCCTCTACTATTTTTATGTCGTATATCAACGATTTAAAATTAGATAATTTAACAATTGCATCTCCAGATATGGGAGGCTCTAAAAGAGCCTATGCCTATTCTAAATACTTAATGTCTGACGTTGTTATTTGTTACAAGCAGCGCAAGAAAGCAAATGTTATTGGTCATATGGAGCTAATAGGTAATGTAAAAGGCAAGAATGTTATTTTAGTAGATGACATGATTGACACTGGAGGCACACTATCTAGAGCTGCCAATTTAATGATAGAAAGAGGCGCCATAAGTGTACGTGCAATTTGTACGCATCCAATCCTCTCTGGAGACGCGTATGATAAGATTCAAAACTCTAAATTAACAGAGCTAATTGTGTCTGACACCATTCCATTAAAGAAGAAGATTTCTAAAATAAAAGTTGTAACTTGCGCCCCCTTATTCGCTGATGTTATGAGGAAAGTTCAGGACAATACATCGATAAGTGACCAATTTTTAATGTAACTAAATTTTAAGTAAAAAAAGTAATGAAATCAATTACAATCAAAGGATCAAAAAGAGAAAGCGTAGGTAAAGTAGCAACGAAAGCCTTACGTAATGCTGGTATGGTTCCTTGCGTTATATACGGAGGAGATAAACCAGTTCATTTTTCAGCAGAAGAAAAATTATTTAAGAAATTGGTATATACCCCAAATGTATATACTGCAATGATTGAACTAGACGGGCAGAAACTTTCGGCTATCTTACAAGATATCCAATTTCATCCAGTAACAGATAGAATCTTACACATAGATTTTTATCAGTTATTTGATGATAAAGAAGTAGCTATGAATATTCCGGTAAAACTAACAGGAACATCTCCTGGAGTTTTAAATGGAGGTTCTTTGCGTTTTACAAATCGTAAATTAAAAATTAAAGCAATACCTGCTAAATTGCCAGATTATGTGACTGCTGATATCTCAGAATTAAAGATTGGAAGTAAATTATTTGTTACTCAAATTTTTAACGATGACTATACATTCATGCACCCAGATAACACTGTAGTTGTTCAGGTTAGAACATCTCGTAACGCAGTAGATGATGAAGTAGCAGAAGAAGCAACAACAGAAGCAACAGAAGCTGCAGCTGAATAACAAACTACTATTTTAACAATAGAAGAGGTACGAGAGTAGATAAATTAGAAAAGCGTTACACATGTGTAACGCTTTTTTTATTTTCTTTATTTTTACAATATGAATATTTTTAAACTCTTTTCTAATAAACAAATAGAAAGAAAACAAGTGGTTATGAAAAAATTTTTAATTGTTGGTCTTGGAAATATTGGAGATACTTACAAAAATACACGGCATAATATAGGTTTTCAAATTTTAGATGCCCTTGCTAAAGACCAAGAGGTTAAGTTTGAAACAGAAAAACTTGGTGATATTACTCGTTTTAGACACAAAGGAAGAACCTTTATTTTACTAAAACCAAGTACCTACATGAATTTAAGTGGTAAAGCGGTGTCATATTGGATGACTCAAGAAAAAATACAGTTAGAAAATGTTTTTGTTGTAACCGATGATGTACATCTAGATTTTGGATCTGTAAGAATAAAAACAAAAGGAAGTGCTGGTGGTCATAATGGTCTAAAAGATATTCAAGAGAAATTAAATACACAGCAATATACTCGTTTTCGCTTTGGGGTTGGAGGGAACTATGCAAAGGGGCGTCAGGCAGATTTTGTTCTCGGTTCTTGGACAAAAGAAGAAGAAAGTCAGCTTATAGAAAGAATTCCACTGGCAACAAAAGCCATTGTGTCTTTTGGGACAGACGGTGTTAACAATACGATGAACAGCTATAATGGAAAATAACTTTTTTTATTCGTAAAGAAAGAGAAAGATATAATTAGTCCTTTATTGTCTTTCTATGCTGATATTCATATTTATTGAAGACGTTAACTCTCCTATAGTCTCTTCAGCTTCTTGATTAAGTGAAACAGTAGTCTCATTAAAAATAACGACGTTAAAAGTACCTTCTATTAATGCATTAGGAGCAGCCATAAAACTTATGGTATTATCTACTGCATTTGTAGAATAAGATCCAGCATCACTAAATACAATAATTTCAGAATCTGTTATAGGGTTTTGTCCAATTGGTGTGATGGTTGAAACAATTCTAAATTGTCCAGAAGAAGTATAGGTGCCATCTTCATTGAAAATTAAATTAACTTGAAATGTATCACCAATACTACTAGTATTTGCTACTGTAACAGTAATTCCAGATGTTGTTGCGCTAGTTTCTGTATCTATGACTAAACTAGAGATATTATAAGCACCTGCTATATTTTCATTAGACAAATCAAGTTCAGGGTCACTAGTGTTTTCTGCACAACTTAGTATTGTTGTGGCAATAAGTGCGAATAAAATAAACTTAAATGTTTTCATAAAGATTGTTTTTTTCAAATATAACTTTTAAATAATCATCTTTATTGTAGGAGATGTTTATTTTTAATTAAAATTAATTTTCACTGGCAAACCACTCTGCAAAAGAGGTTTCCGTTTCTTGCAATTTTATTGAAAATAAGTTGATATTTTTTGGAAGTCTTCTGTTAATTTTTTCAGCAAAATCAATCACCATCATTTCACTGGTAGGCTGGTAGTCTACTAATATAACATCATGACCTCTATCACTTAATATTTTTGCTAGCTCTAGATGTGGGGTGTTTTTGTTGAAAACAGTGGCATGATCAAATAGATCTACAATTTCTTCTTTTACTATTTTTTTTAAATCAGAAAAATCAATGACCATTCCGTATTTTACATGAGAAGAATCAGCTATAGGAGTTCCTAGAACTGTTACATAAAGTTTATAACTGTGACCATGAACATTTTTACACTTTCCATCATATCCATAAAGGGCGTGTCCAGTTTCAAAATTAAACTGCTTGGTAATTCTAATCGTACTCATAGAAAATATTTGTTCAAAATTACTTCTTTTCAACCAAGGGTAAAAACTTTCTTACAAGTTTAAGAGGTAAATAAGTTTTTCAAGAAATTATTAGAATGCAAAAGAGAAACACATTTTTCAGTTTTAAAAAGCACCGCTTATATTAAACATTGTTTTTTAACTAAATGACTTTAGTTTATGTTAGCCTAAAATCTTCTTTTTAACATCATCAATATAAGTGCGACCAATCACATATATTATATCTTCAATTTTGATGCTATTTCCTTCTATGACGTCAATTTTATTAATAGCAACAGTGTAAGATCTATGGATACGGATAAAATTATCTGTTTCTTAGAACTTTCATAGATGTTATTTTTTTGACTATTAAGGGGTTTGGGGACCTACCTCCCCTCCCTTTTTAGATTAAAACACACCTATAAATGATATAAAAAATGAAAACCCTTATTGTTTCAAGACATAAACATCCTCATTTCATTTCAATCATTCCCTTCATTTTTTTAAAGGATTTTATGTGCTCTCTAAGTTTCAACTTTAAATTGAAGTATCAAATTTTAAAAAAAACAGTTAATCGTATTATTTTCCATCCAAATACTATGGAAACAAATTTTAGTTTATATCATTTTCTTTGGAAATATGTATCAGCTGTTTTTTTTGTTAGAAAGTATTTATTCAAGACATACTATTCATTGGAATAGTTTTTTTGTTTTACAAGATATAAATTCGTTAATTGAAGTTGTATAAGAAACAAGAAATATAATTTTTCTATTAATAAAAATTTAACAAAAAAATTAATCATTAGAACTATGGTAGTATTGAGCACATTAGATTATGCATTGATTATTTTATTTTTTACAATTACACTTTCAATAGGAATTTATGTTTCAAAAAAATCTAGTAAAAGCTCTACAGAGTTTTTTCTCTCTGGACGGACGATGCCATGGTGGTTACTTGGGGTGTCTATGGTTGCTACAACTTTTTCTACCGATACACCTAATTTAGTGACAGATATCGTTAGAACTAATGGTGTTTCTGGAAACTGGGTATGGTGGGCTTTTTTAATAACAGGATTGCTAACGGTCTTTGTATATGCTAAACTCTGGAGAAAATCAAATGTTAATACCGATATTGAATTTTATGAGTTTAGATATGGTGGCGCTGCAGCAAATTTTTTAAGGAAATTTAGAGCGATTTATTTAGGGGTGATTTTTAATGTGATTACGATGTCTGCAGTAACATTAGCTGCCATAAAAATTGGAGGTATTATGTTGGGCTTGGAGCCTTGGCAGACTGTAATAAGTGCAGGACTTATCACTGTTATTTTTAGTGCGCTTGGTGGTTTTAAAGGTGTAGTTTACACAGATTTTGTCTTATTTTTTGTAGCAATGGGAGGTTCTATAGGTGCTGCCTATTATTTGGTTAATATTCCAGAAGTAGGTGGTATAGAAGCATTAATGGCCAACGAACACGTAGCGGATAAGCTTTCTATGTTGCCAGATTTTAGTGATAAAAAAGCTGTTATTACATTGTTAATTATTCCTTTAGCAGTTCAATGGTGGAGTTCTTGGTACCCCGGAGCCGAACCAGGTGGTGGAGGTTATATAGCACAACGAATGTTAGCAGCTAAAGATGAAAATCATGCGATAGGAGCAACTCTTTTCTTTAATATCATGCATTATGCATTAAG
>Ga0102886_1001280_pt1 | contig 10438 bp, 12 predicted proteins | sample Colrivmet1550A02_FD_84499 | JGI IMG/M metagenome (GOLD analysis project Ga0102886, IMG submission 84499) | Estuarine microbial communities from the Columbia River estuary - metaG 1550A-02 | ecosystem: Environmental > Aquatic > Marine > Intertidal zone > Estuary | place: USA: Columbia River... | reverse complement strand
TCAATTTTTTAAATCTAAACTATATTTGCACTGTTCTCAATAAAGGGGTGCCGACATCGGCTGAGATCATACCCATTGAACCTAGAACAGATAATGCTGTTTAGGGATATGAGTTTCAATTAAATTATTATTTAATTGAAGTTTTAACGAAGCATTTGCTTCTAAATATTGTTAATTAATTTACAAAGAATAATCACCTCTTTTTATTCGGTATCTTTTATCGTATGAAAAAACATGTTTTTTTAATTGCACTATCATTAGCAACATCCGCAATGACTGCACAGCAAAATCAAGTAGAAAGAGATTCTACCAAAACACAAACATTAGATGAGGTTTTGGTTCAGTTTGTTAGAGTAAAACCTAATGCACCCATTACACATTCTAATGTATCAAAAAAAGAACTACAGCGCCGGAATCTTGGACAGGACATCCCAGTTCTATTGAACTATTTACCTTCAGTAGTTTCGTCATCAGATGCTGGGGCAGGTATTGGTTATACTTATTTAAGAGTAAGAGGGTCAGACGCAACCCGTGTGAATGTGACCATTAATGGGATTCCGTACAACGATGCTGAAAGTCAAGGAACATTTTGGGTCAATCTTGGTGATTTTGCTTCTAATGTAGAAAATATTCAGTTGCAACGTGGGGTTGGGACTTCTACCAACGGATCTGCTGCTTTTGGAGCAAGTCTAAACATTTTAACAGATGCCATTTCTCAGAAAGCGGGAGGACAAATTTCTAATTCATTTGGGTCGTATGGCACAAGAAAACACAATCTAAAATTCACTACAGGATTGCTCAATGATCATTTTGAATTTGCGGGACGCTTATCAAAAATTTATTCTGATGGGTATGTCGATCGTGCTTTTACAGATATGAAATCGTATTTCCTTCAAGGAAACTATGTAGATAAAAACACATTAGTTAAAGCTCTTATGTTTGGAGGAAAAGAGAAAACCTACCAAGCATGGTATGGGTTAAGTAAAGATGAATTGGAGGAAGATAGAACACAAAATCCGTATACATATGAAAATGAAACGGATAATTATTGGCAAGATCACTACCAGTTGCACTGGAATGAAACTTTAAACTCTAATTGGTCTACAAATATGGGCCTGAATTATACAAGAGGAAAAGGGTATTTTGAGCAATATAAACAGGGGAGAAGTGCTATGGATTATAATAATTTGATTATTGATAACAGCGATGTGATTGTGCGTCGTTGGTTAGACAATCATTTTTATGTGGTAAATGTAAACGCAACTTATCAAAAAAATGGACTTGAAATTAGTTCTGGAATTTCTTATAGTGATTACACCAATGACCACTTTGGTGAGCTCATTTGGGGAAATAACTTGGCCCCTGGAACTGCTGTTAGAGACCGCTACTATTTGAGCGTTTCTGATAAGTCTGATTTCAGTATTTTTTCAAAAGCTACCTTTAGAATGTCTGAATCCTTACAAGCCTTTTTGGATATGCAAGGCCGATTTGTCAACTACACCACAACAGGTCTAACATCTAATAGGGCGTCTATTAATATTGACGAGACCTACAATTTTTTCAATCCAAAACTGGGACTTACCTATGTATTCAATACAAACAATAGTGCGTACGTTTCCTATGCGCATGCCAATAAAGAACCTAACAGGAATGACTTTGAAAGTAACGGAGCTGCGGTTCAATCAGAAAGTTTAAATGACTTCGAATTAGGATGGCGTCACCAAGGAGAACGTTTTAGCTTGAATGCTAATGTATATTATATGCAGTACAAAAACCAATTGGTACTTACGGGTGCTTTAGATAATGTTGGCGAATATCTTAGAGAAAATGTTGATAACAGCTACCGTTTGGGATTGGAATTGGATGCACGAATTTCTTTAAGCGATCAAATTGCTTTAAATTCAAACCTAGCCTTAAGTCAAAATAAAATCGAAGCGTTGACTATTAGTCGCGATGGTGGATTACAAAATTTAGGAGATACCAATATTGCATTTTCTCCAAATGTGATTACCACCCATGCGATTGAATATACACCGAATACTCAATTTAGAGTGGCATTGGTTGGAAAATATGTGGGCGAGCAATACCTCAGCAACACAGATACAGAAGCGTCTAAATTGGAGAGCTATTTTGTTGGAGATCTTAATTTGAATTATGAATTAAAACTTGACAAGGTGTTTAAGTCTATTGTATTTAGTGGAATGATTAACAACCTCTTTGATGCAGAATATGTAGACCGTGGTTACACCTATTTGGACACGTGGAGCGGACCGAGCGCTACCGAGGTACAAGGTTATTATCCACAAGCAACACGAAATTTCTTAGCAGGCGTGATCTTGAATTTTTAAAAAAAACATTAAAAATTTAAAATAGCGTACTTCTGTACGCTATTTTTTTAATTTGAAGAAATATAAAGCGTATTGCCATTACTTTCTACAAAATAAGCTTTAAGTCCACACCGCAATGTGGTATTCTCTAAAGGTTGTCCTGTAAACAGGCTATATTTATTGCCATCGGTACATTCACAAACCCCTTCAAGTCCATTAACAGATAGTATTGAGCAATCGCTGAAAATATGATTCGGGTCTGCTGCGTCATAGGCTACATAGCCAGTACCTGTATTGTTGACAATGATCCCACCATTTCCCTGATTAGGAACATACACTGGGTTGTTAGGAAATGTTAATTGATTGTATTGTGACAAGCTAAGGTTTAAAGAAGCAGCTACATTAATGTTAGCTAAAAAATTACAATTTAAATCGGAGTTGTTGTCTTTTGAACACCCCACACAAACAAAAAGTAATATAGCATATAGTCTTAAGACTTTAAGTTTTATTTTTTTTAATTGATATGGCATCTGACGAAATAAAGTTGTACAATAATATAAGCGTTCAATTTACAACAAAAACTACAGTAAGATAAATATTTTGTATATTTGTATGACAATCTCGTGAAAACGAGATTTTTGTGTTTAGTTCTAAAAAGAAATTAGACTATTCAAAAACCTAAATGAACGACTACTTTAAAAATCATCAGTTATGAGCAATGTATCTTATTACACGGCCGAAGGATTAAAAAAACTAAGAAGCGAATTAAAGCAACTCAAAGATGTGGAGCGTATCAAAGCTTCAAGAGCTATTGCAGAAGCTAGAGATAAAGGCGATTTAAGTGAAAATGCTGAATATGATGCTGCTAAAGAAGCACAAGGCATGTTAGAAATGCGTATTGCAAAACTCGAAGACACCTTGGCTGGAGCTCGTTTGATAGATGAGTCTCAACTCGACTCCTCCAAAGCATTGGTGTTGTCTAAAGTGAAAATCAAAAATCAATCTAACGGAATGGAATTAGATTATCTTCTTGTAGCAGACGGAGAAGCGGATTTGGCTGCTGGTAAAATCTCTGTAAACTCACCAATAGGAAAAGGATTGTTAGGGAAAAGTGTTGGAGATGTTGCTGAAATACAAGTTCCTAATGGTGTTTTGAAATTTGAAATCATTAATATTTCCAGATAATTTAATCCCTGAAATCAACAAATGCCTTCAATTTTCACCAAAATAGTTGATAAAGAAATACCATGTTATAAGGTCGCTGAATCTGCAGATTTTTTAGCTTTCTTGGATGTCAATCCTAATGCCAAAGGTCACACACTATGTATTCCCAAAAAAGAAGTCAACAAAATTTTTGAATTAGATCCGTCTACTTATTTAGAATTGATGGATTTTTCAAGAACAGTTGCCGTAGCCTTAGAAAAAGCAGTAGACTGTAAACGAGTTGGAATGACGGTTATCGGACTAGAAGTGCCACATGTACATGTTCATTTAATTCCATTAAATACTATGGAAGATGCTCAATTCATTAAAAAGGAAACATTATTACCAGAAGAATTTGAGAAATTAGCCAAAAAAATCGGTTCTTTTTTATAAGCGTTTTAAACTAATTCGCAGTGTAGTACCTTGATCAGCTTCAGATTTGAAAACTTTAATTTTACCTTTGTGATATTCTTCAATAATTCGTTTAGAAAGTGATAACCCTAATCCCCAACCACGTTTTTTAGAAGTATATCCTGTTTCAAAAATTTTATTAAATAATTTTTTTGAGAGCCCTTTGCCAGTGTCACTAATATCTATAAAAACTAACGCCTCTGTGCAATGAATAGACACTGATATACGGCCCTTACCTTTCATGGCATCAATTCCATTTTTAACTAAGTTTTCAATAGTCCAACTGAAAAGTTCAGGATTAAGGCTAACTAAAATAATTTCATCTGGAGTGCTCATTTCAAAAGTAATTAACTTGCTGCTTCTAGATTTTAAATAGTCAAAAGACTCCTTTGTTACCGATACAACATTGTTAGTATTTAACAAAGGAATCGAACCAATTTTACTAAAACGTTCGGTAATGGTTTCTAAGCGATGAATATCTTTTTCAATTTCAGAAATATAATTAGTATTCACAGCTTCAGATTTTAATAACTCAGTCCACCCAATAAGTGATGAAAGTGGTGTTCCAATTTGATGCGCAGTTTCTTTAGCCATCCCCGTCCAAAGTTTATTTTGAGAAGCGGTTTTGGAACTCTTGTAGTAAAAAAAGACAACACCACTAAATAATAAAAATATCAAGACAAGTGTAAAGGGGTAATACTTTAATTTGTTTAATAAATCTGAATTTCCGTAGTAGATCGTTGAGAGTGTTTCACCGTTATAGATGACCTTAATAGGAGTATTTTCATCGCTAAATTTTAAACTTAAATTTTTGAGGTATTCTTGATTATTGTTAGAGTGTTTTTGAATGTTTTTAGATTGAAAATCGCCTTCAGAATTTTCAATAATCATTGGAGTTGTAGTATTACTTTGGATTATTTTTAAAGGAAAATCGCTAATATTTCCGTTAAGGTCAATAATTTTTCCAAGTTCGATTTGAGCCTGAGAAAAATTTTCCATTTTGACACGTTCTTCTTGTTTAAATTTCTGAAAAAAACGATAGGTATTCCATAAAATTAATGAAATAATTAGGAATGAAATTACAATCATTACCCAGCGTAAAACATGTTGTTTTGGAGAAATTTTCATTAGTTTATATTTTTCAATTTTAAATATAATGTATTTATGGTGAATTTATTGTTTTATATTATCGCTTTCTACTTTTAGTTGGACTCATAATTTATTAAATTTGTATATATTTAAAAAATCATTTAAATTAATATTTAATTTTAAAAATTAAAATGGAAATACAAGGAAAAATCAAACTTATTGGAGAAACACAATCTATTGGTTCTAACGGATTTAGAAAACGTGAATTGGTTGTGACTACTGAAGAACAATATCCTCAACACATTATGGTGGAGTTTGTTCAAGACAAAACAGATCTTTTAAACAACTATCAGATAGGACAACAGATTAAAGTAGGAATCAATTTACGTGGTAGAGAGTGGATCAATCCACAAGGAGAAGCAAAGTATTTTAATGCGATTCAAGGATGGCGTATTGAAAACTTACAACAAGCGACACCTGCTAATGCAGCACCAGTAGCTCCTGCTCAAGCCTTTGAACCTGCAACTGATTTGACAGCAGACGAGCCAAACGATTTACCGTTTTAACAAACGTTAATACAACCCGCACTTCGAAATAAAAAAAACATGAAGTGGCTGAAAGAGCTTATAGAATTCCCACCTTTGGATGAAGCAAACTCTGAAGGGCTTTTGGCAATTGGTGGTGATTTGTCCCCAGAACGTGTTTTGTATGCCTACCAAAATGGAATTTTTCCTTGGTATGAATCAGATCAGCCTGTATTGTGGTGGGCACCAGACCCCCGTTTTGTGTTGTATCCTCACAAGCTAAAGGTTTCAAAAAGTTTAAAACAGATGATGCGTAATCAATCTTTTGAAATTACTATAAACCGAAACTTCAAAGACGTCATCGAAGCCTGTGCTAATGTCAAACGCAATGCTCAATCGGGCACATGGATCACAGACGAAATGATCAAAACGTACTGCGATTTACACCAAAGAGGATTTGCGAAATCTGTTGAGGTATGGCAAAACAAAAAAATGGTAGGAGGGTTGTATGGAGTTGAATTGAATGACACAATTTTTTGTGGAGAAAGCATGTTTAGTTATGTAAGTAACGCTAGTAAAATTGGGTTTACAACCTTTGTTCAGAATTCTAAATACAAACTAATTGATTGTCAGTTGCATACCGATCATTTAAAGAGTTTGGGAGCAGAATCTATTTCAAGATCAAAATTTATGAAATATTTAGAACCACAAAGACCACTAAAAAAATAATTAAAATTAATTCACCTATGCTCACTCAAGAAGATTTCGAGTCCTATTCAGGAATAAAATCATTTAAAAAGACCGTACAGTCTAAAATTTCGAATTCAAACTATGAGTCGCTTATTGAAACTAACGACTACGAGTCAGAATTGTTAAAGCTACAAGCCGAATTGGTGGACTTACAACAATGGACTGCTAAACATAAAAAACGTGTTTGCGTGCTATTTGAAGGACGAGACGCCGCTGGAAAAGGAGGTGCGATTCGTCGTTTTACCGAACACCTCAACCCAAGATCCATGCGTGTTGTAGCACTTACAAAACCAACAAAAATCGAGAAGGGACAATGGTATTTTAGACGATATATAAAAGAACTGCCCGAACCTGGTGAGCTGGTGTTTTTTGATCGAAGTTGGTACAACCGTGCTGTGGTAGAACCAGTGATGGATTTTTGTGGAGAAGAACAATATAAAAAATTTATGTTACAAGTACCTGAATTTGAACATATGCTTTATGAAGACGGTGTAATTATTATTAAGTTTTGGTTTTCAATTTCAAAAAAAGAACAAGAAAAACGTTTCAATTCAAGATTAAAAAATCCTTTAAAACAATGGAAATTTAGTCCAGTTGATAAAGAGGGACAAAACAGATGGGACAAATACACCTTTTACAAAGAACAAATGTTTAGTAAAACTCATACCTCAATTAGTCCCTGGATTATTATAAAAACAAATAACAAAAAACAAGCGCGATTAGAAAGTATTCGACACGTCTTATCACATTTTGACTACGATCGCAAAGGAAGTTCAAAAACAACGGTGCTTCCAGATCCAAATGTTGTTCAGCGTTATCACAGAATGATTACCCAAATCGATTAGTTATGGAAGAGTTAACATCAAAAAATTTAAAAAAACTTAATAGTAAACGAGGGCTTCAGTTGTTTCTGAGAAATGATGATATGACGATTCCCAAAGCGTTAAGAATTTTGAATCATGAAGCAAAATTAGAGCGACTCCAAGAAGAATTGATCAAACTCCAACAGTGGGTTGAATCTGAAGGAGAGAAATTAGTTGTTATTTTTGAAGGTCGTGATGCGGCTGGTAAAGGAGGAGCAATTCGACGAATTACCCAACATTTAAATCCAAGAGAATTAAATGTAGTGGCCCTTTCAAAACCAACTGACGAAGAAAAAAACCAATGGTATTTTCAGCGTTATATTAAAAATTTACCTCGAAACGGACAAATCACTTTTTTTGATCGAAGTTGGTACAACCGTGCAGTTGTAGAACCTGTGAACGGATTTTGTACACAAAACGAGTATAAAGTGTTTATGAATCAAGTGAATCAATTTGAGCAAATGATTACCGAGTCTGGGATTCGTGTGGTCAAGTTTTATTTTTCAATTTCTAAAGACGAACAATCAAGACGTTTTGAAGATATCAAATCGAGTGCTGTTAAAAAATGGAAATTCAGTAAGGTAGATGAATCGGCTTTGAAACTTTGGGATGATTATACATCATATAAAGCCAAAATGTTTGAGAAAACAAATACTGAGATAGCTCCTTGGATCATTATAAGAGCCAATAAAAAAAGTAAAGCTAGAGTTGAAGTTATCGAAAAGTTATTAGAGCTTATTCCATATAACAACTAAACTTCATTATATCGGAAACAAGTTGTTTCGTGGTCGTTGATCATTCCTGTGGCTTGCATATGAGCATACACAACAGTGCTCCCTACAAACTTAAACCCACGACTTTTTAGGTCTTTGCTTATTTGGTCACTCAACGGGGTGTTTGGAGGTGCTTTTTTATAATCTTCCACCTTATTTTTTATAGGACTTCCATCTACAAACCCCCACATATAGTTGCTAAAACTACCAAACTCCGCTTGAACTTTCATAAAGGCTTGTGCATTAGAAATTGCAGCTTTTATTTTTAATTTATTTCGAATGATCCCTTTATTGATAATCAAAGTATCAAACTTATCAGCGTCGTATTGAGCTACTTTTTTGTAGTCAAACGCATCAAATGCTATTCTAAAATTTTCTCGTTTTCGTAGAATTGTAATCCAACTTAAGCCCGCTTGAAAAGTTTCTAAAATCAAAAACTCAAACAACTTTAAATCATCATATATGGGAACTCCCCATTCTTTATCGTGATAAGCTTCATAAAGAGGGTCACCAACACACCATCCACAACGTTGTTTTTGCTGTACCATGCCCTCAAGTTATAAAAAAAATCATTTCTAAAAAGAATGAAATACGAATTAATTTTTTCTTAACTAAATCCAAAACTTTTTTGTAAACTTAATCCCAATCAATCCAGACTCAAAATGTCAATACAATATTTACCTCTAGGATCTGCCGTATCTCTAAGGTATTTAGCACCATTTTTTGCGGCATTATTTGCATGGTTAATTTTAAAGGAACGTATAAAATCAATTCAATGGGTATTTTTTTTGATGGCTTTCGTAGGAGTACTAATTATGAAAGGGTTCAATTCTCAAATAGATATTACAGGCTTAATTTGTATTTTGATTTCAGCTATTTTTAGTGGTTTAGTTTACGTTTTAATTAGAAAAATTGGAACTTATGATCATCCAGTTGTTGTTGTGCATTATTATATGATAATAGCAACTCTAGTCGGGGGTGTTCTCTCGATTGCGAATTGGAGGACACCACAAAATTTTGAATGGGCCTTACTACTAAGCTTAGGCTTCTTTGGATATATTGGACAAGTTTACATGACCAAAGCCTTTCAGGGAGCTCAAACCAATATTGTTGCGCCTCTTAAATATCTTGAAGTTATTTTCACAATGCTCGTAGGGATCGTATGGTTTGAGGATTTATATAATTTTTGGAGTTTATTAGGGATCCTTCTTATAATTACGGGACTCATTTTAAACATGAAAAGTAAAAATTAATTGAATACAAAACGATTAGATTTTTGACACTATATCAAATACAAAATTTTTAGATTTCACATTTATAATTCACCCAATTCTGAAATAAACTCATCAATTGAGACGGCTTTATCTACGGAAAAATCTCCAATCTTCGTACGTCGAAGTGCACAAAGGTGTGCACCAGAGTCCAATGCTTTTCCAAAGTCATAAGCCAATGAACGGATATAAGTGCCTTTGCTACAAGTGACGCTAAAGTTAACCATTAAACCTTCTATGTTTGTAATTTCAAACTTCGTAATAGTTACTTTTCGGGAGTTAACTTTTACAGTCTCTCCGGCACGTGCAAATTCATATAAACGTTTGCCGTCTTTTTTTAAAGCAGAAAAAACGGGTGGAAATTGATCAATCTCCCCAATAAATTTCTTAGTGGTTTCATGAATTAATTCCGGGGTAATATGTGCTGTAGAATACTCTTGATCAATCTCAGTCTCAAGATCATAGGAAGGCGTTGTGCCCCCTAAAACAAATGTACCTGTATAGGTTTTTATCTGTCCTTGAAAGGTGTCAATTTGCTTTGTCATTTTACCAGTACAAATCACTAAAAGCCCAGTGGCTAAAGGGTCTAAAGTTCCAGCATGACCCACTTTAATCTTTTTTAAGCTGTAAGCTTGACGAATGTGCCAACGCAATTTATTAACCACTTGAAAAGATGTCCATTCTAAAGGTTTGTCAATCAACAATAGCTGGCCATCTAAGTAATCTTGAACTGTTTTCATTTGAATTAAAGAGTTAAGATGATTGCCAGAACTCCTACGATACAACAGTAATAAGCAAAGTATTTTAATTGACTATTTTTAACCAAACGAATCATTAAAGTACATGCAAAAAGTCCAGCGACAAAGGCGGCTAAAAACCCTGCAGACAGGCTGACAAAATTATCGGCATTATAACTCAAATCTCCACTCAAAATATCTTTAGTTATTTTCCCAAAAATGAGAGGAATCACCATTAAAAAAGAAAAACGTGCTGCTTTTGATTTGTCATTTCCTAGTAAAACAGAAGTTGAAATGGTTGCTCCTGAGCGTGAGATTCCTGGGAGCATAGCAATGGCTTGTGAGATTCCAATAATAAAAGCATCCCAAAACCCAACTTTTTTATCGGTTGTTTTAGCACGGTCCGCCATAAATAATAACAAAGCAGTTACAATCAACAGAATTCCCACTAGTAGAATATTGCTTCCAAAGAGCGCTTCCAATTCCTCCT
>Ga0102886_1001273_pt1 | contig 10454 bp, 7 predicted proteins | sample Colrivmet1550A02_FD_84499 | JGI IMG/M metagenome (GOLD analysis project Ga0102886, IMG submission 84499) | Estuarine microbial communities from the Columbia River estuary - metaG 1550A-02 | ecosystem: Environmental > Aquatic > Marine > Intertidal zone > Estuary | place: USA: Columbia River... | reverse complement strand
GCTGACTAACAGCCTGGGCTGCAATCACTCTCGCTGAGTATTGAGCTGGAAGAGATTTTAGGTAAGTTAGTAGATTAGCATTTTTGACGTCGACTGAGGCTCGTTATTTGAGCCTCGGGGATAACAATTCTGAGGGCGCAGATCTACTTCTTGTCGCTGGTCCAAACCTCACGGACTGCTTCGCCAAAATCATCATAGATAACTTTCTTGGCAACCTTTGGCGTCTTGCTAACTTTTTTCGCAACTGGCTTAGCTTTCTTCTTTTTGCGATTATCTAAGGCTGAGACAACATCATTGATGTATGTTCGAGTCTGTCGCGGTTGGCTGCTAACAAATACCGATTTAGCGCGCGGCTTATCAGCAGGCTCACCCGTTTCACCTCGATTATGCTGTTTAATTTCGCCACCACGTGAGAGAAATTCTTCAGTCTTGCGCTGAATATCATCACGAGTTTTGTTTTTACTTTCACGATCTACCACAGAAGAAATCACCTTTTATTCAATTTCATAGTTTAACAGTGTCGCCCCTGCTTGCCCACAAAATCATCAGCCTAATCAAAAAGATCTAGCTGCAATGCGCGCCCAGGCTCGCCTGCATCAATAAAGCGCACCCCCAATCCCATCAAACGCACTGGGCGAGCACCGCGCTGCCAGGCCTCATCAAAAAGGCCTTCAAAGCTTTCTAGGGGCAAACTGTCAGTGGCAGCTCGCTCTAGAGTAGTACTGGTAAAGTCATTAAATTTTATCTTGAGAAACTGCTTGGTAACTATGTAATCACTGTCCACCTTACGCAACCGACTGCGCAGCTCTAGCAACAGCTCAGGTAACTTCAACATACAGGCGGGCTGGTCGGCTAGATCCCCAGAATAAGTTCGCTCAACGCTGAGAGACTTGCGTCGACTGTTGGCGTTTACCGGTCGATTATCTATGCCGCGACAGAGGTCGTGAAGACGCTTGCCAAAAACGCCAAATTTATCCACTAAATCCAATAACTCAAAGGCCTGTAAATCACCGCATGTTTTTACCCCGAGGCGCGACAGTTTTTCATTAGTTACTTTGCCAACGCCATTAATACGCTTCACCTCAAGCTGCTTAACAAAAGCCGCAATATTCTGCGGCGTTATCACATATTGGCCGTCGGGCTTATTCAGATCACTGGCGACCTTGGCGAGAAACTTATTTGACGCAACGCCGGCAGAGGCGGTAACGCCCACTTCCTCGGCGATGGTACGGCGGATTTCCTCGGCAATCAGAGTGGCACTGCCGCTGCACTGAGTACATTCGGTAACATCCAAAAAGGCCTCATCCAGGGAAAGCGGCTCGACTTTGTCGGTGTAGCGATAGAAAATCTGGCGAATTTTCATCGACGCTTCACGATACTTGGCCATGGTTCCGGGAACGACCACTAAGTCAGGGCAGAGTTTTAGCGCCTGACCCGTAGGCATAGCAGATCTGACACCGTATTCCCGGGCCTTATAATTGCAGGTAGCAACCACACCGCGACGATCTGACTTGCCGCCAATAGCGATTGGGTACTGGCGCAGAGAGGGGTCGTCACGCATTTCCACCGCGGCATAAAAACAATCGCAGTCACAGTGTATAATTTTTCTTATAGCGCTACCCGGTTCCATCAAAAGGCCTTTGATAAGGACATTGCTTGAAATGACAGTAATCACCAAAAGCCTTGTAACAGAGCTTTATTGAGACAGATGTCAGGGTAGCTAGAATACTAGATGATGGGTTGGGAGCCAACCGAGCACTGGCATTATGACCAGTGCCCGGGAAATCACTCAGGCGTTCTCACCAAACTCATTGCTGCCCACACGCACACCGAAACGCTTTGAAATAATTTCTGGCAACAACAGCATGGCTGGCGTTAACAGCAGCGTCAGAATAGTAGAGAGCAACAGACCATTGACGATGGCACTAGCCAGAGGCTGCCACCAAGTAGAGACCATACCACCAGCTTCGAATGTGCGATTAATAATATCGACACTGTACCCATTGGCTAGAGGTAACAGACCAACAACAGTGGTAATGGTGGTTAACATAACCGGGCGGAAACGTGATTTAGCAGCAGAGAACACGGCATCTGCTGCACTTATGCTCGGATCACTGCGGCGCAAGAAGTTGTAACTATCGATCAGAACAATATTATTATTCACCACGATACCCGCCAAGGCGACTATGCCCACGCCGGTAAGAATAGTACTAAATATCGCCTGAGAGATAAGCAACCCCAGCATTACGCCGGCTGTAGACATAACCACTGAGAATAGAATTAGGAATGCCTGATAGAAGCTATTGAATTGCATTACCAACATAATCAACATCAGTGACATCGCCAGAGAGAATGCCACACTGAGGAAGGCAGCAGAATCAGCCTGCTCTTCGTTGGCGCCCCGGAATATCACTTTGATCGAGTCGTCTATATCTTGAGTCGCCAACCATTCTGAGATAGCACTGGTTTGATTATCCGACAGATAGCCATCCTCAGTATTCGCCAAAATATACACTGTCTCAAGCATGTCAATGCGCTGTATGGCATCGACTCTAGGCTTTGCTACACGCTCACTGAAACTACTGATCGGCACTGGACCGGATTGAGTGTTGACGCGCAACTCGTCGAGCGCTGCCAGTTGTCGGTTTTGCTCAGGGTAGCGCAGGCGAATCTCAACTTCGTCATCAGCGTCATCGGGGCGAAATTCGCCTAGCATCACGCCATTGGTTACCATCTGGACCATCTGTCCAACATTGGCAACATTGACGCCAAGCATTGCTGCATGGGGCCGATCGACAACGATCTCCCACTGAATACCGGCGAGGGGCAAAGTATCTTCTATATCGCGCAAGCCTTCGACATTGAGTTTTATCCAGTCGCGAATCTCAGCGGTGGTCTTGTACATCAGCTCACGGTCGGCTGACGAAATCTGAATTTGAATATCCTTGCCCACCGGTGGCCCGCCTTCAACTTCCTTACCGGTAACATAAATTCCTGGCATATTCGCGGTGGATTGGCGAATCTCAGCAAAGATCTCAAGGCTGCCGCGCTCACGCTGACCTCGGGGAAAGAGCTCCACCAAAAAGGAACTGATCTTATCGCGGCTAGCGTCCCGCTCAAGAGTTACTGAATTGCCCTCACTAAAGCCATAGAGCTGCTGGATACCCTCAATGGAGCTGATTCGCTGTTCGACCTCAGCGGTAATTTTGCGCCGCTCTTCGACGGAGAGGTTGCCCTGAGCGCGAACGTTAACCACCCCGTAACGGTTTTCAATATCGGCAAAAAATGCCTGGCCTGCACCATATTTGCCATAACCAAAGAAGATCGACACCAGCAGTAATATTGCGACTACAGAGGATATGGCCGGGCGCGCAATAATCGGCGTCAGGGTCCTGAGATAAAAATTTAGCAGGGGTTGGAAAAGATTTTTGGCCGACTCTTCAGAGCCATGATCCTCAGGTAGTTTCTTAGACTTTCCGCGTCGACGCGAAATAACAATCCCCAAAGTCGGCGCAAAAATCAGCGCGTAGGTCAGAGACCATCCAAGTACTGCAAACACAGTGATCGGTAGATAGGACATAAACTCGCCGGCAACGCCGGGCCAGAATAGCAACGGCAAGAAAGCGGCCAATGTTGTGCCTGTCGAGGCGATTACCGGAATCGCCATTCTCTTTACTGCAATCAGATAGGCTTCGCGATTCGACAACCCCTCCGAGGCACGGGTATTGGCGAATTCCACCACCACAATTGCACCATCGATAAGCATACCCAGAGATAGCAGCAGGCCAAACATCACCATAAAGTTAAAGCTAAACCCGAGCAGATAGATAACGATCATCGCGCCGAGCAGACAAAATGGGATACCAAAACCGACCAAGAGCCCCGAGCGAACACCCAGTGTCGCGACGACCAAGACTAGAACTAAAGACATGGCAGTGAGAATATTGCCCTGTAGCTCACTGACCATTGATTGCGCATATTCAGAGCTGTCAAAAATATATTCAATATCGATATTTTGTGAGAACTGCCCCTGATAGCTCGCCACAGCGGCGCGCACATCGGCAACCGTCTGAATGGCATTGGCATTGAGCCGTTTGCGTACATCAATGGCGATTGTCTTCTTACCATTGATAGTACTAAAACCGCTTGCGTCTTTAAATGTGCGTCGCACATCAGCAACATCACCGAGGGTAATCACGCCGTCGGCAGTAAAACGTACAGGCAACTTGCGAATGTCGTCGGTCGTTTCAATCAGCGCTGGCACCTTGATACCAAAGCGACCCTGAGCCGCATCTATTTCACCAGCGGGAATCAGAAGATTATTTCCCCGCACCGAACGCAACATCTCATCAGCGGTTATGTTGTACTGCTCGAGTCTGTAAGGATCGAGCACGGCTTCTACCACTTCATCTCGATGACCGGAGATGTCCGCCTTTAGCACATTGGGCAGCATCTCAAGTTTGCGCTGAAAGAACTTGGCTGTTCTAAAGATTTCGCGTTCGGAGGCCTGTTCGCCGGAAAACGTAATCACAACGGTGGGCTCAGGACTGGGGCTTAGTTCATTGACTATAGGTTCTTTGGTATCTTGGGGAAACTCCGCTTTAGCGCGGTCGACTGCCTCCCGCACCTCAGAGACAACTTTATCGATATCTTCGCTGATATCGAACTCCGTCATAATATAGATCGCACCCTCGCGGGCAACGGCATTTATTTCCTCGAGACCATCGAGTGTCTTAAGCTCTTTCTCCACCGGTCTGATAAGTAGTCGGGTACCGTCTTCAGGTGAAATGCCATCATGTCTCACCATGATCATAACCAATGGCAGAGTGACGTTAGGATTAACTTCTACTGGCAGGGCAATACGCGCCATGGTGCCGGCAAATAATACTAGAAGCATTATTGAGAGTGTGGCTCGAGCATGATCGACAATCAGATTGAGAAATTTCATTGGTTTTGTTATTCCGGTTACTGACTGTCAGAGCTGTCTAACTCAGAGCTGTTTGACTCGGAGCTACTAGAAGAAAGGCTGGTCTTATAGGAGACAGAAACCTGCTCAGCTTCAGTGACATAATTTTGTCCCACAGTTACCAGAGCCACTCTATCAGGCAGTCCAGTGACCCAAACACCGTCGCTATTTTCACCCACATTGGCTACAGACAATGACGAGATAATACCCTCGGCATTGACCGCACGAACCATCAAATGACCAGCATCATCGAGCAACACCAGACTGGAGGGAATAAGATGGGCAGACATGGGCTCTGCTGCAATTTGAAGACTTCCAGACATCCCCGCTAAAAAGCGCAATTGCGGATTAGCGATCGTCGCCTCAACGCGGTAACTGCGGGTAACTGGGTTGGCCTGGCGAGACAGATAACTAATTTTACCCTCAAGAGTTTCTCCGTTAACCAGAGTTAATCGCGCACCTCGAGTCAAAGAAATTTTGCCAATTTCTTGTTCAGTGATCACTGCAGAGACTTTTAATGGGTTGAGCTCAACCAACTGTGCACAGAGCTTCCCTGGCTGAACAAAGTCTCCCACTTCCACAGGTCGACGCTCAATAACGCCATCAAAGGGGGCCTTAATCGACAGGTTGTTCAGATCAAGACTGCTGCGCTTGAGGGCCACTCGAGCAGATTCAAGTCGCGTTTTAGCCTGGGCAATTGCCAACTCTGACTGGTAGCCACCCTGCTTCAGTTTTTGCGCACCCTGATATTCAATTGTGGCTTGATTGAGGCCAGCCTTAGCATGCTGAAAACGCTGCCTGCGGTCCTCCTGATCAACTTCACAGATTGTTTGACCTGCCTCAACTGAAACGCCTTCGTCTGTTGGAACAGCGACGATACGGCCAGCGATTTGCGCTTTCACATCTACAGATCGATTGGCTTCAGTTCGCCCACGCAACACCAGTTGTGGCTCATAGGCTTGAACTTCAAACCATTCAGCCTGCACCCTCGTAAGTTTTCGTTCGACTTCACTGGCGTTGTCCTCAGTTGCCGGAGAGGAAAACAAACCCGAGACTAACCACAGGCTAATTGCCAGGGCGATAATAAGAGAGACACGTACATTACTGTTCAAGGGTAGCCATCCAATTTTGCTTGTTATTATTAATGCTCTGTCTACGATAGAGTCCGTCTTATAGTTTACTTTGGATTTGGTTCTTATGCTGAGAAAATGTAGTCTGGATTGTTGACTAAAGGGTTCCCAATAGCTGGAAAGCAGTGCACTCGGTTGGGTTTTAGACTTGAATTAGCCCTAATAAAGCGAGGAATTGGCTCCTATTTTTCGACCTACAATGTGATATCCGCAACAATCCATCAGCCTTTAAAGTGTCACAGTTGGCATTTCACCTTTACTGGGTTGAACTCTTCTTTCCCTTGGGGACAATGGTGGTCCAGTAGGTCGGCGATGAATTCGCTGAGACACACAAAAGGGACTTTTAAAATGGACATTCAAGGTACCGCCGCGGGTGACGCAGCAATAGTGAGAAAAGTTAGCGAGACAGTTACAACGGCTAAGGAACCGTCTAAGAATTTAGTCTCTCAGCCAAGTAAATGGTTAAAGCGCTTATTTAAAGGCATGGCAATAATGACTGCCCTAGGTCTAACCTCGTTAGCAGCGGCACAATCCAATCTAGTAATGAATGGCAGCAGTGTCTATGCCGATCTGGGCAAAGATCAGTTTGCCGCAGCGCTCTATTTAGAGACACAACAGCAAAACCCGGGCATAACTCATTCAATGCAAGGACAAAAACGCATGGAAGTACGTGTCCTCAACAATTATTCCAAACGCCGCTGGTTCAACCTGTGGATGCAGAGTATTTCAATCAACAATAGTCGAGAGACCTTTTCCGATTCAGCTCAAGATCTTATTACCCTTATGCAGGCTCCAAAATCAGCGCCAAAAAGAGGAGATTTTATCGAGTATCTGTCGAGTCCTGACCGCGGCACTTCTATGCGCTTTAATGGCACCGAATTGGTGGCAGGGTTGCCATCAGAGGTATTTGCCCTTTTGCTCAATACTTGGATTGGTGCGATCCCTCCCACCACCAGCTTTAAAAATGAGATTCTTGGCAAGCAGAGCAATCCAGAGGCAGTGGCGCTGCTCAAGACCGTTACCACAGATCCGCAAAGAGTTAGTCTGGCTGCGTCCTGGATACTGCCTCCGGAACCTGCGGCAGTGGCAGAGAGACTGACAGAGAGAGCGACAACGGTAAAGTCAGTCATCTCAGTGAACCCAAAAGCCAAATTAGCGGCTGTAGCGACCACCGCGAACATAGGCACCAAGCCAATAGCGACTCAAGGCCAGAGTGAAGAACAAAATAAAGAGCAAAGCGCAGCGGTCAAGCTCATAGCAGATACTGATAATGCAGGCTCCAAGAGTGGCAGCCTTGCCAAAGCATCGGTTGAAACCGTTGCAGCTGACTCAGAAATTAACGCTGACATTGAAGACGAGGTCGACTTTAGTATCACTGAGGCTCTTGCCATGCGTGACTACACGCCTCTAGTCGTACAAAAGATCTACAAAAAAATCAGCTACCCCAGCCGCGCCATTGACCGGGGCCTTGAAGGTACTGTGCGTATGTCGATAGTTGTGAGTAAGTCCGGGGCTCTGAAGAAAGTCATAGTAGCTCAAAAAAGTAGGCACTCGATACTCAACAAAGCCGCCATTAAAGCCACTGAGCGTGCCGCGCCCTTTCCTGAGCTGCCAGCTGCGCTAAATACAGATCATTTCGAAATTACCGTACCCATAACCTTTAAACTGAAGTGAAAATAGCAGCGGCACAGCTTCTCTGTGCCGCCAATCTATCAAGCCACTGGCCAATTTTTCAGCAAGTCGCTATAATCCGCGTCTGAAAAATTGGCCCTTCTCTCGGCACTATCAATTTCACTCAATGCCACTATCACTTTCACTATCACGGATTTGAAATCATGAGCTACAACGACATCCCGCCAGGCAATGATCTACCAAACGATATTAATGTAATTATCGAGATTCCAGCGAATCACGACCCGATCAAATATGAAGTAGACAAGGATAGCGATGCAATTTTTGTCGACCGCTTTGTCGCTACGCCAATGTTCTACCCAGCTAACTATGGCTATGTGCCTCAGACTCTGTCTGAAGATGGTGACCCACTGGATGTATTGGTTGTTTCACCTTACCCGGTAGTTCCTGGTGCAGTGATTCGCAGCCGCGTTGTAGGCGTGCTCAATATGACTGACGAATCTGGTGTAGATGCTAAGCTTCTCGCAGTGCCACACACCAAGCTGACCAAGATCTATGATGATGTTCAAGAAATTGGTGATTTGCCTGAACTGCTGCTAAAACAGATCGTCCACTACTTTGAAAACTACAAAGCACTGGAGCCAGGCAAGTGGGTTAAAGTCGATGGCTGGGACAATGCCGAAGCAGCCCGCGCTGAAATCATGTCATCTCGCGAGCGCTATCTGGCTGAGTAATCTTGGCCCCTTGGCTATGCTGCCAGTAAACGACAAGTTTGCTGGCAAAAAAAAACCGGCATCCAGGTGCCGGTTTTTTTATTCTCGTCAATTAAACAATCTTTGACCTAAGCTCCATCTAACTCCTCAAACAGCACGTCACCGTTTAACCCGTGCTTGCGCAGGACATCACGCAACCTTCTCAGGGCATCGACTTGGATCTGACGTACGCGCTCTCTGGTAAGACCGATTTCGCGTCCAACCTGCTCAAGGGTCTCTTCCTGATGGTGCAACAGACCAAAACGTCTAACTAACACTTCGCGCTGTTTTTCAGGCAGCTGAGCAAGCCATTTATTGAGTACTTCGGAAAGATTTTCGCCTTCGACCTGTCGCTCGGGACTACTGGCTCCCTCCGCAGAAATCGTTTCAATAAGGCTCTTTTCATTCTCAGCAACCGGTATATCAATAGATGATATACGCTCACTGAGACTGAATATCTTCAGCACATCTTCCACTGGCTTATCCACCTCTTCGGCAATTTCCTCCGGTGTTGGTGTGTGATCGAGCCGTTGAGCCAGTTTGCGCGAGGCGCGCACATAGACATTGAGTTCTTTCACTATGTGCACCGGCAATCTAATAGTGCGTGTCTGATTCATCAGCCCACGCTCAATAGTTTGCCTAATCCACCAGGTTGCATAGGTGGAGAAACGATAGCCCAGTTCGGGGTCGAACTTTTCTACCGCACGCATAAGGCCGATATTACCCTCTTCGATTAAATCGAGCAGTTCGAGGCCACGATTGACATAGCGACGCGCGATTTTAACCACTAATCGCAGATTGCTTTCGATCATGCGCTTGCGTGCTGATTCATCGCCTTTGAGGAGTTTTCGAGCGTAGAAGACTTCTTCTGCTGCCGTAAGTAACGGAGCATAACCAATCTCTTTGAGGTAGAGGCTGGTAGCATCAATAACCTGATGACTAACTTCCGATGAGCTTCCTTGATCGTCGTTTTGTACTTTTTCTATATCTACTTTTAACGCTGATTCCATAACGTCATAATCCCTTTAATGTTACTCCATGTTCCAAGTCACAATCTAGTGACCTCTCCAGAACGGTACCGCTTCCTTTTTTACATACTGCTTTTCAAATAACTTACTATCTACTACTTGCGTTGAGCTAGCTCAACATGGTTGACGATATAGCTGTCCAATTTATCAACCTCTTCAAACGCTTTCGATCTTAATTTCATCTATCTATCTCAAATAGGCCTCAGGATCCACTGGATACCCATCTTTGCGTATTTCAAAATACACCGTACCATCAGAACCCAATCGAGAGATAATTTCGGTCTGTCTTACGGACTGACCCTCTCTGACCATAATCTGATCATTGTGAGCATAGGCACTTAATAAAATCTCACTGTGCTTAATGATAACCAGCTTACCATACCCGCGTAAACCCTCTCCTGCATAAACTACGACACCCGGAGCTGAAGACCGCACCGCTGCTCGGCTGACGGACTTAATTTTTATTCCCTTATGCAGCTTGGGAAGGCTATATGACTCAACTATTTTGCCTTTAATCGGCCATTTCCACTGCCAATTAGTGCTATACACTACAGGACTAGGGACAGATTTAGGCTTAATTTTAAGGGTTTCTGTTACCTTTGGACTGGTCGCAGGAGCAATCGAAGTGGCCTTCCGCGCGGCTATTTTAGTCTTTTTAACTGCTTTACTAACAGTTTTAGCCGCCGCACTGCTTATTTTACTGGTATCCAATGACAGCAGTTGGCCGCGACTAATAACGAAAGGTGCTCTTATCCCATTAGCTCGCGCGAGCTTGCGGAAATCCAGGTCATAGCGCCAAGCAATGGAATAAAGTGTCTCACCTGATTCAACCTGATGCACCATTACGCGAGTACTAGGCGGCGCAGAACGGCTACTGACAGGCGCCGAGTTATTGCTGCTACAGCCGGCCACTAAAATGACCGCTATCAGCGCTAACGCAGAGACT
>Ga0102886_1001247_pt1 | contig 10572 bp, 9 predicted proteins | sample Colrivmet1550A02_FD_84499 | JGI IMG/M metagenome (GOLD analysis project Ga0102886, IMG submission 84499) | Estuarine microbial communities from the Columbia River estuary - metaG 1550A-02 | ecosystem: Environmental > Aquatic > Marine > Intertidal zone > Estuary | place: USA: Columbia River... | reverse complement strand
TATTAATGGACTTCTCATATTTGGCCACATCCCCATTTGATTTGGTAGAGGTAAGAACCAGTAAGCTACCCAAATTCTACCAACGTGTATTCCTGGAAAAACTAATGCACAAATAACAGCAAAAAGTGTCATTGTTTCAGCAAATCGATTAATAGCATTTCTCCAATTTTGCCTAAACAAATGTAAGATAGCAGATATTAAAGTTCCAGCATGACCAATTCCTACCCACCAAACAAAATTAATAATAGCCCAGCCCCAGAATACAGGATTATTAATACCCCAAATTCCAGTACCTTCCCACACAAGGAAGCCGAGAGTACCAACAAAAATAGATAATAGAGATAAAGCAAATCCAAATAAAAGCCACCATTGAACTGGAGTCTTAGCCTCAGGAACTCCTGCTATATCATTAGTAATAGTAGTAAAGTTTTGATTACCAGGAAGTAATTTCTCAGCACGAACTTCTGCTTTTGACTTTACTTTATTATCCAACATCTAATGATGTGCTCCCTGATGATTATTTGAAGATAGCTTAGGATTTTGATTTCTAATTTTTGCAAGATATGTGGTTCTTGGACTAGTACCAAGCTGTCCTAATAAAGCATAATCACGGTTGCGTCTTTTTGCTTTGCTAACTTCACTATTTGGATCATTGATATCCCCAAATTTAATAGCATCAGCTGGACAAGATTGTGCACAAGCTACCTTAATATCTCCATCAACTAAATCTCTATTTTCATTGCCTGCTTTAATACGAGCTTCACTTACGCGCTGATAACAATAAGTACATTTTTCCATAACCCCTCTAAAACGCATACTTACATCAGGATTCATGGCCATCTGTACTACTTCTGGAAGATCTCTTGTATAATTGTAAAAATTAAACTTTCTCACCTTATAAGGACAATTATTCGCACAGTATCTTGTACCTAAGCAACGATTATAAGTCATTTGATTCACGCCATCTGTAGAGTGAGTAGTTGCCCCTACTGGACACACCTGTTCACAAGGCGCTAATTCACAATGTACGCATGCAACAGATTGCGTAGATACTTCTGGATTGTCAGGATCGCCAGAAAAATAATTATCGATACGAATCCAGTGCATCTCTCTACCATTCATTACCTGTTGCTTACCCACTATAGGAATATTATTCTCACTCTGACAAGCAATAGAACAAGCATTGCAACTGGTACAGCTTGTCAAATCTATCGACATACCCCATTGATGCCCTTTTGAATAATCATATTCAGGTTCAGGATTATACATTGAATGGTCTGCCCAACTTCTGCTCTTATCTGGCTTATGTTCTTCAACTATATCCTGAACAAACTCGGGATGTTTTTTATACTTTTCTAATGTTGACTGCTTCACTAAGTCAGGAATTCTTGATTGTACTTCATTTGTAGATAAGTCGCTAAATCCTGGTGCCGCAAGTTTATCTTCTTCAAGACCATAATGCTCTTGAGTGCTTGCTAATGGATATGTCTCGTTAAGAGTTTTAATATCAGCATTCATCGCATAACCCATATTTGAACTCGTTCTTAATGGATATACATTGAAACCTACACCACTACCAATTCTACCAGAAAATTCTCTACCATAGCCTAATTCAAGCGTAATTGTTTTTTGATTTTGTCCAGGTACAATCCATGCTGGAACTTTAACACTTGCATTCCCTAATGATATTTCAATCATCTGGCCATTCTTAATATTTAATTTTTTTGCAACTTTCATACTAACAAAAGCAGCGTTATCCCATGTCAAACTAGTTATCGGCTTTGGGATCTCTTGCAACCAACCATTATTCGCATATCTTCCATCATAAACAGAAGAAGATGGTGTAAAGATTATTTCAAATTTATTATCATCAAGAGTTTGGTCTTTATTTAGTACTGCTGTAGAAATCTTATTTTGAGTACGAACTTTTTGACTGCTTAACAATGGCTTAGTATAAATCCCTTCATGCAAGATTTTTTCCCATTTTCTTTCGAAATTTGCCTCATTAATAATACTATTTTCCCAAACTTTTTTAACTATATCATAAGAACTTCTATCTTCTTTAAAAATAACAGGAGTTAAAACCTGCACTGCACTTTTTGAATCAAAGAGCGGTCTAATTTGTGGTTGAATAATACTTGCATAACCATCATATGTCATTGCATCTCCCCAAGTTTCAAAGAAGTGAGCTTGTGCAATATGCCATTGACAATGTTTTGAAGTCTCATCATAAAAATTGCTTAAATGAACCGCAGATTTTACTTTCTTAAGAGATGCTTCAAAATTACAATCAGACGGAGCGTCATATACTGGATTACCTCCTAAGATAATTAGATTATCTATTGAACCTTTAGCCATTTTCTTACATAATGACTTGAAATCTTCCATTGAGGTAACATGTGCTTTATTTAGTGGGTAATAATCAATTGGTGCCTTTAATTGGTTATTAATACCTGCAATTAAACAATGAATATCTGCTGATAAGTCGCTTCCACCAAGAATAATAGATTGTCCTTTATTCTTTATTAAATCTTCTGCAACGGTTTTAATCCATAAATGGTTAGAAGTTTTCACCGGCTTAGCATCAATTCTTAATCCTAATTTTTTTAATTCTCCAGCAAGCTCTCTTAAAACTAAAGCAAACTCATGATTTGGAACATTTAAACGATGATCTGCACTAGATCCAGTAGGAGTCATAAAGCTTTCTACAACATATAATCTATTCATTGTGCTTTTTTCATCTTCTAAGTCTCTATTTTGAGCAAATTTTCGTGTATGATACACAGAATTATCTTCAACGCCTAAGAAGTCAGACCCTATAGAAAGAATTGTCTGCGCATTTTCTAAGCGATTGAAGGGTTGTAATTTTTTACCAAAAGCTTTTTCAATCCCTTTATATAAATTCTCATTATTCACCGGTTCATATACAATCCAATCTCCATTTGGATATGCTTTCTTAAATTTGTTATGCATAAACTGCATTGTTGGCGATGAAGACTCTTGTAACAAAACTGCCAATCCCTTTCCTTTTGAATCATTTATTGATTGAGCATATTTAATATACTCTAACCAATCTACCTTCTTCCCATTAGATCTAATACCTCTAGACCTATCAGGATCATACATATCTAATGTAGTAGCTTGAGAAAAAGAATTAGATTTACCCATTGATGCAGGATGTTTTTCATTACCTTCAACTTTTACTGGCCTTTCATCATGATTCTCAATAATTACTCCTAGAGCATTATTTTTAAAAGGCATAGTACTTGCATAGTGTTTAGGAATTCCAGGTATAGTTGCTATTTCAGCCTCTACATATGGAATAATTTTTTGTACAGGTTTTTTACAACCTTCTAAACCTGCTAAAGCTACTGATGCTGCTACTAATGATAAGAAATTTCTTCTAGACAGTCCGTTATCTTCATGATGTTCAGATTGTTTTAAATATCTATCATAATCATCTGAAGAAGAAATATCTTTTAAGCTCTTCCAATAACCAAATTCATACGATTGAACAGTATTTTGATCGACTTGGTTAGTCTTTACAAATTCTTCTGACTTATTTTTTATCTGTGACATTTTTGACAATCTCCTACAGGTCTTGCATCTCCATGCTGCTCTACCCAAGATGATACAAAATCATCGTAATCTGCCGGTGGAGTCCAATACATATTTGTTACTTCATTCTTAGGTCTAATCTCTGGAGTATCAGACCTATGGCAATCTAAACACCAATCCATACTCAAGGGCTTAACCTGATAGACCACTTCCATTTCTGCTATATTTCCATGACAAGATATACAGGCGACTCCCGAATTAACGTGTACGCTGTGATTAAAATATGCGTACTCTGGTAGCATATGAACTTTAATCCACTCAATTGGTTTTCCAGTTTCCCAACTCTCTCTAACCAATTTTAATTTTTCACTATCTGTCTTTACATATGTGTGACAACCCATACAAGTTTCTGTAGGTGGAATGACAGCAGAATAAGATTGTTCGACTCCAACATGGCAGTAACGACAGTCTATACCCATATCTCCAGCGTGTAATTTATGGCTGTATGGTACAGGTTGAACTGGTGCATAACCTACATCAGTATAATACGGTGATCCATAATACCAAATAAAAGAAGATAACGAGAATAGTAAAAGGAACACTCCTGTCAGGAATATGCCAGTAAAATTATTTGTCCATCTTGGAAATAGTTGCATTATTTTTTATTTATATTAAAACCATTTAAAATAGAGGTAAATCTCGCTCTGACATTACACCAGAATTAGTCAACCAGTCAAGCAATTATAACATAAGTGTTATCTTTTCCTGATTTATTAAATAAATTTGGTCCAATGAATGAGTCTTATAAAATTATATCATCATCGATGCTCTATTGGTTTTCTCAAAAAAAATGGTTTGTTTTTAGTGTTTTACTAGCAATTTTTTTATTAAATCTAAGTACGCCGATAGGATTAACTGTAGCTGGGTATCATAGTCTCATAATATTATTAATGGTTTTTACTTTAGTAACATTTGAACCTATACCATTTCCAGCAATAGCTCTATTAACATTAGTACTACAAGTATTACTAGGAGTAGCACCACCAGATGTAGTAGCAGCATCATTCATGAATGATGCCGTATTATTTGTCATGGGATCTCTTATGTTTGCTATTGCCATTGTACACCAAGGACTAGACATAAGGCTGGCAAAAGTTATTATAAAAATGTTTGGGAGAAATAAAAGATTATTTCTTGCAGGATTAATGACCGTTTCAGCAATTCTTTCATCTTTTTTAGGGGAACATACAATTATTGCTATTATGCTACCAATAGGATTATCTGTTATAAAAAATGTTGATACAACACAAACGGATGGAAAAAATGCTGTATTATTAACTCTATTTTCTGTGGCATATGGTACTATTATTGGGTCTATTGGAACTCCATCTGGCGGGGCCCGTAATGTGATTATGATTAATTACTTGCAAGAGTTTAGTAATATTAATATTGATTACTGGGAGTGGATGAGACATGCTTATCCTATATTGATAGTACAGCTCATTGTTGCATATTTTGTATTACAATTTGCATTTCCAACGACCTTAAAGAATATTCAAATTCAAGGATATAAAAAGAAGGTAGCAGCATCAAATACTAAAAATAATATTAACCATTTGTTTTCTTCTCTTATTATTTTATTTATTGTTACTAGTTGGTTCTTATTTAATGAAGAATTTGGTTTGGGCATTATCGCATTATGTGGTGCATTAATCTTTATGATTTGCGGAATGGTATCATGGGAAGTAATCAATAAAAATACGAACTGGGGGGTCATTCTTCTATTTGCTGCAACTATATCATTAGGATTTCAAATTAATGATACAGGAGCATCATCTTGGATGGTTGAAAAATTTAATGGTATGTTAGCCTTAATGCCTGAAAGCAGTTTAAACCTTAGTTGGTCTTTTATGGCCATATTAACAGGATTGACTGCAAACTTTTTTACAAGTTCAGCTACTATTTCATTATTAGGTCCTATGGCAATTGAATTACAACCTTCCGATATATCTTTTGCTCTTTCTGCTGCTATTGCATCAGGATTTTCATTCCTTACAGTTATTTCATCTCCTACTGCAATGATTATTTATTCTACAGGACTTGTTAGTACTAGAACTTTTTTTAAAGTTGGCCTATTGATGTTTACTAGTTCAATTGCTATTTTATATTTAATGTCAAAATTCTATTGGGTAACGCTATGAATATCTTAATCGCAATTGGTGGAAAAGAATATTCCAAACCAACATTAGATCTTGGAATGAAAATTTCAAATGCATTTGAAGCAACTACCACTATTGCATATGTAGGTAAAAAAATTAGTCAATTTTCTGAGAAAGATGTTAGTGTTGTACATCAAAATTTAGATGATAGAGAGTTATATAGGCCAGGAGTTAGAACTTTAGAATGGGCATATGATTTTCTACAATCAAAAAATTACATCGAACAACAGGACAACAATATTACTTTTAATGACCACCTTCTTATTGATGAAGAAAATTCTAGGATGCGCGTTCTATTAAAAGGAAATCATTCAAATAAAATTGATTTAATCTTGCGTACTGGTGAAATCATTGATCAACTCAGATCCGAAGTAGAAGCTAACAATCACGATATAACAATCATTGGTGGTGGTGGAAATAAAGGTATGCATCATAAATTAGTACAATTTATTGATAGCTCTGTAATGGTTGTAAAGAACTATTCAGTCAATAAGAAGTATAAAATATTACTACCTGTCAACAATTCTTTAGGTTCAAATAAGGCAATTGAAATTGCTCAACAGTTTGCAAAATCTAAAAAGTTATCTGTAGAAATTATTACGGTATTAGAGAATAAACCTTCTGATGAAAGATTGAAAAACATATTAGCAAAAACTAAAAAAAGATTTACAAATGCAGGTATTAGAAATACCGCAACAGTTCTTGAAGGTAATCCCATAGAAACTGTGGTGAAATATGCTAAAGATGATAGTCTTGTTATGCTTGGAGTCTCTCCAAAAAATCCAATCTTGAAATACTTTTTTGGGAGCAAACCAATTAGCATTGCCCAGCAATGTAATTGTCCCGTATTAATCGCTAAGTAAGCGCATCTAATACTTCGTCATAATTTGGTTCATGTCCAGTTTGATTCAATAACTGTGTATAGCCCACTGTCCCATCGGTATTTATAATTACCACAGATCGAGCTAAGAGTCCTTGAAATTTTCCATTCATATGTAAAACACCATAATCATTTGCAAAGTCATAGTTACGCATATCAGAAAGGAAAAGAACACTATCTAAATTATTAACAGCACAAAATTGTTTTTGACTAAAAGCCAAGTCCCTAGATATACAAATAACTACTGTATTGTTCATATCGCCGGCAAGCTCATTAAACTTATGAGCTGAAGCTGAACATACTGGCGTAGCTAAACTAGGAAAAATATTTAATACCAATCGTTTCCCTTCAAAATCTTTTAAAGTCATGTTTACTAAATCATTGTTTGCTAATAAAAAATCTGGTGCTTTGGAGCCTACACTAGGCATTGTTCCTGAAAGATCAACTACCTGCTCTCCTAGTTTTATTTGTGTCATAATTTTCTCTTTTCTTTGTGTTAAAACGTTTAAATTGGATTTAAATTTAAAACAGTTAAAACAATTTAATAGGAGTTTTTTTATGAGTGATACCAAAAAATTTATCTTACCAACATTACCATATAATGCAAACGATCTTGCACCAACAATATCGTCTCAAACAGTAGACTTGCATTATGGAAAACATCACCAAGCATATTTCAATATGCTAAACACCTTCGCTGAAGGTACTAAGTTTATGGATATGGATTTAGATGAAGTCGTAGTAAAAAGCTTTCAAGAAAACAATAAAAAAGTCTTCAACAATGCAGGTCAAGCTTGGAATCATATTTTATATTGGGATCAAATGAAACCTGGTGGAAGCAAAACCCCTCATGGAAAATTATTAGAAAAAATAAACGAGTCTTTTGGAGACTACGATACATTTAAAACCAACTTTACACAACAAGCAGTTGGTGTATTTGGTAGTGGATGGGCATGGCTGATTGAAAAAGATGGCAAGCTAGACCTAAGAGGATTGCCAAATGCTGAAAATCCCCTAGCACATGGTGAACATGCACTGATGGGGATTGATGTATGGGAACATGCCTATTATCTAGATTATAAAAATGTAAGACCTGATTACGTCAAAGCAGTTTTAGATAATCTGATAAATTGGGATTTTGTTGCCGATAGATTAGGTTAAAATTTAAAACGATGGTTTCCTTAGTTGTCAATGGAACGTTTCCCAAGAATTCTAATATTGTTGATAAAATTAGATCTTCTGAAGTAATCATTGCTACCGATGGTGCTGCAAATTCCTTATTAAAAAATAATATTACTCCACATTATGTAGTAGGAGACTTGGACTCAATCGATTCTGGTACTCAAGACAACGTTAAACATACTATTAATACTCCAGATCAATCAAAAACTGATTTAGAAAAAGCGTTAGAATGGTGTACTGACAACAATTATTTGTCTTTATCAATTTTTGGAGTGTCGGGAAAAAGTGAGGATCATTTTTTAGGAAATTTTTTTGCTATCAATGAGTATTCTGACACAATAAGTTGTACGATTTATACAGATTATTCTACTATTACACCATGCATAGGAAAAACTGTATTTAATTCTTTTAAAGGCGAAACGGTTAGTATTGTCAGCTTTGAACTAAATAATAAAGTGACCTCAACAAACCTTAAATATACTTTGGATGCATATAAACTATCCCCTTCTTCAAGAGCGCTTAGAAATCAATCTTTGGGAAATAATTTTACCATTGAGTCTTCAGAAAAATTAATGGTCTTTCAAATTAAAGGCTAGAGGCTAGCCGTACTTGCTAAGCTATTTGATTTTGCTCTAGATAATAATGTTTCTTGAGCTGCTTTAGCATTTTCTGATTTTCCTGCCCATATTTTTAATGCGCTTTGCTGTAACGCTCTTCCATATGAAAAAGTTACATTCCAATTAGTGTCATGCTTATTAATCTCATTTAAGTGTAAGGTTGCAAGTTCATCAGACTGCCCTCCAGAAAGAAAAGCTATTCCAGGAACTTTTGATGGGACATTCTTTGTTAAGCATTCTAAGGTTTTTTGTGCTACCTCTTCTACGCTTGCTTGATTCTCGCAATTATACCCAGATAATACCATATTAGGCTTAAGCACTATCCCCTCTAAATCGACATTATGTTTTTCTAGCTGATCAAATACAGTCCTTAATGTTCTATCTGTTACGTCAAATGAGGTATCAATAGTATGAATACCGTCCATCAATACTTCTGGCTCTACTATTGGCACTAAATTAGCTTGTTGACATAATACAGCATACTTCGCTAACCCTTCTGCATTGGCTAAAATACAATCATCTGATGGAATCCCGTCACCTAGAGTAATCACCGCTCTCCATTTTGCAAAACGTGCTCCTAAACTATAATATCTAGATAGTCTTTCATCTAATCCATCTAGTCCAACAGTCACTTTTTCCTCTGGATGATCATTAAAACTTTGAAGTCCTCTATCTACTTTAATTCCAGGTAGAATAGATTGGGATTCTAGATATTGAGGGAATAATGTATCAGTTTTCAATTCTTTCTGATGAAATGTCTCATCAAACAAAATTATTCCACTAATATATTCTGCAAGATTATCGCAAGTAAATAGCATATTACGGTAAAAATTTCTATTCTCGTCAGTAGATTCTGTATTAATACTTTCAAATCTTTTCGTGCAAGTAGGGGTACTCTCGTCAGCTGCTAAAATGCCTTTGCCTTTTGCCACCATTCTTGCTGCAACACTATGTAATTCAGACATTTGGTTCTCCTAAATTATATTCATTGGTAATTAACTTAACATCTCCCGTATTTCCAAAGATTATCTTTGAAGTCACTACTGCTTTATCATTTTCAAATTTTACTCCAGGAACCCATCCTGTACAAACACCACTTGCTATAAAAAATGTATCATCGGATGTACATAGATCGTTGGCGTTCCAAATTTTATCAATATTGCTACCAACCATTTTACGAGCTCTATTTTCAAATTCTGCATCATAAAAAACTAATTGGCCTTCAAAAAATCCTCCTAATGCTCTTACTGCGGTGGCAGTAATAACACCTTCTGGAGCTGCGCCAATACCATACAATAAATCTACTTCTCCCTCAACTGCTTTTAATCCTCCGGTTATATCTCCATCTCCAATTAAAATAGGTTCAACTCCGAAGGAGTGCATCGATGCAATTAAATCTTTATGACGATCTCTATCCATAATAATAACTTTTAACTCTTTAACTTCTTTATTTAAAACTTTTGCAGTAGCTACTAGATTTTCTTCAACCGTTTTTGCTAAGCCAATATGACCAATTAATTCTTTTCTGCCACACAGCTTGTTCATATAAGTGTCTGGAGCATGCAATAAAGACCCTGACGGCGCACCTGCAAGTACAGCAATAGAATCTGGTAAATCAAGAGCACAATGATTGGTACACTCTAATGGATCTACTGCAATATCAACTTTTATATCACTATCTTGATTGCCTAATTGCTCTCCGATGAATAACATAGGCGCTTCATCTCTTTCGCCTTCCCCAATTACTACTGTAGTTAAAACATCCTGAGCGCTTAGAACTGATCTCATTGCTTCTGTAGCAGCTTGATCAGCTAACTTTCCATCCTTACAACCTCTCAATTTTGCTGCAGCAATGGCTGCTTTTTCAGTAGCTTCTAAAAATGGATGATAATGTTTTGCTATTTTATTCATTTATCGTCTCCTTTTAAAAAATGATATTACAAGAATACTAATCAGGATTAATGTTTTCATTTAGATTTCTTTTCAGCAAAATAAAATGGTAAATATAATATATAAAAAATGATTGCAACCAGTGGAAATACAGGGAATACATGCCACGGAGGGGATGGAAACAATGACATTAATGAATCTCCCGCTGGAGCCTTCATTAAATACC
>Ga0102886_1001239_pt1 | contig 10610 bp, 5 predicted proteins | sample Colrivmet1550A02_FD_84499 | JGI IMG/M metagenome (GOLD analysis project Ga0102886, IMG submission 84499) | Estuarine microbial communities from the Columbia River estuary - metaG 1550A-02 | ecosystem: Environmental > Aquatic > Marine > Intertidal zone > Estuary | place: USA: Columbia River... | reverse complement strand
ACTTGGGCTATATTCATTTGTCTGGTAATAGAAATAAGTCTGGCAAGAACAGAATAGTTCCTGTACCTATTTACATAAGAGAATTACTTGTTAAAGGGCAACCTCATCACAATATATTTACAGACACTACAAGTCCTTTAAATGAAGACTATTTTAAGACACTTTGGGGGCGCTTTAAGAGGGTTTCTAAACTTCTTGAACAAGACCAAACACTCTACTCTTTTAGACACTCTGGGGCTATAGAAATATTTAAGAGAACAGGTTCAATAACCAAGCTACAGAAAGCTATGGGGCATTCATCTATAAATGTAAGTCTAACCTACTTGAGAGGTTTAGAAATAGCTGAACTGAAAGAAGAGGATATGCCACAAATTAATTTTCATTAACTTTGAGATAATAAAATATAATATCTAAATTAAAAAACATGACTAAGTCTCCTATTATTTTAAAAGACTACAGAGTAAATTTTATTAATTGGCACCCTGATACATTAGCCGAAGAAAAGTCTATTGATGGAGAGCTACAAGGGCATATTATGCACTTTAAATTAGAATTTAAGGGAAGGGTAGTTATTCTGGGAATTTATTATTGGACTTGCGAGTATAAGCCAGGCGCTTGGAGTCCAGAAGAAAAATGGTATTTTACTGATGAATTAGAAATTAATTTTAAGGAAGGGGAAGAAATAAAAATAAATATGAAAGAAAGTTCCGGAATATTTAGTGAGAAAGAAGAAGAAGAGATATGTGGAGCAATAGAAAAAATACTATACGTTGACGGTGTTATGGAAGAACGAGGTATTGAGGATGAAGGTCTAATAGGAAACAATATAAATTTATAATTCTTACCAAAAATTTTAATTTCACTTTAATTGTAACCATGGCTTTTTCTATGTTTTAGAAATAGCTGAACTAAAAGAAGAAGATATGCCTATAATCAAATAAATTAGTTTTTGATTAAGCGCAAGGTTGTGTCTCTGTTAACCACTAGAAAATATAATCCACTGGGAAGATTTTGTGCTGATATAGATGTTTCTGTATCTAGTGGGGTTAAAAAGTCAACCTTTCTACCTATCAAATCAAACACTTCGATAGTGTTAATAATATGGTTTGATTCAATATGCCAAAAATCTTGAGTTGGATTTGGATAAATTTTTAAGGTTGCGGAGCTGTATTCATCATTATTTAGTGTCTCAACGACATTTACATACCCAATGGAAAGTGCTTCACTCACAATGTTTTGGTTAGACGAACTAGATAAAACAACACTACTGAATTCAAAGGGGTATTGTCCATTAGCCACAGTATTTTCTATGAATACAGGCAATTGTAAGATTGTTTCATCACCAGGGATTAAATAATCATTACTAACAGTGTATATAACAAATCGATAAGTATTATTACCCTGAAAGGATAAAGACATACTAAAATTATCAATAATTGACTCTTCAACGATATTATCAGTATCTAATACAAAACCTTCAGGAAGCGTTACATCAAACTGTATCCCTCTTATGTCGTCATTATTAGCTAAATTTAGCTCTATTGCCCAAGTTTGATTTCTTAGAACATCTTTATCTACGATTTTTAAGTAGTTAGGTGAAAAAACTTCTGCTAAAACCGTGATAATTTGCTGCTCTTCAGGAGAATTATTTCTTATAGAAATGTCCTGATTAAAACTTCCAATTTGTATCGGATCAAAAATAAGCTCAACGGACGTACTTTCTCCAACGGCTAATGTTGTTGGTATAGCAAGTGGAAAAGATAAAGCTGATGCTTCAAAAACTAGTTCATCTATTACTAATTCAGCTGATCCAGTATTGGTAAGCGTAATATTGGTAGTTCTTGTCTCTGTGATTGGAACACCCCCATAATTAATTGTTTGAACACTTGTTGACAAATAGGGTGCATTGATGGTGAAACTTCCGTTGTACGCTTCAGAAAGGATATCCCCTAGTTCAACATTAGAAATAATAGAATTTGAAATAGGTAGCGTGTATGTTCCTGAAGTAATGTTTGGAATGACCTTAAAACTAAACACCTCTCCATCATTACCAAGAAAATCAGCATTTGACCCAGAGTATGACACAAATCTTAAGGTGTTACTATCTATCATATTTGCAGCAATGTTGTGATCACTAGCTCTAGTTGTAAACGCTACAGAATTTTCCACATAACTAACATCATTAGGAAGGGTAACATCAAATTGAAAGCCACTAAAAGGTTCCATATTAGAAATACTAACAGGAATAGTGATTTGGGTACTTGACTCGCCTTGCCCATAACCAATATGAATTTCATTTACAGCAAAAATATCCGCCTGAACTGTTGTGGTCTGAAGCGCTCTTAAAGCATCTTGATCGTTGGTGGTAAAACTAAGTTCTTTTGAAATAACTTGCTTAGAAGAGGTGTCTACGTTTATGGTGAACGAGCTGTTGTTTCCTGGACTTATGGTTACTGGAGAACTTTGGTTAATAGAAAATGGAGTGTCCAATGTATGCCCTGATATAATTAAATCCTGATTACCAGTATTTGAAACACTGACGCTTTGAGTTGGTGATGATTCCATGGGAATTTCTCCAAAATCAACAGAGCTAGTAACTAAATTATAGCGTGGACCAAGTATAGTAACACTTCCATTGGAGGAGCTAACCCCTAATGACGCTCCATTAGCATCAGAAAGAACAATATCAGAAAGATTTAAATTGTATGTGCCAGGTTCATTTTTACTATTAAAACTTAAATTTAAAATAGCTCCATCACCAATACTTATAACCTCATTAGCAGCAGAATACACCAGCACTCTAATTGTATTGTCATCTATTGTGCTAACAGAAAGGGTGTGGTTTTCTGCTCTTGAGGTCAGTGCACTTGTATTTGACAGCTCATACGCTGATTCATTATGAGAAATGTCAAATTGAAATGCAGTTACTTCAGAGGTATTATCAAGTGAAATCTCCACAAAAAATGAGGAGTTCACCCCAATAGACTGAGTATTTACATTAAAACTGTTTTGAGCAAACACAAAGCTTGAAAACGATAGAAGTATGATTAGTTTTTTCATTGTGTTTATACTTATTTAAGTATTAACAGTTTGTGGTTGATTAGTTGTTCACCGCTGTTGTTACCAGCGCTAATAATCACAACATAGTTCCCTTTTTGTAGTGAATTTAGATTAAGATCTGCTTGTTGCATGCCTTCCTCTCGCTCAATAGCTTGTATCCATACCAATCGTCCAACCATGTCATATACTTTTGCAACAGTACCATCCATATTTTTAGGTAAGTAATATTCAAGAGTTATCGCTCCATTTGAAGGATTAGGGAAGAGTTTTAAAAACTCTAAACTATTACTTTGAAAAGGCGAATCAATACCATCTAGCTCACCGCCTTTAAACCTAGGGGTTAACTTAGCACCTGTTGTAGTTCCTGCTACTGCTAAATCAATATCTATCTCTTTTGTTGAATCTAAACGTGTTAGGAGCTTTGTTCTTGTAGATGCGATAGCTGTATTGTTAAAGCTATAAAGCATCAGCACCTTAGATTCGTCTTGAGTGTAGTCCAAACGCTCAACGCCTGGCAGGTCATGTAATACATACTCAAAGTCAGCATCAAAGGCTAGTTGTAATCCGCCAATGCTATGCATGGACTCTACATACAAATCATTACCCTCCCATGAGAAGTCTGCATAGCCAATAGGCTCTGATGGATAGAAGTTAATATCCATACTATTACCCCCTACATCTCCACCATCCCCATTAAGGATGATATCTACAGTACCTACAATATCCAATACATTTATAGTATTGTCAGCATTAACATCCCCTGCAACAAATATGAAAGGCTCTGGATTATTCCCTAAAATGTAGTCTACATCATGGACTAGATCTAATACATTCACATCAAAATCTCCATTGCTATCACCAAGAGTAGAAGTTACTGGTGCAGAGGATACCGTATTGGAATAATCCGTCTCTTCAAAACTGGTTCTAAGGATTTTATATTTATAAAAATAGGTCTGTCCTTCAACCACATCATAATCCGTGAAATAAACCCCAGTGGTAGACTCATCCGTGTCTTCAATAATTAGTGTTTCATTAAGTTTTTCTGGTTCACTCTCATTACCATCATCATCAATCTGATAGCGGTACATATTGTAACCCAAAACATCATCCAATTCATCTGCACTTGGCGCAACCCACTCCAAATCAATCTTGCCTAGACCACCCTGAGCTAAAAAGCCTGTTGAGGCGGATCCTGCAGATTGTAATAAGAAATTAAAACGACTGTCCTCAACGGGAATTTTAAAGTAGTCTAAATCCTGAGCATCTTGAACCCGGATTCTATTAATCCCATCTGCACCACTAATTTTGATTTCGTGAACAACTGTATAGACCTTACCAGCATCTGACCATGTACCTGTTTCAGTTATAATTTTCTGATTATAAGGAATGGTGACACCATAGGAAACCTGAGGGTCAACTGAGGTATCCATCTCGCGATTAAAGTATACCTTAAACTCATGTGTGCCCACGCCTAGAGGGTCTAATAGCGCATATTCGTCTTGAGCATCAAAGCCATTAACTTCAACTTTCCAAACGATGCCATGGGCTAGTGGGTCAGGAGTATCATCAACATTAGATAAATTTATTACATTAATAGGAACATTTCCATTTGTTTCAATAGGTCTTAAAAAATCTCTTACTCTTGATCTCATAGTTTCCTCAACAGATGTTCCAATATAAACTCTTGGTGTGTTAGATACACCATCACCATAGGTTGAACCATGAAGATTTGCAATGTATGGCAAATATGAACCAGACTCTCCATTAACATTTTCAGTCCATTTATCGATAGTATTGTTAATCGAATTACCAATATGATTTTCAGAATCAAGATTATAATTATGAATTCCTCCATATAGATAATATCCACTTGAATATCTTCCTCCAACAGGATATGGTGCTGCAGGAGCTCTGTTCCCAATAACATTATTATGAGTGGTTCGAGAAAACACTTCATCACCTTCATAAAAAATAGATTGGCTATAATCTAAAACACCTCCCTCTCTCATGTTGTTATCGATAATATTATTAAAAGAAAAAGTGCTTCTGGGTAAAATAAATCTTACCATGGTATAGCCATCAGTTAAAAATACGTTATCAAAAAATACTGAGTTTCTTGTAAAATTGGTTTCAATACTATTTGGTTCATGCCAATATCTCCGAAAATTATTAAACTCACAAAAATCAAACTGCCACTCGATATCACTTCCTGAGAAATCAAATCCTGTCCAAAAACTATTTTCCGCAACAAAATATATTTTATTGTCATTTAAACCTAACGCGGTTATCTTTGATCCATTAACTAATTTAATTCCGACATTATCAGAAATTGAAATAGTTGTACCAGGTTCAATAATTAGGTGTGCATTATCTAAAACTAATTGAGACGGCACAAGATATTCTTTGTCAGAAGTTAAAGTCATATCCTCGTCGATTATTCCATATAGTAAAACAGAATTTTTAACATTGATTACAAATTCTACTGGTTCAGACATATATTCTTGATCAGGTCCTGACCAAGCTGTTAATACAAATTTAATATCAACATTATTTGCAACAGACTCTGAAATCGTAATTTTTAAAGTTTCATATAAATCTTGTAGAGTTGCATAGGCCGAAATACTCCCAATTTGTATTTCATTTTGAATAATGGTGGCCTTGGTTTGGTCTTCAAACTCAGCGAATTCGATCCCAACTCTAACATCTTCTGTTGGGCCCCAGTAATTTTTAACTGTTGGTAAAATCTCGATAGTCTCACCTGGCTCAATAAACCCATTACCATTTTGATTATTAATAGTGTCTCTTGTGGTAGTTAGCATAACAGCCATAAGTGGGTAGGGTTCAGTTTCAACAGCAGATAAAAAGTCTATATTTGGGGTAGATGTATTAATTAATGTTCCTGTCATTAATTCACCAGAATCTTCGGGTTTTTGTTGCTTATATAAAGCAACTCCTCCTGCTACTAGGGGTGTAGCCATAGAGGTGCCTGTCAACATGGCATAACCTCCATTTGGTATGGTGCTCATAATTGATGTTCCTGGCGCTTGTAATTCATAATTAAAAAGTTCTGAGTATTGAGTGAAAATAGGATTATTATTATCAAAATTATCATAATTGCCCTGAAAATCTTCAACTCCTAAAACATAATTATATGCAGCTGGGTAAAAAACACCACAAATACTACAGTGCCCTAAAGGAACAAAATCATTTCCAGCTGCAGCTACTAATGTGGATGTTGCATACGCATTTTCCAAAGCTGATTTTAATGTAAATGACTCAGCATATGATCCAAAGCTCATATTTAATATTGTAGCACCGTTATTCGAAGCATACTCCACTCCAGCTGCAATATTTGTTGAGTTCCCCTGTCCTGTAGATTGAAAAACTTTGATAGGCATCAATTTCACATTCCATGCAGCTCCTGCTATGCCTATACCATTATTTCCAACAGCACCTGCTATTCCTGCAACGTGTGTTCCGTGCATGTTATCATCAAGTGGTGCATTATCAATATTTATAAAATCCCAACCTCTAATATCATCTACATAACCGTTACCATCATCATCATAGCCTTCCACGCCATTAAGTTCTGCTTCATTAATCCAAATATTAGCCTCCAAATCAGGGTGCGTATAATCTACTCCTGTATCTAGTATAGCAATCACCTGTGATCCATCACCTGTGGTGTATTGGTCCCATACATCATCAATGTTAGTAGCTGTTATGTTGGATTGCGAGGAGTAAAGTGGGTCATCCACCTCTATGGTGCTACTGTTGTTTGAAGCAGTCATTTTACTGGCCTGTTCTGCTGTTATTATTTCTCCTACTTCAAAGTCATCAATCCCATAGATGTAATTAGGTTCTGCATAGTCCACATTAGGATTGTTTTTTATTTCTTCTACAAGCATCGGAATGTTTTCCTGTTCATTTGTGGTGGTAATCACAAAGACATTTTTCATACTTCTTGGCGGTTCTGGTTGATATCCATTGTTAGGGTTTGCTGCTGCCTGAGCTGCATACTGTGCTGCCAATCGCTTTTGGTTTTGAATACTAGACTCAATACTGTTTTGATGAAACATCACTTTTGAAGATGCAACCTTTTCCTCTATACCAAGGAGCTCACCAATGTTGAAGTTAGACATGGCTTTACCATTTGCTTCATAGTACACCCCAACATCTACATTATCTTTGAGCTTTACAATAAGCTCACCTGGTTCAAAATTCATTGAATATTGCTGAACAACAGCTGGTGTTTGGGCAATAACAAAGCTTGAAAACGATAGGAGTAATAATAGTAGTCTCATAAAAGTTAAATTTAGATTTCTAAGTTAATGAATTTTTAGTGAAAAAATATTACAGGATTGATACATATAAGTTTATGGATATACAGAAGTACATATTGAATTAATCTCCATTTATGTTGTTACATGTAAAAATTACAAGTTGGGTTATATTTCTTAATCAAGGGAGGGGGTGCCTCCTATTCTCTATGTTGTGAGGGGGTCTTTGTGGGGAGGGGACTCATCACTTACACACACTAACTTAATGCTATATTTGTATTTATAGGTGGTTTATTTTTTGAAAGCCTAAAATGTGGTGTTTTAGTGGGAGGGGTTATACACACTGTCACATTAATCTAAAATTCTGTGCTTTCCTACTGTGTTCTTGATGTTGTCAATATGCTTTTTTTGATAATCGTTATTGGCTCCATTTAAAACAGCTCCTTTTAGCGCATCAACCACTTCTTGTTTGTTTTCATAAGGGGCTGGTTCATTATTAGCCTTTATTGAATTTAAAGCTTCTAGTATTCTATGTGGCTTCACAATGAATGTTCCCTCTGGTACGTAATTAATTTCTTTTAATCTACAGTCTCCGTAAAATACAATTATAGAAAAGAATGGAATTTTATCAAACTGATTAAGGCTATTCTTTAAGCTTGTAATCTGACTTTTAACTTGTTTAATTGGGTTGTAAAAACGGTACTTTCTTTTTCCGTAAGCCATAACCTGTGTCCAATTGGTTTGATTACCATTCCCAAATATCCAACCACTATAGGATTTAACTTCTATTACTACTATACCTTGAGTTGTTGCTAATACTATATCAACTTGTGAAAACTTATCGTTCCCTTTTTTGATCATTAAATCGTGAAATATTGTTTCAGAAGGAATACCACTTTTCAAAAGTTTTAGCACCAAACTTCTTTCTGAGCCTGTTCCTCTATCCAAAGAGGTAACGGATTTGATTAGTTCTAAGTTTTTCTTGTAATTCTTTGAGTCATTAAGAGTTTTAATGCAAAAAATAAGAAGCAAAACTAATATGACTGCTAAGATTGCCATTTGTGATATTTGTGTTAAGTTATAAATATATCAAAAAAGCAGTTAATAACCTTGTCGCAATAGTTGATAACTTTCAGGTTAATCCCTTCTTAGAAGTAATGTTTGGTTGTATCTTTGTTACACACTCAATCTTGGACGGAAAGATTAACGGTAGCAAGGTTGTTTTATGAGTTACTACGGGATTTATACAAAGCTCAAAATATGGCACTAAGGAACGAGTATTAGGTATAACAAGTGATTAGACACTTGACAGTTGGTTCCACTCTGAGAGGCTCTAATGTTCCATCTCAGACATTTGATAGAGGAGCAAGTAGGTCTTACTTAAACCCATTTATTTATCAAGGAGTGATGAAGAGCATAACATCTCTACTGGGATTCGCGCACTCTTCATTCTCCTTAGAAGCAAGCAGAGTTGTTGTGATACTCCACTAACAACAAACTACAGACATTAGACTACAGAATTACAATCTTAAGTATTACTATCATTAAGTAATACACTATAGACTATTATACACCCCTATGTAGTGGTATAGACATACTATAAACAGGGTGGTAATATGTAAGGTTGTAAACAAACAGTGTGTGTCCGCTAATTCTCAAGGACTAATCATTGAAAGATTTTCATTAGTTTTACAATGTAATAAACCACCAGAATGAAAAAACTACTCTTACTCTCCGCTTTATTAATCTTCGCTTGTTCAAGTGATAGCGAGGGTAATCCTTGTATCTACGAGCCTACATTATCTACTGAAGCTATTACTGATATTACAGAAACCTCAGCTACTTTAAATGGTATAATAGCTATCATATCAGAGAACTGTGATGTGCCTAACAATGCAGAACAAGGGTTTGTTTATTCAACTGAAATACAGCCTACATTGGAGGATATTCAAGTTAATGTTAATGGTACTAATATCTCGACTACTATTGAGGGTTTAGTCCCTAATACTACCTACTATGTAAGGTCTTTTTTGACTAATAATTTAGGAGATTTTTATGGAAATGAAATGGAGTTTACTACTACAGAGGAAGTTTGTGATGTAGTTTATTTAGATGAAAATGGTGTTACGATAAAAGCTTGTGATGATGCCAATATTGGAGATGTAGGAACGATTAATGGGGTTGAATATACAGTAGTAGACAGAGAAATGTTAGATGTTATAATTTATGAAGGATTTGATTTAAATAATAATCAGTTTATTAATGATGTTACTAAGGTTTGTACTTCAAAAATTACCGATATGGAAGCTTTATTTGCGACATACCCTTTTAACCAAGATATTAGTAACTGGGATGTAAGCAATGTTGATACTATGCGCAGTTTATTTTCGCAAACCCCTTTTAACCAAGATATTAGTAAATGGGATGTGAGTAGTGTTACTGATATGGAAGTTATGTTTGCTGGTTCAATTTTTAACCAAGATATTAGTAACTGGGATGTTGGTAATGTTAATGATATGAGTTATATGTTTACTGGCTCAGCATTTAACCAAGATATTAGTAATTGGAATGTCAGTAATGTGACTGAAATGAATGGGATGTTTAGATCAGTATTTAATCAGCCTATTGGCAACTGGGATGTTAGTAATGTGATTGATATGAGCTTAATGTTTGAAGGCTCTCAGTTTAACCAGGATATAGGCAATTGGAATGTTAGTAATGTATTTAATATGGAAAGAATGTTTTTTGGTGCTAACTATTTTAACCAAGATATAGGCAATTGGGATACTTCAAGTGTTAATAATATGCATAATATGTTTGAACAGGCAGCTGATTTCAATCAACCTATTGGAGATTGGAACGTGAGTAATGTTACTTATATGATTAGTATGTTTTATGAAGCTGATACATTTAACCAAGATATTAGTAACTGGGATGTTGGTAATGTTTTAGATTGTACTGGTTTCAGCTATAACACCCCACAATGGACACTCCCTCAACCTAACTTCACAAACTGTAATCCTAACTAAATAGGTTAAATTTAACTGTCTATTTACTGCCAGTAATAAGACAGTAGTTGTGTTTTTTTACTAAATTTGATGATAATGTTACAAGGCACAAAAAAAGCCCTACATCTCTGTAAAGCTTTTGCTCCTCCTCTTGGGCTCGAACCAAGGACCCTCTGATTAACAGTCAGATGCTCTAACCAACTGAGCTAAGGAGGACTGTTTTTCGCTTGCGCGAGCGCAAATATATATCATTTTTTAGTTT
>Ga0102886_1001230_pt1 | contig 10660 bp, 9 predicted proteins | sample Colrivmet1550A02_FD_84499 | JGI IMG/M metagenome (GOLD analysis project Ga0102886, IMG submission 84499) | Estuarine microbial communities from the Columbia River estuary - metaG 1550A-02 | ecosystem: Environmental > Aquatic > Marine > Intertidal zone > Estuary | place: USA: Columbia River... | reverse complement strand
TATACCTATAGAGAGCTGAGAGACAATGTCGCACTTTTTGCTGGCGCTCTTGAGAACCTCGGTGTCGTAAAGGGCGATAGAGTTATCATTTATATGCCGATGATTCCTGAAGCGGCCATAGCGATGCTCGCTTGTGCGCGTATAGGCGCAGTGCACTCAGTGGTCTTTGGCGGCTTTGCTGCACGGGAGTTGGCGACGAGAATTGATGATTCTGAACCTCGGGTTCTGCTGTCTGCTTCCTGCGGTATTGAGTTCGCGAACACGATTGCCTACAAACCGCTTATTGATGAAGCGATTGATCTCGCATCTCACAAGCCGGAAAGCTGCGTCATCCTTCAGCGACCGCAATGCGAGGCTGCGATGGGTGCACGCGATCTTGATTGGTATCAGGCGTTGACTAACGCGAATGGTAAAATGGCGAATTGCGTGCCGATGTTGGCAACCGATCCCCTTTACATTCTTTACACTTCTGGTACGACCGGTAAACCCAAGGGTGTTGTGAGAGACAACGGCGGTCACGCGGTGGCGCTGCAATACAGTATGAAAGCTGTTTACGGTGTAGAAGCTGGCGAGGTTTTTTGGGGCGCATCGGATGTTGGATGGGTGGTTGGTCATTCGTATATTGTATATGCGCCTCTGTTTGCGGGTTGTACGACGATATTATTCGAAGGTAAGCCCGTTCGTACGCCGGACGCCGGAACATTCTGGCGAATAATTCAGGATCACAAAGTGAATGTTTTCTTTACCGCACCCACCGGATTTAGGGCGATGCGCAAGGAAGACCCGAACAGCGAACTTTTGAAGAAATATGACATCTCGTCTCTAAGGACACTTTTCGTGGCAGGTGAGCGAACGGATCCGCCTACCTATCATTGGCTTCGGGAGATATTACAAATACCTGTCATCGACCACTGGTGGCAAACGGAGACGGGATGGCCTGTCGCAGGTAATTTGATGGGGCTTGACCCCGCGGGCACGAAAGCTGGGTCGGTCAGCTTTCCGGTGCCAGGCTTCAACGTTCAAATTTTGAGTGAAGCGCATAAGCAAGAAGCGGCCGGCGAAGAGGGTGACGTGGTTATCAAGTTACCTTTACCGCCTGGTTGTTTGCCTACCGTTTGGGGTGATCATGATCGTTATCACGATGCATATATGACGCTACACCCTGGCTACTATCATACCGGCGATGGGGGTTATTTTGATGAGGACGGCTACCTATACATTATGGGTAGGACCGACGATGTCATTAACGTCGCGGGTCACAGACTCTCGACAGGGGAAATGGAAGAGATTGTGGCTGCGCATCCAGCGGTGGCTGAATGTGCTGTGATTGGTATCGAAGATCCAGATAAAGGTCAGATTCCCATGGCGCTTTTGTTACTAAAGGATGGTATCAATGACGCTCACGAAAAGATCAAGCTCGATTTGACGGCGCTGGTTCGCAAAGAAATTGGTGCATTTGCTAACTTCAAACAATCCATTGTTGTTGATCGTTTACCCAAAACCCGCTCTGGTAAAATACTACGTCAAGTCATGCGAAAGATTGCCGACAAGCAGCCCTTTGAGCCACCAGCTACGATCGATGACCCGATGATCCTGACGGAGATCGAAGCGGCGCTGGTTGAAAATGGTATTGGCATGGTTGGTCGGCGCGACTAATAGCGTCATCGAAGTGCTGTTATCAAAGTGATTCCTTCGTGCAAGTTAATAGTGGTCTGGAGAATTTGAAATTATGTCTACGGTTTTGATTACAGGCGCAAGCTCCGGTTTTGGGCTTGCCTGTGCGGAAAAGTTTGCCGGCGGGGCTAACAAATTGATTCTTGCTGCTCGTCGGCAAGACAGGCTCGAAGCTTTGTCGTCCAAATTGTCGGTTCAAACGGAAGTCCACACGATGACCCTTGATGTCCGTGAGCGTGAAGCCGTCACTGATCAATTAGCAGCATTGCCTGAGGGTTTCCGGGACGTTGATATTCTTATTAACAATGCAGGTTTGGCGAAAGGTTTGGGTGGGGCAGATTCAGCAGACCTCGATGATTGGGAGCAAATGGTAGACACTAATGTCAAAGGGTTAATGTACGTCACTAGGGCTATATTGCCAGGTATGGTTGCCCGCGGGGGTGGTCACATCGTCAACCTCGGGTCAGTTGCTGCGAATTGGCCTTATCCCGGAGGAAATACGTATGGTGGCACCAAGGCGTTTGTTCAGCAATTTTCTCGTAATATGAGAGCCGATCTTAGTGGTAAGAATATCAGGATCAGTAATGTGGAGCCTGGTATGTGCGAAACGGAATTTTCGGTTGTTCGATTTAATGGCGACGAACGGCAGGCTGAGCAGGTGTATGCAGGCATGAAACCACTTTCCGCAAACGATGTGGCGGAGATTATTCACTGGGTTACTGCGCTGCCGCCCCATATTAATATCAACCAGTTAGAAGTGATGCCAACGGCGCAGAGTTGGTCACCTTTTACCGTTCATCGAGAAGAGTGATCGTGATGGATTTCCGCGCTATAATAAAATTTTCAAATGGTGGTACGCAGCCGTGAACGTTGTGTTGACCAGGAAGGCATAAATGATCATTGTCCATGGCACATTTCCAGTCAAAGCTGATTATCGCGAAGAAGCGTTGGCATTGATGAAACGAATGTCAGTCGCAAGCCGAGCTGAAGAAGGATGCATCAGCTACGAGTTTTACGTAGGGTTGAGTGAAATCAACACACTACTACTTTTTCAGGAATGGGATTGTGTGGACTCTCTGCAGGCGCACTTCGAAACAGAACACATGGAAGAATTTCTCAAAGTACTCCCGGATATTCTCGATGGCGAAGTAATTACCCGGCGTTACGAGGTTAGAGGAACTGGCGAAGGTTATGAGGAAGGTGAATTAGCCTCAGACAGTTTGATAGAGTCTGACTTGCCAGATCGCAGGACAAAAGTAGAGAGCAGACCCAAAATTATTCACTAACAACCCCTTTTCAAAATCCTATTGCCGGCATGAAGTTAGTTATTGTGTGCTAGATCACAATTTCAAGCACCTGCTCAGGCGGTCGACCAATTTTTGCTGCATCTCCGCTCACAACGATGGGTCTCTCAATCAAGATTGGTGATGCAATCATGGCGGCGATAAGTTCTTCATCGGTCAGTTCAGTGTCCCCCAAGTTGTTCTCTTTGTATGCGTCTTCACCCTTTCGCATCAGTGCTCGAGGAGTTATGCCCAGTTTGGCCAGAATCGCTTTAAGCTCGGCCTCGGAGGGTGGCGACTCGAGATAGAGCACGATATCAGGTTGTACGTTGTGCTCGTTTAATAGCGCGAGTGTTTTTCTCGATTTCGAGCATCTTGGATTATGGTAGATTGTGACAGTACTCATGCTTTCCTCCTTTTATTGCCTGTGAAATTTGGTCTGTCGAGCAGTAATTTGGTATTTTGTTGGCGACAATCTTATTGTGCGCTCGCAGATCCCTCAAGTTGAACGCACTTAGGCTATCCAGGGTCAATCATGGGGTTTATCGAACAGTATATAAAAGTTCCGCCACTATTCCGGCAGATATGGGCGTTTTTCTACTTGATGTCGGAGAGGTTTATAGAGGATAGCTGTCGTTCCACCGCTGCCGCATTAACGTTTCAGACATTGTTTGCGGTTGTCCCTTTGTTGACGGTGATGTATACCATTTTTAACGCTTTTGAAGCGTTTGATGGTCTGTCCGGCACCGTGCAAGAATTTATTTTCACTAACGTTGTGCCGGAAAATGTTGCTGTCGTTCGTGAGTACCTGGATGAGTTTTCAACTTCAGCGACAAACCTCGGAGTCCCAAGCGGCATTCTCGTGTCAGTTACGGCTCTGCTGATGTTGTTTACAATTGAGCGTACATTTAACGACATTTGGAGAGTGAAAGAGCCCCGCCACGGTTTTCAACGTTTTCTTGTTTACTGGGCAATACTCACATTGGGACCCGCTGTGTTGGCTATCATAGCTTACACATTGACTTTGCCACTTATTAGCGACGTCACAGAGATCACTGGGCTCATACAATATTTACCCGTTTTGCTAAGTGTTTCGATGTTTACGCTACTTTATATGGCTGTGCCAAACTGCGCCGTATCGTTTAAGCACGCGCTTATCGGTGGTGTTGTTGTGTCGATCATCTTCTTGTTGGCTCGCTCGCTGTTTGGGTTCTTTATGGCGAACTCCAATTTCAAATTAATTTATGGCACCTTTGCTGCTTTGCCACTATTCCTGTTGTGGATATACATATCTTGGACTATTGTCTTGCTCGGCGCGGAACTAGTGAAGGGGCTGGGAATTTTCAGGTCTGAAGGTGATACAAAACTCGAAGCACCCTTATTTCAGTTCATGATTATCCTCGAAATCTTCTATCACGCGCACCAGCAAGGGCAAACCGTAAACGATAAAGAGATACAGAGTCAGGGGGCTAGAATTGATCTTGAACAGTGGAATGACTACAAGGAACGCTTGATGGAACTCGATCTGATTCGTGCCGTTGACCGCGGTGGCATGGTGCTTAGCAAAGATTTGAGTGAACTCACTGTTTGGGAACTTTACCGGGCGTTACCGTGGCCACTGCCTACCGAGATGAAAGGTGAGTCCGACTGGGGGCTTGATCTGTCGAATCGATTCGATGAATTGTCCGGGCAAACCAGAGAAAGATTGTCAGACGATCTTGAAACTTTGTTTGCTCGTAAGATGTCTTAGTAAGATATCTCATTTAAAAAAGAGGAAGTGTTTTTGTGGTTAGATATGTTGTGATGGGTTTGTCAAAGATGAGTGCTGTGATTGCAGGATCCAGTCAATTGTTATCTAGATCTGTCGTTGGTTTCGGTCTCGTGATTTTCCTCTCTGCTTGCGCAAAAGTCGATTTTGTAGATGCAGATGGGAATGGCTATTCCCTGAGCAGCTTGCAGGGTAAGTATGTATTCGTAAATTACTGGGCGACCTGGTGTGCGCCTTGTATTAAGGAAATACCAGAGCTAAACAAACTCAGCAGAGAACACACCGATGATCTGATAATACTGGGTGTCGATTTTGATCAGGTGAAAGGTGAAGAGCTAAAAAAAGAAATTGCGAAAATGAATATCACATTTCCGGTTTTTGCAATTGAGCCCTCAAAACTGTTGGACGTAGAAATACCGCGGGTTTTGCCAACAACATACGTGTTTGACCGAGAGGGCAAACTTAAGGCAACGCTTGTGGGTCCGCAGACGGAAGACTCATTGTTGGCTCTAGTGGATTAGCCGTATTTTTTGTCAATCAAGGTCACTTTTTTCATCGCTCTTAGGTGATGAAGTAAAGCGCTAACTTAATGTTGCACGTTGTTTAGAAAAGTGCAGCCGACAGAGGCATCTACATCCAAGGCGGGTTCACCGACAAGCGCTCCACAAATGCAGGCATAGCACTTTGCGTTAAAACACACGCTGGGAATTTTATGAACCACGTTGGTCGTCAATTGGGGCAGAGCAATATCGCCTGCTGATGTTAAGAGTTGAGTTCCCTGTCAATAATCTGGCGAAAATGTATATCCAGCCCCTCAATCGGCAAATCACTCGATTCGCCGGTTTGTCTGTTCGCGTATTCAACGGTGTCGGTTTTCAGACCTCTCTCGCCAACGACAATTCGATGTGGAATGCCCATGAGTTCTGCATCTGCAAATTTAGCGCCGGGCCTGTGTCCTTCCCTATCATCTAACAACACTTCGATGCCGAGACCTCGCATAGACTTGTAGATGTCGTCCGCAGCTTCAGCCACTTGCGGTGACTTGTGTGCATTAATTGGAATAATAATGATCTGAAAGGGTGCGATAATCGTGGGCCATTTCATTCCTTTGTTATCGTGATACTGCTCAATTATCGCAGCAACCAAACGAGTAACGCCCATGCCGTAGCAGCCCATGGACATAACAATCGCCTTGCCGTTTTCGTCAAGGACTGTCGCGTTCATTGCTTTTGAGTACTTTTCACCCAACTGAAAAATGTGACCCACCTCTATGCCTTTTTTGAACACAAGTGTGCCCTTGCCATCGGGACTCGGGTCACCTTCAATCACATCACGAAGATCGTAAACGGCGTCGGCGTTTGCATCGCGACCCCAGTTGACGTTAACAAAATGAAACTCATCGATATTTGCGCCACAGACAAAATTCGACATGGCATGAGCGCTCCGGTCTGCTAAGACAGGAATCGAAAGTCCGCTAGGACCAATGGACCCAGGCGCACAACCAATGATGTTAATTATTTCTGTGTCTTCGGCCATTTGTAACGGGCTTGCTACTTCAGGCATTTTCTCTGCCTTTAGCGGGTTTAGCTGATGGTCACCCCGGATGATTAGGGCTACCAGTGGAGATTCTGTTCCTTTGACGATCAAGGTTTTGACTGTGGTTGCTGTTGCTACTCCTAGGTGCTCAGAAACTGAGTCTATTGTTTTTGCACCGGGTGTGGCGACTTTTTCCAGATCTAGCTGTTGCGCCTCGCTTTTCGCTGGGGCAAGCGCTTCGGCCTTCTCAATGTTAGCGGCGTATTCGCTTTCAGTGCTGAAGGCAATGGTGTCTTCGCCGGAATCCGCTAATACGTGAAACTCGATAGAATCACTGCCGCCGATGGCGCCGGTGTCCGCATCTACTGGCCTGAACTCCAGTTGCATTCTATTGAGTACGTTCGAATAAACCCTGTGCATCGCCATATAAGTCTCATCGAGGCTCTTCAGGTTCATGTGAAAGGAGTACGCATCTTTCATGATGAATTCGCGGGCACGCAAAAGCCCAAATCTTGGACGAGTTTCGTCGCGAAATTTAGTTTGTATCTGGTAAAAATTAATCGGTAGCTGGCGATGACTTTTTAGCTCTGTTCGCGCGATGTCGGTGACTACCTCCTCATGGGTAGGGCCAAGACAAAAATCTCGCTCGTGCCGATCTTTGAGTTTCAGTAACAGACCATCGTCATATTCAGCCCATCGGCCAGACTCGATCCACAGTTCTCCCGGTTGTACGACGGGCATAGAAATCTCAAGTGCGCCTGACGCGTCCATTTCCTCGCGGATAATACGTTCAACCTTATGAAGCACCCGCAATCCCATTGGTAGCCAATTGTAGATACCGGAAGCTAGTTTTCGAATGAACCCGCCCCGGATAAGAAGTTGATGGCTGGCAACTTCAGCATCTGCTGGCGTTTCCTTTAGGGTTGCGATGGTATAACGGGATGCTTTCATGATCTTAAGTTGATTATTCCTTTGTCCAGATAGCCCGGAGTCAATGTGGATTTAATTGCGCCCAATTCGCTTTGCAGTCTATCAGGGCGAATTCGACATGCACACATTACCTTGACGATCCCAGCAAAAAGAAATGCCTGTAGATGCAGAGTAGTTAGCTATATTCCTAATCTAACACACCACAAGAGTCGCGAATTTGAGTTGATTCAAATTTCAAGCAAAAAAAAGGCCGCGGATCGCGACCTTTTTCCTGCTTTTACGAATATCTCAAACCAGAACAGCACTAAAAAGAGCGGTAATGACTGGAATAAAGCGTAAATCAAGGTTCTCAGTCATGCGACTAAACGAAGTCTTTTAGCGCTTTGAGCGGTAAAACTTTAACTTTTGTGCTGGCTGGCTTTGCAGCTACGTCCATAACTTCACCAGGGCGGAAAGGATTAGGTACACCTTTACGTGCCTTGCGAGCAGGCTTTTTAACTGTTTTGATCTTGAGCAAACCAGGAAGAGTGAATTCACCTGTGCTACCTTTTTTAACGTGACGTTCGATCAAGTCTTTCAATTCATCGAGCACTGCCGTTACTTGCTTCTTGCTCAGGTCAGTATTTTCTGAAATCTCACTCAAGATCGCACTCTTGGTGTACTTCTGTTTGATCGCTGGTAGTCGCTTTGCTGGAGCAGAAGTTTTAGCAGCAGGTTTCTTAGTCGCCTTTTTGGCAGCCATTCGGTTTTCCTTTTTTGTAAGATCAGTTGAGAATGTTTTTCAAAGATGAGAACGTTTTGACACGAGAATATAGCGGTAATTCTTATCACATCATTTGTGGTGCCCTTTATATATGATTGGAAAATCACTCGCAAGAATTAGCTGGTTTTTTTTCGGAAATGACCGATATCCTTGTGTTTTGTTTCAAGAAAGCTTGTCTTAGATCAATTCAAGAATTCAAGTCGAATGTTGCGGTGAAGTTGGTTTTGACCATTTTGTTTCAGAGAAGGCTTTCCAGACGCAGAGTGCTCAAAACCCGCATTAAAGTGGCTATGCTTTTCTGAACAAAACCCGGCGTGCTCCTAGCCTGAGTGCAAAGCGTTGGCTCTCTGTTTCGATCTAAATTTCCGATTATTGTCAAAAACGCTAAAGATCAACAAGGGGACTGCGAAACGGCAGGCGGATTTGGCAAAATTTTCTTGCGCTCGTTTAATATTGTTGCCTTTATTAGTATTGGTGTGAAAAGCCCAGTCGAATCGATGGTTATGTTCTATGCTTCTCATGCGTGTTTCGCTCTTCGATTGTTAACGTTAGGCACACCAGAAAGTGAAGATCTGAGTATGCTCTAGTTTGAAATTTTTCCTGACGCTGACATGTTTCAGCGGGATGGCGAGCTTTGAGGCTAGCTTCTGAATTAAAATATCGGTCCGAATTGCGCTAATTTCCCGGGTTGGGGAGGTTATGCCAACGTGAATTATTGGGGTATAATGCGCCGCCGCGAAAGTACCAGCAGCTTTGCGGCTAAGTTAACCAACAGAGGAAGCGAAATCATGCCGATATACGAGTATCAGTGTGAAGCCTGTGAACACAGATTCGAGAAGATCCAAAAGATGAGTGATGGACCGCTTGTGGATTGTCCTCAGTGTCAGGCGCCAAAATTGAAGAAATTGGTTTCAGCCGCAGCTTTTCGATTGAAGGGTCAGGGTTGGTATGAAACAGATTTTAAGACAGGATCAAAGAAGAATGTTGCCGAGGGGACCAGCTCTTCAAGCAGCAGCAGCGCTTCCAGTAGCGGCGAGTCCGGAGGCAGCAACAAAAGCTCATCATCTGATAGTTCAAAAAGCAAAAGCACTTCCGCTTCAGATTAGAACCTTCAAGAGAATACCTCTGCGTCTTCGTAATAGATTGCGCCATGGTAGTCGACGATAATCATTCATAGCTCTATTGGAGAGTCAGGAGAATAAAAATGCGGACCCACCTTTGTGGTCAGCTCAGAGATAGCCATATTGACGATCAAGTTTCACTTTGCGGTTGGGTTCATCGCCGAAGAGATCATGGCGGTGTTATTTTCCTCGATGTTCGAGATCACGCGGGCATCGTTCAGGTTGTATTCGACCCCGATACGGTTGAAAGCTTCAAGCTGGCAGATCAGGTTAGAAATGAATATGTGTTGAATATCACAGGCCGGGTTAGAACCAGAGATGCTGCTGCTATCAATCCCAAGATGGCCACAGGCATGATTGAAGTGCTCGGTAAAGAACTAACGATACTGAATGCCTCAGAAACACCTCCTTTTCAACTTGATGAGCATTCCGATGCTGGTGAGGATGTGCGTTTAAGGTATCGGTACATTGATCTGCGCCGCCCTGAAATGCAGGACAAATTGCGCCTACGATCAAAAGTTAGCCACTTTATCCGCAACTACCTTGATCAGCAGGACTTTATCGATATCGAGACGCCCATCCTGACTAAGGCAACCCCAGAGGGCGCGCGGGATTATTTGGTACCGAGTCGTACGCACCCGGGTGAGTTTTTTGCGTTACCGCAGTCGCCCCAGCTGTTCAAACAATTGTTAATGATCTCCGGTTTTGACAGGTACTACCAAATCGCACGATGTTTTCGCGATGAAGATTTACGCGCCGATCGCCAACCGGAATTTACCCAGGTGGATATCGAAACAACGTTTCTCGAGGAACAGGAAATTATGGATCTGGTTGAAACCATGTTCCGTCAAATGTTTAGAGAAACAATCGATGTCGAGCTGCCTGAGTTTCCTGTGATGACCTACGCCGATGCCATGAAGAAATATGGCAGTGACAGACCAGACCTGCGTTTTGGGTTGGAACTTGCTGACGTCGCCGATCTGTTGAAGGAGGTCGAATTTAACGTATTCAGTGGACCCGCAAACGATCCTAAATCGCGAGTTGCTGCGCTTAGATTACCGAATGGTGATCAGCTGACGAGGAAAATGATTGATGGGTATACAAAGTTTGTAAGCATATACGGAGCGCGGGGTCTGGCATACATCAAAGTGAATGATCTAGCTGCCGGTATCGAAGGTTTGCAGTCTCCGATTTTGAAATTCTTGCCGGATAACGTTGTGTTAAATATCCTAGACAGGGTTGGCGCAGAGGACAAAGACATCATCTTTTTCGGAGCGGATAAAGCCAAGGTGGTTAATGATGCATTGGGTGCGCTGCGCTGCAAAATCGCTGAAGATCTAAATCTTTACGCTAAGAAGTGGGCGCCGCTATGGGTGACGGATTTCCCGATGTTTGAAGGAGAAGGTTCGAACTGGACAGCCACCCATCATCCATTTACACAACCTACTGGAGATATGGATGCAATGCTTGCGGATCCGAGCAGCGTGCTATCCAGAGCTTATGATGTCGTGCTAAACGGCATAGAAGTCGGTGGTGGCTCGATTCGTGTGCATGAGATGGAAATGCAAAAGAAAATTTTTGAAGT
>Ga0102886_1001225_pt1 | contig 10678 bp, 7 predicted proteins | sample Colrivmet1550A02_FD_84499 | JGI IMG/M metagenome (GOLD analysis project Ga0102886, IMG submission 84499) | Estuarine microbial communities from the Columbia River estuary - metaG 1550A-02 | ecosystem: Environmental > Aquatic > Marine > Intertidal zone > Estuary | place: USA: Columbia River... | reverse complement strand
TTTCTTCAAGGGTTATCGACCACAATTCTATTTTAGAACTACAGATGTAACTGGATCTTGTGAACTACCTGACGGAGTTGAAATGGTGATGCCTGGTGATAATATAAAAATGGTTGTCACATTGATACATCCAATTGCTATGGAAGAAGGTCTTCGTTTTGCAATTCGTGAAGGCGGCCGCACAGTAGGTGCTGGTGTTGTAGCTAAAATCATCGACTAAGATTTTAGTTGTTGTAAGGCATGTAGCCGAGGCATTTTTGATGTCTCGGCTTAGCTGTCAGTAAGGGTAATGTAAAAAAAGTAGGTTATAGGCCAGTAGTTCAATTGGTAGAGCACCGGTCTCCAAAACCGGCTGTTGGGGGTTCGAGTCCCTCCTGGCCTGCCATACACAGAGCGTAAGGTTGACATTGGTAATGAGTGAAATAGTAGAAGAAAAGCAGTTTCAGTTAGATTGGCTTAAGTGGTTGGTAGTAGGTGCTTTGGTTGCTGGAGCAATCTATGGCAACTGGTACTATTCGGCAGAGTCGGTTCTTTACCGGGTTATTGCTCTAATTGTAGTTGCACTAGTTGCGGGCTTTGTTGCTGCGCAAACTTCTAAAGGTGCTGCTATTGTTGAGCTCGCTATTGGTGCTCGCACTGAATGGCGTAAGGTTGTATGGCCAACTAAGCAAGAGCGCAATCAAACAACTATGATCGTTGTGGTTGTGATTTTATTAATGGCTATCGCTCTTTGGGGAATTGATTCTCTGTTGAGCTGGCTTGCTTCACTGATAATGGGCTAGGAGCACTAGATGTCAAAACGTTGGTATGTAGTTCACGCCTATTCGCTATATGAGAAGAAAGTAGCAGCGGCAATCCAAGAGCGTGCAGAGCTGAATGGCTTGCAGGATAAGTTTGGCGAGATTCTTGTTCCTACCGAAGAGGTAGTTGAGATGAGAGCTGGTCAAAAGCGCACCAGTGAAAGAATGTTTTTTCCAGGCTATGTTTTAGTCAACATGGAGCTAGATGATGATACTTGGCATCTCATTAAAGAGACACCAAGAGTGATGGGCTTTATCGGTGGTAAAGCGGATAAACCAGCACCCATCTCTGATAAAGAGGCTGATCTGATTCTTCAGCGCGTGCATGACTCAGAAGAGGCGCCACGTCCTAAGACTATGTTTGAGCCCGGTGAGATGGTACGTGTTACCGACGGTCCGTTTAATGACTTTAATGGCACTGTTGAAGAAGTAAATTATGAAAAGAGCAAGCTGCGTGTTGCGGTATCGATCTTCGGACGATCTACACCGGTTGAGCTTGAGTTCACTCAGGTAGAAAAAGCCTGATTTAGAATGTAAGGGTAGGTTGGCAATGGTGCTGACCTATCGGGGAGCCAAAGAAAGCACAGCTGTTCTGCAGAAGTGCTGGAGGCGTTAAATACCCATAATAGGAGAGAGCAATGGCTAAAAAAGTTACAGCCTACATTAAGTTGCAGGTGCCTGCAGGACAGGCAAACCCAAGTCCTCCGGTTGGTCCAGCGTTGGGTCAGCACGGTGTAAATATTATGGAATTCTGTAAAGGTTTCAATGCCCAAACACAGGGTATAGAGTCTGGAGCACCTGTTCCGGTAATTATTACTGTCTATGCAGACCGTAGTTTTACCTTCGAAATGAAAACACCACCTGCTTCTTTCTTGCTTAAGAAGGCTGCTGGTCTTAAGAGTGGTTCAAGTCGTCCGAATACTGATAAAGTGGGAAGTGTAACCCGCGCTCAGCTAGAAGAAATTGTAAAAACAAAAGAGCCGGACCTTACAGCAGCCGATATGGATGCTGCGGTTCGAACTATTGCTGGTTCTGCCCGTTCAATGGGCATAGAAACGGAGGGCGTGTAAGTGGCTAAATTATCAAAGCGCCGTCGTGCGATTAATGAAAAAGTAGAGCTTGGTAAGGTTTACCAGGCGAGTGAAGCATTCAGTCTGCTTAAAGAGCTTTCTACAGTTAAGTTCTCTGAAACTGTTGATGTTGCTATTAACCTAGGTATTGATTCTCGTAAATCAGACCAGGTTGTTCGTGGTGCAACAACTCTGCCAAATGGCTCGGGTAAAGATATACGCGTATGTGTATTTGCTCAGGGTGATGCGGCGGAAGCAGCAAAAGCTGCAGGTGCTGAGCTGGTGGGTATGGAAGAGCTTGCTGAAGAGATCAAAGGCGGAAAAATGGATTTTGACGTAGTTATTGCTGCGCCAGATGCCATGCGTGTTGTGGGTCTTCTTGGTAAGGTTCTTGGGCCGCGCGGTCTGATGCCTAACCCTAAATCTGGCACTGTAACACCAGACGTAGCTACTGCAGTTAAGAATGCAAAAGCAGGTCAGGTTCGTTTCCGTGCTGACAAAAATGGCATTATTCACGGTGGTATCGGAATTTTGGCATTTGACGCAGATGCACTGCAAAAGAATTTAGAAGCACTTATGACTGATGTTCATAAAGCTAAGCCGGCTTCTGCAAAAGGGATATACATCAAGAAGATTACTATTTCTTCTACGATGGGTCCTGGATTAGTTATTGATCAGGCCTCTTTAGGCGCTTGATTATAGGCAGCGTTAGCTGTCGAACAGACTTTGGGGTCTGAGAATTGTTGTTTAATTCTTGGGCCGTCAAAGACCGTAGGTTCCCTCGGGAATAATAAGTTGAAACTGTTTAAAGCATTGACAGCTTCCCTACGCAGGCGGTGAGCCCAGACCAGAAATTTTGGTATGAATTCACCTTTGGTGGTTGAGAGTTTTTCTCAACTGTAACTCAGGTAAATCGAGGAGATTTATCGTGGCATTAAATCTCGATGACAAGAAAGCAATCGTTGCTGAAGTGAACGAGACAGCCGCCCAGGCTATGTCCTTGGTGATCGCAGACGCCCGTGGCGTTGACGTGACCGACATGAATGCCCTTCGAGCTAAGGCTCGTGCAGAAAACGTGCAATTGCGCGTAGTCCGCAACACCTTAGCAAAGAGAGCGTTCGCAGATACTGACTACGCATGCGTAGACGATGTATTGGTCGGACCGTCTTTATTTGCTTTCTCTATGGAAGATCCGGGTGCGGCAGCGCGTTTATTCAAAGACTTCGCGAAAGAAAACGAAGAATTTGAAGTGAAGGCGTTGTCGGTTGGTGGACAGCTACTAGCGAGTGAACAGCTTGATGTTCTAGCTACGTTGCCTACCTTAGAACAGGCCCTTGGCATGTTGGCTGGCGTAACTCTTGCTCCTGTCACTAAGTTGGTTCGTACTCTTAACGAGATACCAACTAAGGCGGCGCGAGTAGTTTCTGCAGTTCGTGATGCAAAACAGGAAGCCGCATAAGCGACTTCATGGTAAACAGATAAATTAGGAGGCTAAAATGGCCCTTTCAAATGAAGATATTTTGAACGCAATCGCTGAAATGAGCGTAATGGATGTAGTAGAGCTTGTTAGTGCAATGGAAGAAAAATTTGGTGTATCTGCTCAAGCGGCTGTTGCTGCTGTAGCTGCTCCAGCTGCTGGCGGCGAAGATGCTGCTGCGGCTCAGACCGAATTTGACGTTGTTCTATCTGCTGTAGGCGACAAGAAAGTAAACGTGATTAAAGCAGTTCGTGCAATCACAGGTCTTGGTCTTAAAGAAGCTAAAGAAATGGTTGATGGTGCTCCATCTACTATTAAAGAAGCTGCTTCAAAAGACGATGCAGAAGAAGCGAAGAAGCAATTGGAAGAAGCAGGCGCAACAGCTGAGCTTAAATAGGCTGCTGTCTCGCATGCCTGAATTTTCAGGCTGGGCTGAGGGGAAATCCCTTCAGCCCTTTCTTGCTTGTAAGTAGGGGTATTTATAAGCAGAACGATCTTGAGATTGTCTCTTGATCACCAATTCAATACAGAACTGTCCCGAGGAATATAGATGGCTTACTCCTTCACTGAGAAGAAACGTATCCGCAAGAGCTTTGGCAAGTTGCCAGACGTCATGGATTTGCCTTATTTATTGGCAATTCAACTTGATTCCTATAAAAATTTTACACAGGCTGGTGTGGCTTTGGAAGATCGAAAGCACACGGGCTTGCACGCTGCATTAAAGTCGATTTTCCCCATCGTGGGATACTCCGGGCATGCTGCCCTTGAGTATGTCGACTACGTTTTAGGCAAGCCTGCCTTTGACGTTGAAGAATGTAAGTTGCGCGGTGTGACCTTTTCCGTACCCTTAAGAGTACGGGTTCGCTTGGTAATCTATGATAAAGAATCTACCAATAAAGCGATCAAAGATATTCGCGAGCAAGAAGTTTATCTTGGCGAAATTCCTCTAATGACTGATAACGGTACCTTTATTATTAATGGTACTGAGCGTGTTATCGTATCTCAGCTTCATAGAGCGCCTGGCGTGGTATTTGACCACGACAAAGGTAAAACTCACTCGTCAGGTAAGCTGTTGTATACAGCGCGTGTTATTCCTTACCGTGGTTCATGGTTGGACTTTGAGTTTGATCCAAAAGATCTTCTTTTTGTTCGAATTGACCGTCGCAGAAAGTTACCAGTAACTATCCTGTTAAGAGCATTGGGCTATAACTCTGAAGAAATTCTTGGAATGTTCTTTGATACCAGTACTTTCCATTACAAGAAAGGTGAGTACAGTCTTGATCTTGATCCTGAGCGTCTTCGTGGCGAAATTGCTGTGTTCGACATTGTCGACAAGAAAGGCACAGTTGTTGTTGCTAAAGGTCGCCGTATTACAGCAAGGCATATTCGTCAATTAGAGAAAGGCAAGGTCACTACTCTTGCTGTTACCAGTGAATACTTGGTAGGTCGAGCTTCAGCAAAAGATATTGCTGATCCTAAAACTGGTGAATTGATACTCGAGTGTAATGCTGAGTTAACAGAAGAAAGTCTAGCGGCTCTTAATGATGCGGGTATCAAGGAAATTGAAACCCTTTATACCAATGACCTAGATTGTGGTTCATTTATTTCGGATACCTTGCGAACAGATCCTTCAAAGACTCAGCTTGAGGCTATGATTGAGATTTACCGCATGATGCGTCCAGGTGAGCCGCCAACTAAAGAGTCAGCGGAAAATCTATTCTTCAATCTTTTCTTCAACCTAGAGCGCTATGATCTTTCTGCTGTAGGCCGGATGAAATTCAACCGTCGTTTAGATCGTCCATCAGAAGAGGGTGCAGGCATCCTTTATGATCAGCGATTCTACTCAACAGTTAAAAGCGATGAAGCTAAAGAATTGCAGGAAAAATATGGCGAAGGCTCAGATATTGTTGATGTTATTAAAACATTGATTGAGATTCGTAACGGTAAAGGTGCCGTGGATGATATTGATCATCTGGGTAACCGACGTGTTCGTTCTGTTGGCGAGATGGCTGAAAACCAATTCCGTGTTGGTTTGGTGCGTGTTGAGCGCGCTGTTAAAGAGCGTCTTGGTGTTGCCGAGTCTGAGCAGCTTATGCCTCAGGATCTTGTGAATGCTAAGCCGGTCGCTGCGGCTATTAAAGAGTTCTTTGGTTCAAGTCAGCTGTCTCAGTTTATGGATCAAAACAACCCGCTTTCAGAAGTGACGCACAAACGTCGTGTGTCAGCTTTAGGGCCGGGTGGTCTGACTCGTGAGCGTGCTGGTTTTGAGGTGCGAGATGTGCATCCAACTCACTACGGTCGCGTATGTCCAATTGAAACGCCAGAGGGACCAAACATTGGTTTGATTAACTCTTTGGCAACCTATGCTCGCACTAACAATTACGGCTTTATTGAAGCTCCATACCGTAAAGTTATTAACGGCAAGGTTAGTGATGAAATTGAATACTTATCAGCTATTAATGAGTCTCAGTACGTAATTGCACAGGCTTCTGCGAAGCTAGATGGCAAAGGTAAGTTTGTTGAAGACATGGTGGCCGTGCGTCATCTCAATGAATTTACAGTTAAAGGGCCAGATGAAATTGAATATATGGATGTTTCACCGCGCCAAGTAGTATCTGTGGCGGCATCTTTGATTCCTTTCCTAGAGCACGATGATGCAAACCGTGCATTGATGGGCTCGAACATGCAAAGACAGGCTGTTCCTACTCTTAGGGCTGAAACGCCGTTGGTAGGTACAGGGATCGAGCGCACCGTAGCAAGTGATTCTGGTGTTTGTGAGGTTGCACGTCGCGGCGGTGTTATCGAGAGTGTTGACTCTGCCCGTATTGTTGTAAGAGTTGGTGATAAAGAAGTCGAGTCAGGTGAAGCCGGTGTAGATATTTACAACCTAACCAAGTACACCCGATCTAACCAAAACACCTGTATTAATCAGCGCCCAATCGTCAAGCAGGGTGATACTGTTTCACGTGGCGATGTACTGGCAGATGGTCCATCGGTTGATTTGGGTGAGCTAGCGCTAGGGCAAAATATGCGTATCGCATTTATGCCTTGGAATGGTTATAACTTTGAAGATTCGATTCTTATTTCTGAGCGTGTGGTTCAAGAAGATCGTTTCACTACGATTCATATTCAAGAACTTACCTGTGTGGCGCGTGATACTAAGTTAGGCTCTGAAGAAATTACTTCAGATATCCCAAATGTTGGTGAAGCTGCATTAGGTCGTCTAGATGAGTCGGGTATTGTTCACATCGGTGCTGAAGTTGTTGCTGGCGATATTCTCGTTGGTAAGGTAACGCCCAAGGGTGAAACCCAGCTGACACCGGAGGAAAAACTTCTGCGTGCAATCTTTGGCGAGAAGGCTTCTGATGTTAAGGACACTTCACTACGTGTACCAAGCAGTATTAAAGGAACCGTTATTGATGTTCAGGTCTTTACTCGTGACGGCCTTGAGAAAGATCAGCGATCTCAGGATATTGAGAAAACTGCTCTAGATCAGTACCGCAAAGATCTTAATGACGAATATCGCATTATTGAAAATGCAACATTGGGTCGTTTGTTCAATGCACTTAAGGGCAACAAAGTAGTGAAGGCTACTGATCTTAAGAAAGGTGCTGAGCTTACTCCGGAGGCTGTTGCTGAATTCAAGGCTGACGATTGGTTCGCAATTCGTATGCAAGATGCAGAGCTTAATGAGTTGATTTCTGGTGCTCAGGACCAACTGGCAGAACGAAGAGCTGATCTTGATGCGCGCTTTGATGAAAAGAGCGGCAAGCTTAAAAGCGGTGATGACCTAGCACCTGGCGTACTAAAAACAGTTAAGGTTTATTTGGCTGTTAAGCGTCGTATCCAGCCTGGCGATAAGATGGCCGGACGACATGGTAACAAAGGTGTTATTTCGGTTATCAAGCCGGTTGAAGATATGCCCTATGACGAAAATGGCGAGCCAGTGGATATTGTTTTGAATCCACTAGGTGTACCTTCTCGAATGAATGTGGGTCAGGTTCTAGAGACTCATATGGGTATGGCTGCTAGAGGTTTGGGCGTTAAGATTAATGCAATGCTCAAGCAGCAGGCAAAAACTGCTGAGGTCCGTAAGTTCCTTCAAGAGATTTATGATGTTGGCGATACAGTGTATGGCACTGATATCAAAGAACTGAATGATTCTGAGGTTATGGAGCTAGCTGGAAACCTAAGAAAAGGTGTTCCAATCGCTACCCCAGTATTTGATGGTGCAAGTGAAGTTGAGTTGAAGCAATTGTTAACTCTTGCTGACCTTCCAGAAAGTGGACAGGTGGTGCTTCATGATGGACGTACCGGAGACAAGTTTGATAGGCCAGTCACAGTAGGCTACATGTATATGTTGAAACTCAACCACTTGGTTGATGACAAAATGCATGCACGGTCAACAGGGTCGTACAGCTTGGTTACTCAGCAACCGCTGGGTGGTAAGGCACAGTTTGGTGGTCAAAGATTTGGTGAGATGGAGGTATGGGCACTTGAAGCATATGGTGCAGCTTATACTCTACAAGAAATGCTCACCGTTAAGTCTGATGACGTCAACGGTCGAACTAAGATGTACAAAAATATTGTGGATGGTGATCATAGAATGGAACCTGGCATGCCGGAATCATTCAATGTATTGGTTAAAGAAATCCGCTCACTCGGCATTAATGTCGAGCTGGAAAACGAATAAGCACAATATTGCTTACTGACCGCTGGGGCTCCTTAGGAGTCTCGGCTCATTCAGTCACTGGAGGATAAGCCTTGAAAGACTTAGTCAATCTACTCAAGCAGCAAGAGCAGAATACAGAGTTCGATAATATTCGAATTGGTCTAGCATCACCTGAAATGATCCGTTCATGGTCATTTGGTGAAGTTAAAAAGCCTGAAACGATTAATTACCGTACATTTAAGCCCGAAAGAGAAGGTCTATTTTGTGCCAAGATTTTTGGTCCAATAAAAGATTATGAATGTCTCTGCGGCAAATATAAGCGAATGAAGCACCGAGGCATTGTCTGTGAGAAATGTGGTGTTGAGGTTACGCTAACCAAGGTACGTCGTGAACGTATGGGTCATATTGAATTGGCCTGTCCTGTTGCGCACATCTGGTTCTTAAAATCATTGCCATCTCGTATCGGTTTAATGCTCGATATGACTTTGCGTGAGATTGAGCGCGTACTCTACTTTGAATCGTTCGTGGTTACTGAGCCTGGCCTTACTACTTTAGAAAAAGGTCAGCTTTTAACCGATGAAGAATACTACGACGCACTTGAAGAGTTCGGTGATGAGTTTTCTGCCGCTATGGGTGCAGAAGCGATTCAGTCGTTACTTAAAGAAGTTAATCTTGATGACGAGATTGCAGATATTCGTGAGGAAATTCCGAATACTAAATCTGAAACTAAGATTAAGAAATTCTCAAAGCGTCTTAAGCTATTAGAAGCATTCCATGGTTCGGGTAACAAGCCTGAGTGGATGGTATTGGAAGTACTTCCAGTATTACCGCCAGACTTACGTCCACTAGTACCATTGGATGGTGGTCGTTTTGCGACCTCTGATCTTAACGATCTGTATCGTCGTGTCATTAACCGTAATAATCGTTTAAAGCGTCTGCTTGATCTAAGCGCGCCAGACATTATTGTGCGTAACGAAAAACGTATGCTGCAAGAATCAGTTGATGCCTTGCTAGACAACGGTCGTCGCGGAAGAGCGATTACTGGTTCTAACAAGCGTCCGCTTAAATCTTTAGCCGATATGATTAAAGGTAAGCAGGGTCGTTTCCGTCAGAACCTTCTAGGTAAGCGAGTTGATTACTCAGGACGTTCGGTAATTGTTGTTGGTCCTACGCTAAGATTGCATCAGTGCGGTCTTCCAAAGCGTATGGCTCTTGAATTATTCAAGCCATTTATTTTCAGTAAGCTTTCACTACGTGGTCTTGCGACTACCGTCAAAGCAGCTAAGAAAATGGTTGAGCGTGAAGAAGCTGTAGTATGGGATATCTTGGACGAAGTGATTCGCGAGCATCCGGTATTACTAAACCGTGCACCAACACTTCACAGGCTGGGTATTCAAGCATTTGAACCCGTTCTAATTGAAGGTAAAGCCATTCAGTTACACCCCTTAGTTTGTGCGGCTTATAACGCTGACTTTGATGGTGATCAGATGGCGGTTCATGTGCCGCTGACTATTGAAGCGCAGATGGAATCGCGCGCCTTGATGATGTCGACTAATAATGTACTTTCGCCAGCTTCTGGTGATCCGATTATTGTGCCGTCTCAGGACGTTGTTTTGGGTCTTTATTACATGACTCGCGATCGTGTTAATGCTCGCGGTGAAGGCATGGTCTTCTCTGATGTGCGTGAAGTATCCCGCGCCTACTATTCAGGCAATGTTGATCTTCAGGCTCGCGTTAAAGTTCGTATTATTGAAAAGCTGCTTGATAAAGCAACGGGCGAGCTTAATTCAGAACAAAAAATTGTTGATACCACCATTGGTCGTGCCTTGCTTTGGGAAGTAGTTCCTGCAGGTCTGCCTTTTGAAATGGTCAACAAGCCTATGGTTAAGAAGGCGATCTCGCAAATCATTAACGAGTGCTACCGAAATGTTGGTCTTAAAGACACGGTTATTTTTGCTGATAAGCTAATGTATACCGGCTTTAAGCATTCGACTACCTCAGGTGCCTCTATTGGTGTAAACGACTTCGTTATTCCAGATAATAAAGATGAGATTATTGGCGCTGCTGAAGAGCAGGTTCGAGAAATCGAAAGTCAATTCTCTTCTGGTCTAGTTACTCAGGGTGAAAAATATAACAAAGTTATCGATATTTGGTCGCAAGCGAATGATCGTGTTGCTAAATCGATGATGGAAGGTATCAGCACTGAAATGGTTAAAAACCGTGACGGTGAAGATGAGAAACAGGATTCCTTCAACTCGGTATTTATCATGGCTGACTCTGGTGCTCGTGGTTCACCTGCTCAGATTCGACAGCTAGCGGGTATGCGTGGCTTGATGGCGCGTCCAGATGGCTCGATTATTGAAACACCGATTACGGCAAACTTCCGTGAAGGTCTAAGTGTACTTCAGTACTTTATTTCGACTCACGGTGCTCGTAAAGGTCTAGCCGATACGGCACTTAAGACCGCTAACTCTGGTTACCTAACTCGTCGTCTAGTTGATGTTGCACAGGATGTTGTTGTAACTGAAGTTGACTGTGGAACTGAAGACGGATTGTTAATGGCACCAGTAATTGAAGGCGGTGACATTATTGAAAGTCTGGGTGATCGTATTCTTGGTCGTGTTGTAGCTAGGGATGTATTTAAACCTGGTACCGAAGA
>Ga0102886_1001220_pt1 | contig 10708 bp, 11 predicted proteins | sample Colrivmet1550A02_FD_84499 | JGI IMG/M metagenome (GOLD analysis project Ga0102886, IMG submission 84499) | Estuarine microbial communities from the Columbia River estuary - metaG 1550A-02 | ecosystem: Environmental > Aquatic > Marine > Intertidal zone > Estuary | place: USA: Columbia River... | reverse complement strand
TGCTCATTAAGATAGCCACTTCTTCATCAGGAGTTGTTGTCTTTACTGATTGAATTTTTTTCTCATAAATTTCTCGAATAGGTGTCTTGGTAGAGGTTGTCAACAACTTTTTCAATGAAAGAGAACCCAATAAAACACCAGCGTCATTAACGACATAAACCGCATGTACTTTATCGACATCTTCAGCTTGCTTGCGCATTTCTTTCACACACGTGAGAACAGTCCAGTTTTCATTTACTTGAATCAACTCCGTTGCCATTAAGGCTCCTGCAGTATCTTCAGCATGCGTTAAAAGTGACGCAATTTCTTGAGCCTGCTCCTTGTCTTCAATGTGTGTGAAAACCTCGCGTTTCTTCTGCTCAGAAAGCTCCCCAATAATATCTGCAGCGTCATCACTGTCCAGGTTATCTACAAGTGTTTCGGCTATATCCTTTCCGGTAGTTTCGTCAAGAATTTGTGCCCGTACATCTTCATCTAGCTCAATTAATATATCTGCGCGTTCTTCTTCCGAATATTCTTTCAGTATAGATTGAACATCATCAAATTTTAGCTCATCAAGAATTTCGGCAACATCAGCAGGATGGAGTTCTTGGAATCCTTCAACCACCTCAACGACAGAGCCATCGTCTAGCTTGTCGTTTAATTCATCAAGATATTTTGAGGTTAATTTAAAGTTCATTCTTCTCTACCCAATTTGTTAATACTACAAATTCTTGCCAAGTAAGCTGTTCTGCTCGTTTAGAAGCCCACCATTGCTCGGTAACTTCGGGTGGCAAATTAAATCTTTTTAAAGAATTTCTTAATGTCTTTCGTCTGTGATTAAAGGCGCCCTTTACAATATCTTTTAATCTTTTAGGATCGCATCCTAATTCAAAATTCTCCTTGCGCACCATTCGCATTACGCCAGACTTTACTCTCGGAGGAGGAACAAATACAGTTTCATCTACTGTAAATAAATACTCAACATCATAAAATGCTTGGCAAAGCACACTTAATATCCCATACGTTTTAGAACCGGAGGGCGAGCAAATCCTTTCGGCCACTTCTTTTTGAAACATTCCAGCAAACACAGGTATTTTATCTCTTTGCTCTAAAGTCTTGAATACAATTTGAGATGAAATATTGTAAGGGAAATTCCCGATAACCGCATACTCTTCATCTCCAAAAACTTCACTTGCATCCCACTTTAAGAAGTCACCACCTATTATGTGGTCTTTAAGTTTTGAATAGTTATTGGAAAGGTAGGCTACAGATTCAAGGTCCACTTCAATAACAAACGTTTCATAGTCTTTCTCCAGTAAATACTTTGTCATTACGCCCATACCTGGGCCAATTTCTAAGACATATTTACACGGCACAGCACCTATGCTGTTTGCAATTTTTTCAGCAATAGACTCATCTTTTAAAAAATGCTGACCAAGATGCTTTTTAGCTTTTACGTGTTTCGCCATAGTTACTTAATTCAAAGATTTCTTTGCGTGATTACTATGTGCAAATAACACATTGCCAACATTTTCATATCCTGTAAAAGCTTCTGTATTCATTTGTTTTAAATGATTTTCACTTATACCCATAATGACCAAATCAGCTTCTGATGAATGTTTGTTTACCAAGTCTTTTTTCGACACGTCATCGTTAACCGGATAAATCAAAAGGTTGTTTTTCGAAACAGGTAATCTACCAGAGACAATGAGTTTGTCTAACTCTTCTTTTTGCTCTAACAATTCGTCCTCTGGGAATGCTGCAAATACTTTTATCTGTCCATTTTTCCAGTCATTATGACCCAACAAAATGTAGCCAAGAATGACAGTTAAATTGGCATTCTCTAAATCATAGGGAGACATCCAGATATGGATATCTTTTTGAAAGCCAAAATCTCGATCTGCTATTTTTAAAATACATGTATCAAAACTGGCGGCTTTTAATAAACCATAATTCTCTAAAATCTGAGTCAAACCTTTTTCATCTCCTTCGACATAATCGAACAAAATCATGTTGTTGTCTTGACCCGAAATACCGGGCAATTGAACTATTTGTGCTATGGCGGAAGTAAAGGATGGGCTTATTAGAGTATCAACGTAAAAGTTAGAATTAGCCACATTGGTCATTTTAATCAGGCGTTTTAAATCTGCCTTTGCCACTTTCTGTGTCTCAGTGCTGAAGTATCCGTCAATCAGGTGAATGTAAGTCCCAAAACCGTATTTATCCGCTATCCATTTCATCAAGTTAAAATTTGACAAATTCTTAAATGAGTCTTGAGATAAACAAATTACAGAAGGTCTCCAATTTTCAACGCTTTGTTCCTTTTCTGCTTTTTGAAGGAAAATCATTATTCGTCTGGCAAACTGAGAAATTACATTTTGAACCATAAACGCTAACCCTTCTTTTCTTGAGCTTGTAAGGGTTATTGCAAAGTAGTTCACTACCATAACCGTAATTGCCAAGAGCGCGTAGACTGAGTTCATTTTAAACATTAGGAAGAAGCACACAATGCCCCCTAGCAATGAAATGTACCACTTACTTCTAAAAGACGGTCGGTAAGCCGGATCGCCAGAAAAGTGCTGGAAAAACGAGATTAAACATAGCGAGCCATAGGTAACCATAAAGAACATGGAAATAATTTCTGCAACGAAATTAACATCGCCAATCAAAACAAAAACCATTGCCAAAACTGCCGTAGCAAGTGTTGCGTTTCTCGGTTCGTTTTGCTCGCCTGTTCCATGTCTTAAAAAGCTATTTATCGGTTTAGCCATAAAGATTCTGTCCTTAGCTAAAGCTTGAAGCGTACGAGGTGCGACCAATAAAGACCCGATAGCACTGCTTATGGTTGCAGCCGCTAATCCTAGTGGAATGATAGGACCCCAAGCTGCAATTTTGCTCATTACTAAACTTGAAGTATCTACCAAGTCTTCGGGAGATGCCATTTTAGCCATCTTAAAAGCTATGATGATATATAGACACATTCCGACAAGAGTTGCGGCAAGTGTTCCATAAGGAATTGATTTACTTGGGTCTTTTAAATCTCCAGAAAGCCCAACTCCTGCTGTCATCCCCGTAAAAGCGGGAAAGACAATTGCAAAGACGTAGAAAAATGAGTTTGGACTGTCGATGTGTCTTTGGAGAAATTCAGAAGTAAAATCATTACCGTATGGCGTATTTCCAACAAAGAAAAAAACCAATGAAGCAAAGAGTATGGCAATAACAAAATACAACGCCTTCATCCCGACATTGGCGCCTTTGTACAAAATAATCCCTATTAATACTAAAAGCGCTGGGACAGTAAAAAAGCGGTTGTCTATATGACCAACATTGAGATAGTCTTGAATGTAGGGTTTCACAATTCCAAAAGCCTCGCCAAAGGCTACAATGTAAAACGCCACGCTAATTGCTTGAGAAAGGTAAAGCGCAAACCCTATAGCCGCTCCAATATTTAACCCAAATGAACGAGAAATTATGTAATACTCACCTCCTCCTTCAACCTTTTGATTCGTAGCAATTTCTGCGAGTGCTAATGCTGTAGGAATGGTAACCAAATGTCCTAATAAGACAATTCCTATGGTTCCCCAAAATCCAACATTTCCAACAGCCCAGCCAAATCTCAAAAACAAAACTGCACCCAAAATGGTACTTATCGCAGTTAAGAAAACATGTATTGTTCCAAATTTTTTAGGAGAACTCACGGAGGCTACAGCACTCATAAACGGTAGTTTCTGATGAGTGGTGAAAATAGAAAAAATGATTTGCTCAGTTCGACCAAAAACGAATAAAAAAGTCCCGATGAATCGGGACTTTTTTATTTAGAATTTCAAGTGAACTCCACCCATGAAATTTATCCCTGCTTGAGCAAAATAATACGGATCAGGGCCCCATTTATATCCATTCGATACATAAGCCACATCGAATACATTATAAGCGTTAAAATAAACTTTCAATTGATTTAATCCCTTTACTGGAATGTCATAAGCCACACGAATGTCATTGATAAAGTAGCTTTCTAACTTATGGTTTTCATTGTCAGAGTTTGATAAATATTGCTCTCCCACGTATTTACTAAACAGCCCTAATGACAATCCTTCAACTGGCATAAACTCTAAGTTAGATGCAGCTACAACTCCAGGTGAATAGGCTATTGACGTATTGCCATAGTCTTTAATGTAAGTTGAGTCAGGGTCTGAACTTGAATATTTTTCTTCTTTATAGTTTGTGTTTTTATTTGAACTCAAAGTAAGTGTAGGTGACCATCTGAGCCAATTTACAGGTTGAAAAACAGCAGTTATCTCAATTCCTGTTCTGTAACTCTGACCAACATTTTTACGAATTGGAGAACCAACATTATCAACTTCTCCGGTCAGCACCAACTGGTTATTGTAAAACATATAGAACCCATTTAATTCTAGGGTTGTCTGACCATCGGCTAAAACTGTTTGATAACCCACTTCTAAATCTTGCAATTGCTCTGCAACGGGCAACTCGTCAGGATCTGCATATAGTAAATCCGTTCGATTAGGTTCTTTGTGCGCAACACCAAATGAAGCAAACACTCTAGAGTTATCCTTTAATTGGTAATTTACTCCAGCTTTAGGATTGAAAAACACATTGTTGTTTTCGAAAGTAAAAAGATACCCGTCATCAACGCCAGAAGCATTGTAATCTACTTTTCTTAATTGAAGGTCTCCAAAAATTGAGAGGCGACTTGATAGATCATAGCTCGCTTTCACATAAACATTCAAATCTGTCTTTTTGCTTTCATTGTCGTAGTAATGGTCTCTGATTTCAGAATCTGAAGCATTACGCGCCCAAATGATTTCGCCATAATGTCTTCCAACATATTCGTTGTAACCTCCACCTAAAATCAAGTTCAACCCGTTTTGTTTGTAGGACACATTGAAAACCGTTCCATAAAAGTCATTGTCCAACCACTTTCTTCTTATCAGATCTGTAGACGAAATGGTATCTGAACCGACAACGATTGGTGTTAAACCATATTCAGCAAAACCTTCATTTTGCTTATACTGCTCGTAATATCCACGACCATAAGTATAATGTCCTGAAAGTGTAAAACTCCATTTTGCATTAATCTTTTGGGTCCAATGCAATTGGTAATGATCTTGACTGTAATTATCTACTTCGTTGTCGTAATAGCCTAAAACATTCCAATTGTCATCATAAAGTGCACCTGCAGAGTTACTGGTTCTATCTGTTGCCAATGTTGAAGAATCAACTCCATTCCATGATTGATATGTTTCTTCATTTCCACCAAATACCACAGCTTTAATCAGAGTGTTTCCATTTTTAAAACCACCCGACACAAAGTAAGACGTCAAATCAGAAGAAGCTCTATCTACATAACCATCCGACTTTATTTTTGACAGTCGCCCTTCAATCCAAAAGTGATCATTGATTAACCCTGAACCAAAATTAACCGTTGCTCTTTGCGTATTAAAAGAGCCTCCGCCTAAGTGAATTTCGCCAAATGGCTCATCGGTATTAATTGATGTCTGCATGTTTAAACTCGCTCCGAACGCACCTGCTCCGTTAGATGATGTTCCAACACCACGCTGCAATTGCATGCTACTCGTGCTGCTCATCAAGTCGGGTGTATTTACCCACCAAACGCCATGACTTTCTGGATCATTTAAAGGGATACCGTTTACAGTAACATTAATTCGAGTGGCATCAGAACCACGCACTCTAAAACCGGAGTATCCAATCCCTGCACCTGCATCAGAAGTGGCGACCACACTTGGCAGCTGTTCTAGAGCAAATGCCACATCTCGTCCTGTGTTCGAATTTTCAATTTGTTCTTCAGATAGATTGGAAAAAGCAATTGGCGCTTTTTCGCCAGCTCTAATTCCCTCCAACTCAATGGTTCCTAATTCTTCAATTTCAGAAATCATTCTAAAGGTGAAGCTAGAATTCTTCTCATTTAACATGACTTCTTTAGAAACATCAACGTAGCCAAATAAATGAAGATTGAGTTTTTGCTTGCCACTTTCTTTTACTTCAAACTCGGCTAAACCCTTTTCATTTGTTTCAGTTTGGTTCATTCCAAAATTCACAACCACTCCCGGCAAGGGACTTCTTGTAATCTGGTCTAGTACTTTAACTCGAGTCTTAATTTGTGCGCTGACAATTCCGTTTCCCAACAGAATTAGCGCGAATAAGATTGTTTTCTTCATGATAAAATAAATTATCACGAATAAAGGGGTCGTTAATCGCTATGTTAAAAAATTAATTATTTCATTTCCTTAGCAGCATTACCTGCCCAGGTTCAATGGGTCTAATCTCAGCACCGAATTACCGGGGCACCCCTGGAGAATATGCCGCAAATGTAATTTGAAATCTTATATCTCGACTATCCTTTAATAAACAATTTGATGGTATACTTACCGCTTCAATACAGAATATAAAATATGGCTCAAATAACACTTGGGGGCAACCCTTTTAACACCAATGGTGAAATACCTCAAAAAGGTGAATCAATAAAAGAATTTGAATTAGTGACAGATAGCTTACAGCGTAAAACTTTAAGCGATTTTTCTGGCAAACGACTGATACTAAACATATTTCCGAGCGTAGATACAGGAGTCTGCGCGGCATCTATTCGAAAATTTAATCAAGAAGGTTCTAAACTTGACAATACAACTGTCCTCTGCATTTCAAGAGATTTACCTTTTGCCCAAAAGCGCTTTTGCGGAGCCGAAGGCATTGAAAATGTAGAAATGCTGTCTGATTTTGAAGCTGGACAATTCAGCAAAGACTATGGACTTTATGCGATAGATGGTGGATTTAAAGGTCTAAGCTCTCGCGTTGTTATTGTAACTGATGAGAATCATTCTGTTCTTTACAGCGAACAGGTTCCGGAAATTGGACAAGAACCAAATTATGAAGCTGCTTTAGCTTCGCTTTAAAAACTAGTAACGGTCGGCCAGAGCTGGCCGTTTATTTTTTATGAAAAATAAACTCGGAAATAATCCTCTGTTCGATCCTAAAATGGGATTAATCGGTGCGCTTGTCTTAGCAACAATTGTTTTCGCAATTAACTATGATGAAGGATTGAAACTGGCTGGAACTGCAGCTATAAAACAGGGTAGCTATACTTTTTTCGCAGGAGGTTTCATGATGCGACTTGTAGAAAACCTATCCATTAAATGGGATGACAAGTATGTATCTTACGGTATTTCTGTTTTAGTCGCAACCGTCATTGCCGTGAGCTTGACATACGGCCTTCATTCTCTAAAAGGTACTCCAAAACCTTTATTATCTACTATCCCCACTCTTATTCTCGGTCCTCCCGGATTTTTTTGGTGGGCTTATAAGAAGAGAAATCAACTTTCTTAATCTTTATTTCAACTAGTCTTGAGGCGGCAATACATAAAACTACACCAATAAAATCAGCAGCTAAATCTATCAAATCAAAATTCCGAGCTGGAATCCAGATTTGTGAGAATTCTTCAAGTGTCGCAAAAGCCATCACCCAAACAAAAGAAACTGGAATAGCCGTTTTAAATATTCTGTAATTCTTTTCTCGAAATGCTATGTCAAGCAAAAGTGCGAGAACACCATACAAGATGAAATGTCCGATTTTATCTTTTTGAGGAATAATTTGAGTAAACTCGTTAAAGAAATTCGTGCTGCTACTAGCGTGATTCGCTTCCCAGATAACAAACAATATAAAAGCAAAAAATGCCGCAGATAAAAAATACCTCTTCAAAATTATTCAGTTTTAGTAAGCGTAAACAAAGGGCGAAAGTAGATATTTAGAAATATCCTCAAATGAACAAGCCTTTAACTTCGCAGAAAAGACCAAACTTTATTGGCAGGCTATCGATTCAAAAAAGCATCCACCTGAGCAATTGCTCTTTCCCTTCGCCCGGCACCAATTCCTTTGATTATGGCATAATTGGCGTTTAACTCATTCAGCACCTCAACATACTTATTAAAAATCTCTAGACGTCTATGCTCATCCTCTCGAAGTGGATCCTGCTGCCAAGTCAAATCTGGATAACACACTACATAAAAATCAGCCAATTGTTCTTTTAGATTTTCCTCAACTAAACCCACAGAGGCTTTGTATTTATCCTCTGCCCATATTTTAATCGTCAGCAGATCTGTATCGCAGATAATGCATTTGCTTTTTTTCTTCGCCTCTACCTCTGCTTTAAATTGCAGAGATGCTATTTCGGTAAGATCAGCCAACTTATGTTTTCGGCCTAAACTCAAGAGATATTGACGCGCTTTTTCATCAACCAAAGGGACAGAAAATTGTTGAGACAACACTTCTGCTAGAGTAGACTTCCCAGAAGACTCTGGGCCGGTAATGCAAATTTTAACGCAAGCCACTTAAATCTACTTTTTCGCTTAAATCTTCATTCAAAACTTTCATTACAAAACTCGTCTGTCCTTCTTGAAACACTTCTTTTATTTCTGAATTTACAGCGCGCATAACTTCGTCAAACTCACCAATAACATGTGTGCTCGTGAAGTTAGAAGTGACCTCAACATCGTATTTATAAAGCGCTCTTATAAAATCGTCAATCGGTTTTACGTAAACCTCTTTAAGAGGATACATTGAAATTTCAACTGTAACTATCATTTACAAATAGGGATTTCTCATTCTATAATACTGCACATCTTCTAAGCCGTGTACTTCACCTTCTTTCCAGAATTTCATTCCGGCTTTTTCTAAAACACGTTTGGAAGCAACATTTGCATTTGACGTTCTACCAACAACTTCTAATATTTTCAATTCGTCAAACGCATAATTCAAAGTGGCTATAACGGCCTCGGTGGCATAGCCTTTATTCCATGACACTTGAAAAAATCGAAATCCAATATCAATTGTCTCTTCCTCATTGCAGCGCAAACCGCACCAGCCAATTGGAACATTATTCTCTCTTAAAAAAACAGCCCAACGTCCGTATCCAAAGTTTTGATATTGGTCGTAATTGTCGATAAAGTCTTCGACTTCAAGTATCGTCAAGAAAGGGCGATCTCCTGTATATTTTAAAACGTTTGGGTCATCATTCAGTTCTTTCAGCCAAGAGGCATCGCTAATTTCCCAATCTCTAAATTTAAGACGTGGACTTTCGAACAAAAACGAATTCATGATTTTACTTTATAGCTTGAACTAGCTCCTTAATCAACAGTGGATTTTTCTCTACCGCATTTCCAACAACAATAATATCTGCACCCGCTTCGCAAGCCTCAATAGCTTTTTCTTCTGTACGAATACCGCCACCAACAATTATTGGCGTATTGACAGATTGCCTTACGGCAGAAATCATTTCTGAAGAAATAGCGTTCTGCGCGCCACTTCCAGCATCCATGTAAATGTTACGCAACCCTAACATCTCTCCTGCCATGGCTGTGCATGCTGCAATTTCTGGCTTGTCATAAGGAATAGGAAACGTTCCGCTCATATAAGATGCTGTTGTTGGTCTGCCGCCATCCACAAGCATATAACCTGTAGATATAGCTTCTAATCCTAGTCGCTTTATGAGTGGAGCAGCAATAACTTGCTGACCAATCAATAGCTCTGGATTACGACCTGAAATAAGAGAAAGAAACAAAATAGCATCGGCTTTAGCACTGACTTGCTGCGCGCTGCTAGGATAAGAAATAATCTTTGCTGATGTGTTTTCTTTTAAAAACCCAATTTTATCATCCAGTTCAAACTGGGTCAAAAGACTACCTCCAAACAAGACAATTCTAACACCTGCACTCTCAATAGTATCGGCAATCCTTGGCAATAAACTTGCATCAGGCGTATCAGGATCAATAAGAACAGCTAGCTCTTTTGTGCCTGTATTTTTAATATCTAAAAATATTTCAGAAACAGATTCTGACATTTTGGTTAAGTCTTCTTGATAGTCAACAAACATAATCAATCTGACTCATTATTCTTCAATGGCATACACCAAATACGCGCCATCTAACACACTGAAATGCACCTTGCATTTAATGATTTCATTCTTAAAGATTTGCGCATAAGTTATCCCTTCTTCTTCCACTTCAAAGGGTTCCACTTTTAGATCTTCTTTAAAGTAAACGTTGCCTTTTTTCCAGAGTTTAAACAAAGCTTCCTTGGCACTCCATAAAATTTGATAGAAAAACAATTCCTCACCAGGAATGATATAACGTTTCTCGTCAATACGCACAAATTTGCGTGCAATTTTCATAAGCTCAGGCCGATGCAATTCAACATCCAAACCAACACGTTTATCGTGACCATACATCGCTCCTCCATACTTTGTACAATGCGTTAAACTTACGTGTTCGCCACTATCTAAGTCGGGACGCCTTTCTTCATAAGTCAAGCTATAGTTTGGGACAAGGTAATTCAGCGCGTAGCGGGAGGCTAAAAATTCAGCACGTTTCTGTGTATGGTTAATCAATTCAAATCGTTCTCTATCAACAGAAGGTAAAAATGAAGTATCTAGAAGGTGCGTTTTATCGACTGGATAAAGAGCTATTTCAACGCCTTTTTCAGGATTATAAACGAACAAATATTTCTCAGGGTCATTCATTTTATAAGTGCATAGGTTTTTTATCTTTGCGCCCGTTTTAAGTATTTGGAATTCAATAACAAATAAAATATAATGAGCAATACAACAACTCAATATGTTCCTTACAAAGTAAAGGATATTAACCTTGCTAACTATGGTAGATTAGACATAGAATTAGATGAAGCTGAAATGCCAGGATT
>Ga0102886_1001213_pt1 | contig 10738 bp, 9 predicted proteins | sample Colrivmet1550A02_FD_84499 | JGI IMG/M metagenome (GOLD analysis project Ga0102886, IMG submission 84499) | Estuarine microbial communities from the Columbia River estuary - metaG 1550A-02 | ecosystem: Environmental > Aquatic > Marine > Intertidal zone > Estuary | place: USA: Columbia River... | reverse complement strand
CAAAAAATGATTTAGTTGATATCAATAACATGCTCGTTCTAGATCGGTGGATTGTCTCAAAAACCCATGATTTGCAGCAACAAGTTATCAACGAATATGATAATTATAATTTTCATTTTGTTATGAAAGCTATCCTTAATTTTTGTACCAACGATTTAGTTGGTTTTTATTTAGATATCATTAAAGATAGACAATATACGACCCAGACTGACTCATTGGCGAGACGCTCTGCCCAAAGTGCATTATTTCATATCTCTCATGCAATGGTCAGGTGGTTATCACCCATCCTTACATTTACTTCAGAGGAAATATGGCAATTCTTGCCAGGAGCTAGTAATGAAAGTGTCTTCCTTCAAACCTGGTATGAGGGTTTAGAGGGTAATTTTGATAATCCAGTGATTGAGGCTTCAAGAGACATTAATACACATTTAAGAAAAGAGCTTGAAGATATGAGGCGAAATAAAATTATTGGGTCATCACTTGATGCCGAAGTTGATATTTACTGTAAAGATGACAATTATCAAAACTTATTAGGCCTTAAGGACGAATTAAGATTTGTCTTTATCACATCTGAAGCTAGGGTGAATCAGTTATCAGATAAGCCAACTGATGCTAAAGAGATTAATAGTTCGCTCGCAATTAAAGTTGAAAAAAGTGATCATCAAAAGTGTGTTCGTTGTTGGCATCATCGCCCAGAAATTGGCCAAAATAAGGTACATCAAGATTTATGCGATAGATGTATTGAAAATGTCTCCGGTGAAGGAGAAAATAGGGTGTTTGCTTAATGACAGATTATCCAAAAATTCTTAATGTTGAGCTTGGACCGAAGTCGTACCCAATATATATTGGAGGTGACTTGCTATCCCAAAAATCTTTCATTACAGATCATATTTATGGTCAGCAGGTCATGATTGTGTCAAATACTACAGTTGCGCCACTATATTTGGATCAAGTTACGAAGCAATTAGAAGGATACAATGTTGAGGTTGTAATATTGCCTGATGGAGAGCAATACAAAACCTTAGAAACTGTCAATACTATTTTTGATGCTTTGTTAAAGTCAAAGTTTGATAGGAGTTCAACCCTCATTGCACTTGGTGGAGGAGTGGTTGGAGATATTACAGGTTTTGCAGCAGCTTCATACCAAAGAGGGGTTAACTTTATTCAGATCCCTACGACATTATTGTCACAGGTAGACTCAAGTGTTGGTGGGAAGACTGGCGTTAATCATGATTTAGGTAAAAATATGGTAGGTGCTTTTTTTCAGCCAAAAGCGGTCATTATTGATGTGAATACATTAGACACCTTGAATGATCGAGAATTTTCTGCTGGAATGGCTGAAGTCATCAAATATGGGCTGCTTGGGAATTCTGATTTTCTCTCAATGTTAGAAGCAAATATTGAATCGATCATGAATCGAGACAAAGACTTAATCATTGACATAGTTTTTCGCTCTTGTGAAGACAAGGCTAACATTGTAGCTTTAGATGAATTCGAGAAAGGAAAGCGGGCACTATTGAATCTAGGCCACACCTTTGGCCATGCTATTGAAAATACTTTTGGTTACGGAACATATTTGCATGGTGAAGCAGTCTCTATTGGAATGTGTATGGCAACAATACTATCAATGCTTGAAGGAGATCTTTCTAAAGAAGATACAAATCGTATTCAAAGCATACTATCAAAAGCAAATCTCCCGACAACAATTAAAAAGGGTGTGGATAGTGAAACCTTGATTGAGGCAATGTCTTTGGATAAGAAATCCATTGATGGCAACATACGTTTGGTCCTTCTCAAGAGTATTGGAGATTCATTCATCACCGGATCCTATTCACAAGAAAATTTTAATAAGGTTGTTTCAAATTTTTGTCACTAAACTAATTTAAAGATGTCACTAGATAATAATAAAGTTAAGGAAATCGCTTATTTAGCAAGATTAAGTATTGAGAATTCAGAATTAGAGCAGAGCACTAAAGAACTCAATAATATTCTTAGCCTAATGGATCAACTTGGGGAGATAGATACTGGAGATGCAGAACCAATGGCGCACCCTTTAGAGATGTCTCAACGCCTGAGGGACGACCAGGTTACTGAAGATGATTTGTCTGAAGAGTTTCAAGAGATTGCTCCGAAGACAGGAAATAATCATTTTCTTGTTCCAACTGTAATTGAATAATGATGCATAATCTAACTATCGCTGAGCAAATTAAAGGACTAAAAAGTAGGGATTTCTCTTCTTTAGAGCTCACTGAGCACTATCTAAGTCGAATTGATGATTCAGAGCTAAACGCTTTCATATCAGTCACCAGTGAACAGGCCCTCACTCAAGCTAAAATGGCGGATTCAATCCTGGCCAAAGGAAATGCTTCTGGGCTCACTGGTATCCCTTATGCGCACAAAGATATTTTTTGCACAAAGGGTGTAAAGACCAGTGCTGGCTCAAAAATGCTGGATTCCTTTATCTCGCCTTATGACGCAACCCTTAGTGAAAAGCTAAACTCTCAAAATATGGTTATGCTTGGCAAAACCAACATGGACGAGTTTGCAATGGGTTCATCAAACGAAAATTCATACTATGGGTCCGTCAAAAACCCATGGGATACAAAAAAAGTACCTGGCGGCTCTTCAGGAGGTTCTGCTGCAGCTGTTGCATCTCGTATTTCCCCCTTTGCTACCGGAACAGATACAGGTGGTAGCATTCGTCAACCAGCGAGTTTGTGTGGCATTACAGGGCTCAAGCCTACCTACGGCAGGATTTCTCGTTATGGAATGATTGCCTATGCTTCAAGCCTAGATCAGGCAGGCCCAATGACGCGAACGGCTGAGGACTCCGCAATAATTTTGAATGCAATGGCTGGATTTGATGAAAGAGACTCAACAAGTGCCAATAAATCAGTACCTGATTACACTAAAAATTTATCAAAGTCATTGAAGGGGCTTAAGATTGGACTGCCCAAAGAGTACTTCTCTGAAGGCTTGGATAAAGGTGTTGAAAGGGTAATCATCCAAGCCATAAAGGACTACGAGGCAATGGGAGCTGAAATTATTGAAGTTTCATTGCCAAATTCAATGAATGCTATTCCAGCATACTATATCGTTGCTCCATGCGAATGCTCTTCAAACCTTTCAAGGTTTGATGGTGTCAGGTATGGCTACCGATGTGATGACCCTAAAGATTTAAATGATTTATACTTGAGGTCGCGCTCTGAAGGTTTTGGTGACGAGGTCAAAAGAAGAATTATGATTGGTGCTTACGCACTATCAGCTGGATATTACGATGCTTATTACCTCAAAGCTCAAAAAGTACGACAGCTCATAAGTGAAGACTTTAAAAAGGCTTTCAAAGAAGTCGATGTTATTATGGGTCCAGTCTCTCCTACACCGGCCTTCGAGTTAGGCTCTATTAAAGATTCTGTATCTATGTATTTGGCAGATATTTATACACTTTCAGTTAATTTAGCAGGGCTTCCAGGTATGAGTATTCCTGCCGGATTTTCTGATAATTTGCCTATAGGTCTTCAGTTGATAGGTAACCATTGGTCTGAAGAATTATTGCTTAATACTGCACATCAGTTTCAATTGAAAACGGATTGGCATAACGCATCACCAGTCGATTAATGAGGAGTTATTTATGACCTGGGAAACTGTAATTGGGCTTGAAATACACTCGCAGTTAAAAACTAAATCAAAGATTTTTTCTGGCGCATCTACAGCCTTCGGTGCAACAGCTAACACGCAAGCTTGTGCTGTCGATCTTGGCTTTCCTGGTGTGCTACCGGTTCTCAATCAGGAGGCCGTTAAAATGGCACTTCGGTTTGGTTTATCTATCAATGCAACGATAAACAAAAACTCTATTTTTGCACGCAAAAATTATTTTTATCCAGACCTTCCAAAGGGTTATCAAATTTCGCAGTTTGAAATTCCTATCGTTGGAAATGGAGTCATAGATATATCTTTAGAGGATGGTGAAAACAAAATAGTAGGGATTACTCGCGCTCATCTTGAAGAGGATGCAGGCAAATCAATCCATGACATGTATGATGAATTTACAGCAATTGACCTCAATCGAGCTGGCACACCTTTACTAGAAATTGTTTCAGATCCTGATATGAGTAATGCAAAGGAGGCTGTTGCTTATGCTAAGAAAATACACGCTTTGGTTCAATACATCGATATTTGTGATGGTAATATGCAGGAAGGCTCCTTTCGATGTGATGCGAATGTCTCAGTTCGAAAACACGGCGATAAACTTGGAACCAGAGCCGAACTTAAAAACATTAATTCCTTTAAGTTTTTAGAGAAAGCCATCAACCTTGAAGTAGAAAGACAGATTGACATCTTGGAAGATGGAGGATCAGTTGTTCAAGAAACAAGACTCTATGATTCAATTAAAAATGAAACTAGGTCAATGCGCTCTAAAGAGGAAGCAAATGACTATAGGTACTTCCCAGATCCTGATTTATTGCCAGTTGCTATAAGTGAAGAAGTCCTTTTGGAGATTAAAAAATCTCTACCTGAGTTACCTACTGAAAAGAAATTAAGGTTTGTTGAAAAATTAGGCTTAAGCTCATATGATGCTGAAATTTTAACATCTCAAAAAGAAGTCGCAGACTACTTTGAAATAATCATCAATAAAGGGGCAGACGCTAAGCTCTCCGCTAACTGGGTAATGGGTGAACTTTCTGCAGCACTAAACAAAAACCAAGTCGAAATTAATGATTCACCGATATCTGCTAATGAATTATTTTCGTTAATCTCAAGAATTACAGATAGCACGATCTCTGGAAAGATTGCAAAAGACGTTTTTAAGCTGATGTGGGAAGGTAATGGAAGTGTGGATGAAATTATTGAGAAGCAAGGTCTTAAGCAAATGACTGACACCAACGCCTTAGAATCGATTATAGACGATGTAATTTCAAACAATCTTGATCAAGTGCAACAGTTTAGAGATGGGAATTTAAAGCTTCTAGGTTTTTTTGTTGGCCAGGTGATGAAAGCCACCCAAGGTAAAGCGAACCCTAAACAGGTTAACCAAATATTAAATGAAAAACTCACTGAAATTTAAGGATTTAGGCGTTGATTTCTTTGCTCATATCCAAACTCAAAGACTTGAAAATAGCTCTTTAATTCACGTAAACGAAAGTTTAAGGCAAGATTTAAACTTTAATATAACTGATAAAGAGTTATTAGAGATCTGCTCTGGAGAAAAACAACTAGCTCAAGAAAATCCTATATCGACTGTTTATGCTGGCCATCAGTTTGGCTACTTTGTTCCTCAGCTTGGTGATGGGCGATCATGCTTGATTGGGGAATTAGAGGGAAATGAGATTTCATTAAAAGGCGCCGGAACTTCACCATTTTCTCGAGGCGCTGATGGCCGCGCAGTTCTGAGATCGAGCATCCGTGAATATCTCTGCTCTATTGCGATGCAGGGTCTAAATATTCCTACTACGAAAGCCCTTGCAATTGTTAACAGCACGTCTGAAGTTTATAGAGAACACGTTGAAAATGCTGCTGTTGTAACGCGAGTGGCTGAGAGCCACATTCGATTTGGACACTTTGAATATTTTTCGTCTCTGGGACAAAATGAAAACGTCAAAAAATTAGCTGATTTTGTAATACAGCATTGCATGCCAGAAGTTAAGCAGGGTGATTACTTGGGCTTATTACGTGAGGTTATCCAATCAACCGCAATAATGATTGCAGGGTGGCAGGCCCAGGGATTTTCTCATGGCGTTATGAATACAGACAACATGTCTATTTTGGGCTTGACAATTGACTATGGCCCCTTTAGTTTTATGGAGACCTATGATCCAAGTTTTATTTGTAATCATTCAGATACGCAGGGTCGTTATTCCTTTGAAAGACAGCCATCTGTTGCTTTATGGAACTTACATCGACTTGCAGATGCTCTGAAAACCCTTTTAAAAGAAGAAGAGCTAAAAGAAGCACTATCGATGTATGAGAAAATTCTGGTCAAAGAATATTCCACCCTAATGAGAAATAAATTTGGTTTTTCAGTCCAAGATGAAAGTGATAATTCCTTAATCAATAATTTTTTAGAACTTCTCTACACGCATAAAAAAGATTACCATCAGTCAATCAGACAACTCTCAAATGGTGATGAGCACTCTTTGGGAGAAGTTTTTGGCCCTTGGTTTAAAGACTATCGTAAGCGCTTAAAGAAAGAGAAAGTAGATTTAAACCAAAGACATAATCTAATGAATGGAGTCAACCCAAAGTATATTCTAAGAAATTATTTAGCAGAAGTAGCCATAAGGAAAGTAGAAGACTTAAATGAATATGTTGAGATTGACACTCTCTTTAAGCTTCTTAGAGACCCTTTTGACAAACATGAAGGGTATGAGTTATACGATAGTGAAACACCAGAATGGGCTCAAAATCTTGAGTTAAGTTGCTCATCCTAAAATAACGAGCACATACTGAAACCAACTTAAAAGAAGTTCAACCGAAGGCCTTACGAGGTAATTAAAGCCACCTAAAAACATTAAGCCCAGAAGTATATAAAGTCCATACTGTTCTAATTGGTTGTATTGGTATGAGAGTCGATTAGGCAATAAGGCGCTAATGACTCTAGAGCCATCCAATGGAAGAATAGGCAAAAGACTAAATACAGCGAGAACACAATTTACTAGTATTCCAACTCGACACATCTCTATTAAAACTGGGATGTTCATATTGATTGCAATAATCATCACAAATAGCCAACCAATAGCCATCAATAAATTGGCGCCTGGTCCAGCCAGCGCAACCCAAATCATTCCGGATTTTCCAGATCTTAGTGCATTAAAATTAATGGGGACCGGTTTAGCCCATCCAAAGATAAAGCCAGATGATGAAATCAGAAGAACGAGTGGAATGGCTATGGTGCCAATAGGATCAATGTGTTTGGTTGGATCTAGGGTAACTCGCCCCATCATTCTTGCAGTATGATCACCCAATTTACTTGCAACCCAGCCGTGAGCAGCCTCATGAAGTGTAATTGCAAAAAGCAATGGAATAATATAAATTAATAAAGATTGAAAATCAGGCATTAGGTAAAATCGAATTATTTTTTGATATAAACTCATTTTATATGAAAAGCAGTGATTTTTTAATCTCTACAGTCAAAGAGGCACCTAACGATGCCCAAATCATTTCTCACCAATTAATGATAAGAGCTGGTCTAATATCTAAATTGGCATCTGGACTCTACTCTTACCTTCCAATTGGACTGAAAATTATTCAGAAAGTTGAAAAAATCATAAGAGAGGAGATGAATAAATCAAAGGCATTAGAATTGTTGATGCCGGTAGCGCAGCCGGCTGAGCTATGGCAAGAATCTAAGAGGTGGGAGGAGTATGGTCCTGAGTTGCTTCGATTTAAGGATAGGCATGAGAGAGATTTTTGCATGGGTCCGACGCATGAAGAGGTCATTACCAACATAGCTAAACAGTATTTAAGAAGTTATAAGCAGCTCCCTATCAATTTTTATCAAATTCAAACAAAATTTAGAGATGAAATAAGACCTCGTTTTGGGGTTATGCGTTCAAGAGAATTTATTATGAAAGATGCTTACTCCTTTCATATAAATGAAACATCACTGGGTGAAACATACCAAGTGATGCACCAGACTTATTGTAATATTTTTGATAGATTGGGTTTGGACTATAGGCCTGTATTGGCTGATTCTGGAGCTATTGGTGGTGATAGTTCGCATGAATTTCATGTTCTTGCTGAGTCAGGTGAGGATGCCATTTGTTTTTCTGATGTTTCTGGTTATGCTGCCAATATTGAAAGGGCTGAAACGCTTCCTCAAGGCGAACCTAATTCTCCTAAACTTGAGTTAGAGATTGCCCAAACACCAGGAGTTAAAACAATTGACGATGTCTGTAATTTATTAAAAATTGACCCAAAAAACTCAATAAAAACGCTTATTGTTGAAGGTAGTGATGACAGTCTTATTGCTCTTGTTTTGCGAGGCGATCATGAGCTTAATGAAGTAAAAGCATCCAAATTGGATGGTGTTAAACACCCTCTGCAAATGGCGGATGAGATCAAAGTTCTTAAGCAATTAGGGTGCTCTTTTGGATCTATTGGCGTTGTAAATCTTGATATTCCAATCTTTGTTGATTATGCTGGGGCATGTTTGTCAGATTTTGTTTGTGGTGCTAATGAAGATGATAAGCATTACATTGGAGTCAACTGGATAAGGGACACAAAAAAGATTATTGCTTCAGATCTACGTAACGCTGTTGCTGGCGATCCATCACCCGATGGAGAAGGCAAGATTGAAATTAAGAGGTATTGAGGTAGGTCATATTTTTCAGCTCGGCACTAAGTATTCAGATTCTATGAATGCTAACGTAATTGGTGAAGATGGAAGGGCAGTGAATATGAATATGGGTTGCTATGGTATTGGTGTAACGCGTATTGTGGCAGCGAGTATTGAACAAAATAACGATGATAGAGGTATTATTTTTCCTCAAGCCATTGCCCCATTTGAGCTTGTCATAGTGCCAATAAATTACAATAAATCATCACGCGTAAAAGCCATTGCAGATCAGTTATATGTAGACTGCATAGATAAGAATATTGACGTTTTAATCGATGATCGTAAAGAGCGACCTGGAATTATGTTTGCTGACTCTGAACTTCTTGGAATTCCGCATCGCCTTGTGATTAGTGATACTCATGCTGATAATGGGAAAATCGAATATAAATCTAGGATGCATCCAGATAAAGTTGAAATTGACTTTAAGGAGGCGGTTAGTTTCATTATTGACAAGCTTGATTAATGATTTTTCTTCAATACCTTTTGCCACAGCATCTTTTATCGAGGTTGATGTTTCGCTTTGCAAGAATTAATACTCCATGGCTAAAAAATAGTTTTACCAGCTGGTTTGTAGAAAAGTATGAGGTAAATCTGGGTGAGGCCGAGAGAGAAAATGTTAAAGATTATGATAACTTCAATGATTTTTTTACAAGGTCTCTCAAAAAAAGTTCAAGGCCAATATCTAGTTCATTAATGATTTCTCCGGTGGACGGAGTTGTTTCACAGGCTGGAAATATCAAAGAGTCAGAGATTGTTCAAGCCAAAGGTAGAAAATACTCAGTTCAAGCTTTGCTGGATGATAAATCTCTCGATACTGGTTGCCTTGGGAGTTTTGCGACAATTTATTTATCACCGAAGGACTACCACCGCATACATATGCCCTGTGATGGTTCTTTGGTTTCGATGAAATATATTCCTGGAGACCTATTTTCCGTAAATCAGAGAACAGTTGATAGTATTGATCAAGTTTTTGCCCGTAATGAAAGGCTTGTATGTTTTTTTGATACTGAATTTGGTGAAATGGTCTTTGTATTGGTTGGTGCGATTTTTGTTGGATCAATGCAGACTTCTTGGGAGGGACAGATTACGCCTCCATACTCTAAATTAGTTAAAAATTATGATTACAAAGGCCAACAAATTAGACTTAAAAAAGGAGATGAGATGGGTCGCTTTAATATGGGATCAACCGTAATCATTCTGATGTCTAATGACTTTCCCAAATTAAGTCTTGAGGAAGGACAAGCACTTAAGATGGGACAATCAATTACTAAATAACTACTCTGTTTGGACCTCAGTCATTGATTCAATCTGACTCTCAAACTCTTTTAGACGTTTATAAACACTTGCGAGTTCAATAATAGTAGGCCAGGAATTAAATAAATACTGAAGTGATCCCTCTACTCTGCCAAATGCCCTAATGATTTGCTGCATAACACCTAAAGTCATTACTCCTGCGACTATCGCAGGAGCAAGAACAATGTATGCAACCAATACGTTTATTTGAAGATAAGCCAGTCTACCGATATTAAAGTACAAATAAAATAAATAGCTCTTGTAGTGTATTAGCCTGACACCCTCAAAAAGCTCATTGAGAGTTTTAGGTCTCACGGTGCCGTCATCCTCTGCAATTACAAGAACTTTTCGATAGGCAGCCTCTCTTTTTTGAAGATCATATTCTATGCCGACCAATCTCAATATCCATGCTAAGCCAATCATTAGTATTGTTCCACCAACTGCCCAGATTAAAGCTCCAGTTACTAAACCATACTCCCAGTCACCAAACCACATAATCGGTATACCAACAGAAAGCCCCATTAATAATGGAAAATACTCTACAAGCACCATAACAGACTCAATGAGGCTAGTGCCCAATCCTTCCATTATTCTTGAAAACCTAATGGTATCTTCCTGAACACGTTGAGATGCACCCTCAATCGTGCGAGCTTTATCATATACGCTATGATAAAACTCAACCATTGATGATCTCCAACGAAACAAAAAGTGTGAAGTCAAAAATGAAGTTGATAATCCCAAAACAATCCACATTGCAGCTAGCTTTGCAAAGCTCCAAAGGCCTCCAGTATACTCTTCCATTGTTACTGCGTTTGGCGTACCTAGAGCTTTTTGTATCATGTCATAGAAGCCACCAAACCATTCATTGATTTGGACATCAATTTGAACTGAAAGCCATAAAGATGTAAGAATTACGGCAGAACCAAGATACGCCCAGAGGAACCATTTTTTTTGAGTAAAAAATTTAAACATTGATTGTCCTTTTATTTAGTAATGGTGATTTTGTAAAGATAATACCTAATTTATTTTTGTGATTTTAACAAGTTTAATGCCTTGTTTACTGACCTGGATAATTTCAATAATTAGAGGATCAATTTTTAGAGATACGTT
>Ga0102886_1001206_pt1 | contig 10785 bp, 10 predicted proteins | sample Colrivmet1550A02_FD_84499 | JGI IMG/M metagenome (GOLD analysis project Ga0102886, IMG submission 84499) | Estuarine microbial communities from the Columbia River estuary - metaG 1550A-02 | ecosystem: Environmental > Aquatic > Marine > Intertidal zone > Estuary | place: USA: Columbia River... | reverse complement strand
CTTTTTTGTCTAAAGCAGTTATTATCCTTGTTAGCATATCTTTTTTTATTTTAACTCTGATTCTAAAATTTTTAGATAATTATTTGAGTTTAAATGATTTTGGGCCGCCTCTACAACACCTCCTTTGTTGGGTGATTTTAGAGCTCGTGCGACAGCATTAGAAAAGTCTTTTGGAGTGTCTGCTAAATAAAACATTTCCTTGTCAACAAGCCCAATGCCCTCACTTCCAGTTGATGTTGCCACCAACGGTAAGCCATTTACAATAGCATTAATTGATTTAAGCTTTACGCCCGCTCCCTGCAACATTGGGTTTATAAATACAGACGTGTTTATATACGCCTCTTCTATATTTTCTAAATTTAAATGTAAATGTATTCTTCTAAATTTTTTAAATTTATTAATAAAATGTTTTTCACTATAAACTCCCGTACTCCCATATATATGTAAACAGTAGTCAGGGAAATTTGAACAAACGTCGTCGTGAATGTAATCTAAATACCACATTAACCCCTGAATATTATTGTCCATAAACAAGGAGCCAATAAATAAAACATTATTGTTGTCTAATTTTTGTTTTGCGAAGCCTCCATTTATTGGAGAGGGTAGGTGAATACTTTTATTACTATTGATTAATTTTTGATACTCCATTTCTTCGGTAGAAGAAATAAACCAAAGACGATCTGCATAATTAAAAATAAACTTTGAATACCATCTAAATTTTAAAGATTCCTGAAAGAAATATAATTTACGAAGTGGGTTTGCTGTGCTTTTAGAAAGATTACTAAAATACTTTTGCTCATTATTTTGAACTCTAAGATAAACTTTATCCCCTCTTACGGTCTTATTTCGCAATACTCTTCCTACATATTCTGTTTCTAAAATTATAATATCATACTTGTCTTCCAGTTTTATATGCTCAAGGTTTTTTCTAGAAAGCACTTGAAGAGGTGATTTATCAAAAAGCTGGAAAATTGAATTCTTTCTCTGCACTCTGTATATTTTACCAACAAAAGATTTGACAACAGCCAAATCTTTCTCTTTTGGAAACGCTTTGTCTGTGTATAATAGGTCTACCTTATAACCAAGTTGACACAATCCTTTTATCCTTTCCCAAATATCAAATGTTCCTCCAAATAACGTTGGATATGGGAAAAACCCAGAAACTACTAATATGTTTTTTTTCATTTTTTTTCTGATTTTAATTTCGCACCAAGAACATCAATAAATGCTAAAAAGAACCATATTTCATATTTTGTGGCAAATGTAACATATACTACACTACTTAATATTATGTAAAGTAGAGGTATTCTAATAAATGTCAAGCTAGAAGATTTAATTTTGGAAAATATAAAATATCTTTTTAGAAAAAACAGATAAAAAAATAACAGAAAAAAAATCCCTCCAAAAACTAAATTATCGAAAAAATATGTTTTGGATGATAGATTTTTAGTGGTTGTTAAATAGCCTTTAACTTCACGTAACTCAAATGAACTCATAGTAGATGATTCAACTACGCTGGTTAGGCTTTCTAAATAGTAATTAAGGTAAGGTCCCCAGCCAACTCCAAACGGGTTAAAAACAAAATTATTTAAACACGCTAAATAAGAAGAAAACCTAGTGCCGAAAGTGATACTGTAGTAAAGTTGGCTTACAATAGTGTCATAAAGAATTGAAAAAACATAAATTCCAAGTATCACTAAAGCTGTAGTACCTAGAAATAAAAATTTTCTAATTTTTTTATTATTATAAAAATATTTGATGACCAATGGAAGGGTGGATAACAAAAAAATTAACATGTAACCCTTTGATTCACTTCTAATTGTATAGTACAAAATAAAAAAGATAGATAGCGAGAAAACAAAAAGTTTAGTTATACTACGTTTGTTTAAATAAATTGACAAATAAATAGTTGTAAATGTGACAATGGTTATGATGCTTCCAACCCAGCTTTCTTCCAAAGAAAGAAGCCTAATTCTCCAGTATTTATCTTCATTTGAATGTAAATATGGCATAAAAATTTCTAACGTTTTTGAATAATACGCTTCGAATACTAGGTAAATAATTAAAAAAAACTCTAGTGCTAACATTGATTTAAATAATATCTCAAACCTTGTGGTGTCTTTATTTAAAAAAGTATATATAAATTGATAATAAATTAAAATAGTTAAGGGGTATACAGCCATTTTTATAGACTTAGTAACAATATTCTCACCCAAAAAAAACAACTGTTGTTTAGTTATAAAAATCCATAACAAATATATTATTGTTATGATAATCAAATATAAGATATAAAATGTAAGGTATTTTGTGTAAACTGAAATTTGGATTTTAGAGTTTTTTAAAAGGTATAGTAAGAGTAATGGCGTTAAAAAAACTATTGGAGATCTTGCAATTTCGCCAAATACATTTACTAATGGAAAATCTTGATAAACAGAAAGTAATAAAATAAAAAACAAGAAAAAAACCCTTAAATTCATAGTTAGTTTATTGATATTTTTAAAAACTCATACGCCAGTTTAAATTGAAATCTTTTGACTCTATTTAGAATTATTAATATACTTGAAACCCAAAACATAAAACTTACTTTTTTAAATTTTTTGAAAAATATTTTTCGACTTTTGAAAATATTAATCTCAGAAAAATAAGTTCTCTCTTTAGGATTTGAAGAAGACCCTATTGAAGCTCCTTCTTTATGATAAACTATGGAATTCTCACACCAATCTATTTTCCATCCTTTTAATTTACCTCTATATGCCCAATCTAATTCTTCATAATAGAGGAAATAATCTTCGCATAATGACCCTACATCTTTTAGAAAATTTACAGGAACAAACATAGAGGCACCAACTATATAGTCTATGTTGCCAAATTCCTCTTTTTCTGAGTTGACGTTAGCGCCCTCTCCAATATGTTTAGAAACATAAAGTGTTGAATTAAAAGCTCCTCCAATAGCTTGAATTTTTTCAGGTTGATTGTAATATATCAATTTACTTCCTAATATCCCGGTTTTAGATGAGTTGTTACCTTTTATGTGTTTAATTTGATTTCGTAAGGAATCTTTCTCTACAACAGTATCGTTATTTAATAACCAGCAATAATCAAAATCTTCACGTCTTAAAGCGTAATCAATCGCAATATTATTTCCAGCTGAAAACCCTCGGTTTTTTTCGGCTTTAATTATCAATAAAGGCTCTTCGTAAAACTTGTTTTTACTTTCCGATTCAGAAATAATTCTGTAATCAAGAGGTTTCGGTAGTAAGGGATAAACAATTTCAGGAAAAGCTGTAGGGATTTTTTTAAAATCAGGATTTGTAGCCCAACTCTTTATAGAGCTTACGGATTCTGATGTTGGCGAATTGTCAACTACAATAACCTGAAAATTATGATACTTTAATTTCAAAATACTTTCAAGACATTCTATTGAGTCCTTCCAACCTTTATGATTGAGTAAAATTATATATACTTTTTCTTCCGTTACTTTCAAAACTTAAATTCTTTTTAACATTCCTAAAAAATTTTTGATCAATCGCAATGGGTTTTCTTTTAATGATGCCTTAATTAAGGTATTAATGTTATACTTAGGTATTGATCTACCAACTAATTTTAAAGCAAATAATCTAGCTAATAGATTCTGTTTTCTTTGTTTTTGATAGGGTTGCATTTGGGCTATTTCTGAGCTGGAGAAATTTTTACCAGACATTGTTATATATCCAGATTTCACAACTTCTTCTAGTAATTGTTTCCCATTTGTGTTTCTAGTGATTACTAAACTTATGCCTTTTTTTTCTTCAAACGAAGGGTATCCGTTTTCTGAAGCTTCCCAAGCGTCAGCACAGGTTATATCAGCAAATTCTCCAGTACCATCTGCACATATTTTGCAACGAAACTGTAAATGCTTGTTTAGTATAGTCCCCCAAGACTCGTTGTAGGTCATTTTATGAGTGTTGTTTTTGTTGTCCTCAATTTTAAAATATCCCGGCCACCCTTCTCCTCTGTATCTCAATGAAACAATATCTTTCTTTTGTACTTTAAATTGTTCAATGATTTTTGTTGTGGCTACTTGGCTTGGAACACCAGCACACATAAAAGAAAGAAGGTGCTTAATCTTTGTTTTGGCCTCTTCATTTTTTTTCATAAAATTTCGAACCCCAACAATATCACATGGTTTACCTATAATGGCAATTGAACTATGTGCTTTTAAGATCTCAACAAGATTAATCAAAGTCGCTGAAGGCGCATATCTTGACCCAGCGTTGCTAAGAACCTCTTGGCTAGTATAACTTGTTTTGTAAGTGTTGAGATAGGGCTGTGTTTCTGAAGGTCCAATATGTAATACACATTCAACTCTCTTTTTGTCTAGTAAATAAGATGCAACTGCTGTTAACCCGCCTCCAGACGATCCTGAGTGTCTTACTTTTTCGTTATTTGCATGCCCTGAAGAAATAGACAAAAAAGGGCCCCATAGTGAGTCGTGATTTGTAGAATCCTCATGCTTGGCATTAATACCTGAGCATATTTCTTCGAAAAAGTTATTCTCTGTCTTGGTTAATTCTTGCTTAAAAGTTGGCCTTAAAAAACCTTCATTGTTATAAGAAACGGCAACTTTTTCAGTTCCGAAAACAGACTCACAAATACCACAGCCAGCACATAGATTGTCTTTTAATACTTTGCTACTCATTCTTTATCCCTATTTTCTAAACTCAATTGTTCTCTCATATTTTCTTTAAGTAAAACGGACTTAATCTCCTTTTTTAAAGAAATAGCAACTAATATCTTGTTTATCAATTCATCTAAATTGTCCTGTTTTAAATGATTAACGTCAAATACCAGTTCTTGTTGTTTAAACATTTTGAATGTCCCTTCAAATTTATAACTATAAGAGAGTCCAATTGTTGGGACTGAAGTGGACAATGCTGCGATACATGAGTGCATACGTGACCCCATAAAAAAGACTGTTTTAGAAATAACATATTTCAACTCTTGAGCAGAGTAATCCTGATCAATAAAAGAAATTTTACTCGCTAAGTCAGGATTATCTTTTACAAATTTTCTGGTTCCTTCCAAGTCATCTTCAACGTTAGGGGAAATAGAATTATAAGTATGTGGAATCAACACAACCTCGTAGCCCTCTTTAATAATTCTTTCAACCAACTGCTTTAAAAAAACAGGGTAATTATTATATTTACCATCTAGACTTTTGTATCTATTTAGGTACATCAATCCGCTAACATTAATACCAACTGTGTTGGGCTTTACCTCAACGGGTATTTCTTTAGGGTTCATGTATACCGCCATGTCTATTGATAATTCTTTTTTAACCCCTATTTTATCTAAAAAATCAAAGGCCTTTATATCTCGCACATATAATTTATGAAGTCTTTTTAAAATGTGTGCTCCTAAAAATCTGCCAATAACGGTGTCAAAAGGACCTAATGTTTGAGGTAAAAAAACAAGCGGCTTTTTCCAGCTAAGTATTAATTTTGAATCTGTAAAGTGTCTAATTATTCTTCTGGATCCATAAATATCACTAAAGCTATCGCCTTCATTTATATCAAAAACTATATCGCTAGATTGTATCAGTTCTGAAACTTCAAGCTTTGATGTTGCGCCAAAAATCCTACAAAAGTAAGCTTCTTTTAAAGACCTTAAAATTTCATGTTTAGTGAAATAATATAATTTTACTTTAATGATTTCTCCTGATATTGTTAACTCCTTTTCATGAGTCGTTTGCTCTCCAACGCATAATAACGATATTTTCGCATTTTTGTAATTATTATTTAAAAGCGTAATCGCTCCTACCCCTAAGGCATTTACCCCTTTGTTGTCGCTTTCTAGAGATGCTCCTAGAAGAAGAATATGTTTAACGTTCATCCGTTCCTTTTTAATTTTTAGACAATTCTAGTTTATAAATTTTGATGTATTTTTTCACATATCTGATTGTAGAATACGTGTATAATATAATATATGAGCTTGCCAACCCGTTAATTCCATAAAAGTGGGTTAATAATAATCCGAAAAATATTGAAATCAAGATAAACTCAATGTGGTATTTTGCCTTCTCTCTTTGTAGCTTTAAAACAACCATTATCACGGCGGTTATTGAGGCAAACATAAATATCATATTTGCGAAAAGTAATAAAAGCAAAGGGGTGTATGCCTTCAAATATTCTTCTTTTTTGTAAACAAATATTAACAATTCCTCTCCAAAAATTATAAATAAAATCAATATTACTAAATTAACTGAAAGAATTTTTATTCCTGTTTTTTTTAATGCTTTTGTAAGTTCTAATATGTTGTGTTTATAAGCTATAAACTTAACGTATCCTTCTTGAAGTAACGAGACTGAAACTAACAATAGTATATTGGCAATAGAAAAAGCCGTTTGATACTGTGCAATAATTTCTGGTTCTAAAAGAAAAGAGCCAATCACTGTTGGTGCCATCATATATACAGGAATCGTGATCATTGAGATTCCATAATATTTTAAATCTAAAAACCTTGTTTTAACAAAGGATATTGATTTTTTAATAGAGCTGGTTTGAAACTTAATTCTTAATAAATGAAAGATCAGTATTATCGTATAAACTATATTTATAAAGATAAAATAGGAGTAGATTTTATAATTAAACAAATAACATAAAAAAGAAAGTATAATAACCGAAACTCCAGAAACTATATTTGTAATCGACATTATTTTTAGTTTTTTTTCTACTTGGTAATATGCTAAAAGGATATTATAAATGCTTGTTTCTAAAAATATTTTTATAAGTACTAAAGCCGCAAGTATGGAGTCATCTTTAGGAAAAAAACAAAGTCCTATAAAAATTATTATAAATAAGAGAAAAGAGACCTGAAGAAAGTTAGAGCTATTTGTTTTTAGCAATCTATTATCTTCTGAATTGACTAATAGATACTCACTAAAACCAAAATTAGTAACCAATAACAAAACTCCAATTATATTAATATAGGCAGAATAAGTGCCAAACACAGAGACAGGGATAGTTCGCGCTAATAATACCAAAAGAAAGTAATTAGACCCTCTTTTTAAAAGGTTAGACAGTGTGAACATTTTTTTATTTATTGCTAGCGATTGTTTTTATTAAGCTATCATGCCAATTTGGTGTTTCAATCTTTAGCACGCTTTTAATTTTAGTTTTATCCATCACGCTATAAAAAGGTCGTTTGGAAGGAGTTGGATACGCTTCTGTTTTAATGGCATTAACCTTTATTTTTAAATTCGAAGCTTCAAAAATCGCTTTCGCAAAATCAAACCAACTTGCTACACCTTCATTGCTGTAATGATACAGACCAAAATTAGTGTTTTTAGAATTGATGATTTTTAATATAGCGTCTGCTAAATCTCCTGCATATGTTGGCGAGCCTATTTGATCCGATACCACGCTAATTTCATCACGTGTTTCGGCAAGTCTAAGCATCGTTTTCATAAAATTAGCACCATGCTCAGAATATAACCAAGATGTTCTTATAATAAAATGTCTTTTTAATGTTTTCTGTATCTCAACTTCCCCTTGTCGTTTAGAAGCGCCATACACACTTATTGGCTTGGGAATATCTGTTTCAGCGTAAGGTTCTGTCTTATCACCATCAAACACAAAATCGGTCGAAACATGAATTAAAATAGCGTCCTGTTCATCACTAACAAATGCTAAGTTTTTTACGCCTTTCGCGTTGATTTCAAACGCTTTTTCGACCTCTGTTTCTGCCTTATCAACTGCTGTATAAGCTGCACAATTGATGCAATAATCTATTTTTTGATTCGTTTTAAAAATTTCCTTTACGTCGTTCAAGTTACAAATATCTAGTTCTTGATAATCGGTATAAATAAAATGTAATCCCTTATGCTGCTTAGCACGGTCTTTAATACAACTTGCCAATTGCCCGTTACTTCCAGTTACCAATACATTAATCATAGCTCTATGTTTGAAAGTGTTGGTAATACTAAGTCTTTTTCAGAAACAATAAATTCTTTAGCAGGTAAGCACCAGTCGATTCCTAGTGAGGGGTCGTCGTAGCGTAGCCCTTTTTCTGAGGCCTTGTCATAAAAATTATCACATTTGTAAGAAAATATAGCAGTTTGACTTAGAACTATAAACCCATGTGCAAATCCTCGCGGTACAAAAAGCTGTTTTTTGTTGTCTTCGGATAACTCAATTGAAAAATGCTTAGAAAATGTAGAAGACTCTTTTCTCATGTCAACGACAACATCTAAAACCGTTCCTTTTACAACGCGTACCAATTTGGCCTGTGCATAGTCTCCAGCCTGAAAATGCAATCCTCTTAAAACCCCTTTTGAAGAAAACGATTCGTTGTCTTGAACAAAATTGATTTCCTGACCAATTAATGCATTAAACTTATTTTGATTGAAACTTTCAAAAAAATAGCCTCTAGGGTCCTTAAGGATAGAAGGCTCTAAAATAAAGCAACCTTTAAGTTTTGTTTCTATTGCTTTCATTATTTGTTGTTCAAAAGTTCCATTAAATTTGTACTGTAACCGCTTTTTAACAAGGGTTTCGCTAATATTCTAAGTTGAACCTCGTCTATATATCCCATTTCGTAAGCAACGCCCTCAATGGCGCCTACTTTTAAGCCTTGGCGCTGCTCAATAACCTCCACAAATTGAGAGGCTTGCATTAACGACTGAAAAGTCCCAGTATCCAACCATGCTGTTCCTCGGTCTAAAATGCTAACACTAAGTTTGCCTTGTTTGAGGTATTCTTTATTAACATCTGTTATCTCTAACTCGCCTCTGTGACTAGGTTTGATGTTTTTTGCAATATCAACAACCGTATTGTCATAAAAGTAAATCCCTGGCACTGCATAATTCGATTTTGGGTGTTCTGGTTTCTCTTCAATAGAAATTGCTTTACCTTCTTGATTAAATTCAACAACTCCATAACGTTCTGGGTCATTAACTCGATACGCATAAATAATGCCGCCATCTGGGTTATTATTAGCTTGCAAAAGTTTTTCTAGTCCTGTACCATAAAAGATGTTATCACCTAAAATAAGAGCTACTTTATCATCTCCTATAAACTCTTCACCTATTAAAAATGCCTCTGCTAATCCGTTGGGATGTTCTTGTACCGCATATTCAAATACACAGCCATACTTTTTACCATCCCCTAATAAGTCTCGGAATAAGGGCAAGTCTTTGGGGGTTGAAATAATTAAAATCTCGTTTATCCCTGCATACATTAATGTAGACAACGGATAATATATCATAGGCTTATCGTAAATGGGCATCAATTGCTTGCTCACAGACAGTGTTAAGGGGTGCAGTCGTGTTCCAGAGCCTCCAGCGAGAATAATTCCTTTCATCTGATTTAATTATATTGTTTATTATAATAAGATTGATAAGCGCCTGAAGTAACGTTATTTAGCCAAGCATCGTTCTCTAGATACCAATCAATAGAAATCGCTAAGCCTTCTTCAAAAGTTACTGAAGGCTTCCACCCTAATTCAGTATTAATTTTTGAAGCATCAATAGCGTAGCGTAAATCATGTCCAGGACGGTCTTTAACAAATGTTATGAGTTGCTCTGAATCCCCTTGGGGTCGACCAAGTTTCACATCCATTTGATGGCATATCTCTTTTATTAAATCGATGTTTTTCCACTCATTAAATCCGCCAATGTTATAGGTTTCTTTGTTTTTTCCTTTGTGAAATACCAAATCAATAGCTTCTGCATGGTCTTTTACATACAACCAATCCCTAGTATATTCTCCATTTCCATAAACTGGTAGTGGCGCTTTATTTATAATATTATTAATAAACAACGGAATTAGCTTTTCTGGAAATTGATTTTGACCATAATTGTTCGAGCAATTTGTGATTACATACGGCATATCATACGTTTCTCCATAAGATCTCACAATATGGTCTGAGCTTGCCTTAGATGCCGAATAGGGTGAGTTTGGATCGTATGGAGTCGTTTCTGAAAACAGCCCTGTTTGACCTAATGTTCCATAAACCTCATCCGTACTTACATGATAAAATAGTTTGTTATCAAAATTATCTTTCCAATTGTTTTTAAAAGCATTCAGAAGAATTGCTGTACCAATAACATTGGTTTTAATAAACGCCAAGGGATCTTTAATAGATCTATCTACATGAGACTCCGCGGCTAAATGAATAACGCTGTCAAACTTGTAGGTTTTAAACAGTTCATTTATAAAGTCCTCGTCTGTTATATCGCCTTTTATAAAGGTATAGTTCGGCTTATCTTCAATGGCTTTTAAGTTCTCTAAATTGCCGGCATAGGTTAGGGCATCTAAATTGAAAATATAATACTGCGGGTATCTTTCTACGAATAGATTAATGACATGTGACCCTATAAAGCCAGCGCCTCCTGTTATCAAAATTTTCATACACTCTTCTTATAGCTTTCTAAAAATTTTAAAAACTCTAATCCTAACAAAACTACAAAGGTGCCTAAAAGGGATAAAATCGCATAATATGATTTAATACTAAGTTCCTTTCCAAAAAGTACCTTTTCAGTACTTGCAAATCCTGAATCCTGTTTGTTGGATATCATTTCTACAATATATTCCTTGTCTTGGATACTTCTTTCGATCTGGACTAATTCGGATCTTAATTCTAAATCGCTTTGGTATAAGTCAAATTCTTTGGTTTTTTCAATAGCGCTAGACCCTTCAAAAGTAATGCCTATTTCAGAAGATTTATCAGACTTTGAGTTCATTTCCAATACGCGCTTGTACGTGTTTTGAAGAGAGTCCGACTTCACTAAGGCGAGTTCCAAAGCGT
>Ga0102886_1001202_pt1 | contig 10801 bp, 7 predicted proteins | sample Colrivmet1550A02_FD_84499 | JGI IMG/M metagenome (GOLD analysis project Ga0102886, IMG submission 84499) | Estuarine microbial communities from the Columbia River estuary - metaG 1550A-02 | ecosystem: Environmental > Aquatic > Marine > Intertidal zone > Estuary | place: USA: Columbia River... | reverse complement strand
TACTGACACAGTTCCCCTTTATCGCCCCGGATGACTGGTCCTTGCCTACTGGAGAATTTCCCGGTGCCAAAACGCCCAAAGCCTATCTCAAACGCCTTACCCAGCTGGTTTCTGAGCACAGTAACCAAGACATTCCCTTTATTGCCTGGGGCTACCACCCACTGTGGCACGGATATTTGTTTCGCCAGCAGCTGACCGCTCTGTTTCCCGATCAGCCCGTTATGCTTTGGCATCGATCATTCCACGAAATAGTAGCCAATGATGCGGCACTTAGTATGCTCGATATCAAACAAGCGGATCTTGCAGGCAATCCATTAACCGACTGGTCAAAAGGTCATTTCTTCGAGAATGGACTGTATGCCCTGATTCCAAAAATGGCGTTTCTTTTTGACCCCATTCGCTTTGGCAAAGGCATGGAAAACTTTATTCAAATGGTCCATCAGGGCGGTGTGACCACAGCCCTGGATATGGGCACCGGTGTATTTGGTAATCCAGATGCAGAAATAAGCCTTATTCGCCATACAGTGGAAACCGCCCAAGCACCAGCCAGATTAATTCTGACGCCCATTATTACCGATTTTATTGGCCGCGGAGTCTCCATTGAAGAGGCCCTTCTGCAAGTGGATAAGTGGCGCGCACAAAACAGTCACCGAGTGATGTTTGACCGGCGCTTTAAACTGATGATTGATGGTGCGATCTATAGCGGGCTGGCCCAGTTTAAATTCCCCGGCTATATCGACGGGCACAAAGGCGTGTGGATGGTGCCCCCAATAGTGTCTCAGCAGTGGGCTCAAGCATTCTGGGATGCGGGCTATCAGATTCATGCCCATACCAACGGTGATGCCAGCGCCGAGGTATTAATTAATCTGTTAAAAACCCTGCAACAAAATACCCCGAAAACCGATCACCGTTTGACTCTGGAACATTTTGCCTACACCACAGAAGATCAGAATCGACAGCTTGCAGAGCTCGGTGCAGTGGTCTCGGCCAATCCCTACTACCACTATATGCTCAGCGATATGTACAGTGATCAGTGGCTCGGTATCGATCGCGGCAGTCAGATGGTACGTCTGGGTTCACTAGAGCGACTGGGCATGCCCTTCGCCTTTCATTCCGATAGCCCCATGGCGCCTCTGGAGCCGCTAACTCTGGTTTCAGCGGCGGTTAACCGAGTCACCATTAATGGCAATCTCACTGGTGCCAATGAGCGAGTCAGTCTGGACGCAGGTCTGCGCGCGATCACCATTGATGCAGCTTGGGTCATGGGTTGGGAAGATCAGATTGGATCGATTCGCGCCGGTAAAAAAGCCGACTTTACAATACTTGAAGCCGACCCCTATGAGGTCGGGCCCAGCGGGTTAAAAGATATCAAAATTTGGGGCACAGTGTTTGAAGGGCTGCCAGCACCCTTAGAACCTTAGAATTTCAAAACCGTAAAATCTTAGAACCGTAAAATTTTAAAAGCCAAGTCTCGCCGGTCATAGGAGGGAGTTTCGCTAACAGGTTTGTGACGTTACTATCGCTTGACTTAAAAATATAAAAATAATAATAAGTAGAGGAGACATGCAAAATGTTTAAAACTCTCATCAGGTCACTATTTTTAATATTCTTTTTAACCCTACTGGCCTCTTGCGGCGGCGGTTCAGGTTCATCTGCGCCAGCAAACCCACCAGCATCTCCGGATACAGAGACAGAAGAAACCCCAGAGGTCGTTGAATCCGTAGTTTGGCAAGAGGCCACGCCTGAGTCAGTCGGCATGGATTCAGGCGCATTAGAACAGGCCTTCGACCAAGCCTTTATCGATGGTAGTTTCACTCAGGCCGCTCTGGTGATCAAAGACGATAAACTCGTTTATGAGCGCTACAGAGGCATTCTGCCAACAGAGGCCGCCAGTGTTTCCGCAGGCAGTACTCTCGACAGCCAAGCAACCTATGGCACTCGTGACAAAGATAGTCTTGCAACCTCCTGGTCGACGGCGAAATCCTTTACCAGTGTGATGATCGCCATTGCCATCGAACAGGGTTTTATCGAATCCCTCTCGGAACCCGCCGCAACCTATATAGATGAGTGGCAAGGGGATGACAGAGCGACAATCACCATCCGTAATCTGTTGGATATGCGCTCTGGACTACCCGTAGCCTGTTATGACTTTGTTGAACAGGCTTTGAGTACCTGCACCAGTGCTGCCGGTTCCGGTGGTGATTTGGTCTTCTCTGAGGATCAGATGTCTGGCTGCATTAACCGCCAACTGGCAGAGACCAACGTGAGTCAGCCCTGGTATACATACGGGCCAACCTGGCAGTCTGGTTACTGGCTTTATTCAAATTGCGACACCATGGTGCTGGGAGAAATTCTCTACCGAGCTACGGGTCAGGATCTTCAAACCTATGCTGACCTGCATCTATTTTCTAAGATAGGCATGCAGGCCCAATGGTGGCGTGATAACCAAGGCACCAGCCAGGTGGATGGAAACTATTTGGCCTACTGCTGCCTAGATGCAACTCCTCGTGATTTTGCACGATTTGGGCAGTTACTGCTAAATAACGGCGTATGGGATAATGAGCAGGTGATTCCCAGTGCTTATATCGACAGTATCAAAAACATTACAGTCGACTCTGTAGTAACCGAAATCGCTGGCGGAGTATTCAGCTACGGCCTGAAGTTTTGGACTATAAGCGCTGCACCTCAGGAAGACGGCTCAGTATATCCGCCGCAAAATACGCTGATCTCAACCGTAGGGTTTGATGGTCAGTACATCACCATAGACTTTGATAATAATATTGTGGTGGTTCGCAATGGCCTTTACAGTCCCATTTTAGCTGTATCCGATGAACGGAAGATGACCATTTCGGCCAGTGATCCGAGCCAATCCAACTTAGTTGGTTCACTGCCCGCCGGCATAGCCTTGACGGCCCCACTCAATTATTCACACCAGAGACTGCTGTATGGCGTAAAAAACGCTCTTAACCCAGCACAATAACCCGAGGAAAATTAATCCTCACAACAAATAACACTCTAAAAAGGAAAAATCATGAGCGATATAATTCTCTACGCCCTAGCACTGACATTATTTCAAATCTGGTTGCTGCCGATGGCCGTCAATTTAAAAAATAGCGGCTACCTGCTAGGTAACCGCGACGAGGAAGTCGAGACTTCAATAACCTATCAGCGTATCGCCCGCGCCGCGGCCAATCTTCAAGAGACGCTGCCAATTTTTCTGACTTTGGCACTCCTATCAATGATGATGGATATAGACAACACTCAGGCTGCAAGCGCTTGGCTGGCATTGCGCCTTATTCATCTGGCCTGTTATACCTTTGGCCTGGCGACATTGCGCAGCCTTAGTTGGGTCAGCGCATTGATTGCACTGATCTACATGGCGATGCAGCTACTTTAAACAACTCTTTAACGTCAACACCAACAAGGATCAGCCGCGCCTCTTTAGGCAGCGGCTCATACCGAACAGGAAATATTATGCGAAGCCAACTCTTTTTAGCACTTGGAATAGTATTGCTCAGCGCCTGCAGTGGATCAGATAATTCGACCGCCCCCAATGTTCAGCAGTCAATATCCACTGACACCGCCGCGGTTGAAGCCGACGGCTGTGATAATTTCAATACCGATGGCACTGCACTGTTTGGCGATCTCCATGTGCATACCAGCTACTCATTTGATGCCGCGGCCAACAGCGTCGGCACCACACCTACGGATGCCCACCGCTATGCCCGCGGTGAGGCGATTCCATTCTTCCCCGTGGACAAACAGGGTATTCCCCTTGGCTCAGTAAAGATCGATCGGCCACTGGATTTTCTGGCGGTTACTGATCACGGGGAGTTCCTCGGTGAGCGAGCACTGTGCCGCACCGAAGGCTCACCGGCCTACAACACCACTTTTTGTAACAACTATCGGGTTAATGAACGTCAGGGTATGTTGATGTTGGGCTCGGTAATCACCACCGAAACACCAGAGCGCATTAAGGAAATTTGCGGCAGCGATGGCAGCCAGTGCAGCACCTATGCCGAATCACCCTGGCAAGATATTCAACTGGCGGCCAACAGGGCCAATACTCCCTGCGAATTCACCAGCTTTGTCGCCTATGAGTACACCGGCACACCTGGCACATCGAATTACCATCGCAATGTTATCTTTCGCGATAACAATGTTCCGGCCAAACCTGTCAGCTATATAGATGCACCCATCGACAGCAAGCTCTGGTCAGCACTGGATGCGGTCTGCGATATAGCCGAGGGCTGTGACTATCTTACTATCCCCCACAACTCCAACTTGGCTAATGGCCGAATGGCGCCCTATATGCAGCTTGAAGACACCACTGCAGCCAAGCGCGCCTATGCCACTGCACGATTGAAGCGCGAGCCGATTATGGAGATCTTCCAGCACAAAGGAAGCTCTGAATGTATCAATGGTTTGAGCAGTGTCTTTGGTGCCCCGGACGAGCTCTGTGAAGTTGAAGCCGTCAGGCGCATGGGCGAGAATAAGACCTATGTCACCCGCAGCTTAAATCAGGGCGACCTAACAATGGGTCAGGCATCAGAGGTCACCGCAGAATGTGAACCCGGTGAGACCGGCAGCAATGGCATGCTCGGTGCCGGCTGCGTCCACCCTACTGACTTTCAGCGCTCTGGCCTACTGGTCGGCCTACTCGAGGAACAATCAATTGGTTTGAATCCGGTTAAGCTGGGCACAATTGCGGCCACAGATACCCATTCGAGCACCCCAGGTGCCGTGATTGAATCCGCATGGACTGGTGCTGTCACTGGCGAATCAACTCCGGCGGAAAGACTTAAACCCGGACTGCTAACCAGTGGTATTGATGGCAATCCCGGCGGTCTAGCCGGTGTTTGGGCGAAGGAAAATACTCGCGATGCCATCTTTGACGCCATGCTGCGCAAAGAAGTATTTGGCACCTCGGGCCCACGCATTCGACCGCGCCTATTTGCTGGCTGGGACCTCAGCGAAGGGCTCTGTGATGCGCCTGATATGGTGGCTATGGCCTATGCCTCCGGCGTTCCCATGGGTTCTGATTTAGTCGCTTCGGGAGACAGTACTAAGACCCCTAGCCTACTTGCCTATGCGTCTAAGGATCCAGATGGCAAACCGCTGGTAGCCCTGCATCTAATCAAGGGCTGGATCGACGGTGACGGCAAAATGCGCAATGAGGTGATAACAGTTGCCGAAGCGGAAACCGGCGCTGATAGCCTCTGCGTGGTGTATAGCGATAAAGAGTTTAATGCTAGCCAGTCAGCTTATTACTATCTGCGCGCCGTAGAACCTGAGACTGCCCGCTGGCACACCTATGACTGTGCCGCATTGGCTGAGGCTGATCGACCTGAGGTTTGTACTAACGGAGCTTATCCTGAGACAGTTCGAGAGATGGCTTGGACATCACCGATTTGGTATCAGGGGGAATGAGTTAGCCCGAGTTAATAATGATGTTTTTTTAGATTAAAGACTTTAGGAAATCTGTAATACAAGAGCCTTCGCGTTTGGGATAGTTTGGCGTTCTTAATAGGAGGGCTCTGGGTCATTCCAGCCAGACGGATGAAAGGGGGAAAGCAACATTCGACACCTCTATCAAAAGATAGTGATTTCAAAATCAATAGACTGAGCAACCTGAGGACAAGCGAATACGTATTCCCTAATCTCTCAAACGGACAGCATCTATTAAAATCAGGTATGTCCTCAGTATTGAAACCTATGAATAAGACCCATGAATGGCAGGGTAAAGGAGGACCCAACATTTCAGTGCACGGGTTCAGGTCTACTTTTGGTGATTACATAGCGGACAACATCACTTTTGACGGTGCAGTGGCTGAGCACGCCCTCGCCCAAAAGACCCCTGGTACTGCTGTGGCCTCCTATCAACGACAGCACCGCGGTGGAGAAGTGTCTTTAAAAGATATGCTGTTGATTACATAGATATTTTATTTTACTGACAGCCATTTTTTATAGACTCAAGAAATTCTTACCCCTCACCTGATTTGACTAGATGAGCTATTCATACAGGGTTAATTAAGTTCATCACCAATAGTTTTGTTATTATTAATTACAAAATACCTCAAAATTCTTTGCCGAATTTGCAGATAGCTCAGAAAAAAACAATGCTGCTGAATATGACTTTTCAGATTTTTCCTCGCTTCCTGCTTTTCTTTCTTTGTCTGCGGTTTTTAATAATTCTCCAGACGTGTATAAGAAAAATCCTGCTGCCTCACTGACGTTTCTACAGTCTTCACTCTTCCATAATCCTGCATCACCTTCTTCAGACTTCACAAGTACTGAGATGCAAAGAAACAAAAATAACACACAGAAAATCGAGGTAAATTTATTAATAATGTTCATATCTCATCCAACCTTATCTACATGGGTGACTTAGAGTCTATACTGAATAGATTAACTTATGAAGGGAGTAGGCATTTTTTAGAGAGCCTCAGGCAGGCACTTAGTTAAAACAATCTGCATAAGTGGAATCTCTCTCAAAAGCGCCAGTCGGTTCTAGCCCCAGCTCACTTGATCTCTAACCTTTAGAGAGTAAATCATTGCCGTGACATTACCCTGAGAAACCTTTTCAAAAAGAGCATTAAAGAACTGACATAAGCACTGAGAGTGCTGCTTTTTTATAGACTCGTAAACTCTGTTTGTCGTATAGGCTAATTCAGAAATACCTGAGTAATCCGATATCTGAAGGACCACTAAAGACTCGCCAACGTGGCCAATACTCAACAACCTTATTCGTTCTGGACGACCCCTGCTACGGCGACTAACTGAGTGTCCGCCAATGTCGTTGGCATAGATAAGAGCCAGAGGCGCCCAGATGCGACCTGCAAGGCCATAGATTATTATCAAGCATCAGATAGCGTAGAATCTCGATGATAGGTCGAGGCTGAGCTGGTATGTTATCGCAATTATGTAGCAAGAGGGCGGCCAACGAAGAATGACCAAAGTTAATCCCTCCGCCCCTTACCGATAATAGCTTGCCAAATTGGAAACAATCGGTATTATCCGCACCCTACCAAAAGGTTTAAATTGACCGGGCGTTATAAACTTCAATGAATCGGTTCCACACACTATATAGCATCGTTCTAGCCTTAATAATCGGGTTGGGCTCGGTGACGGCTGTTGCCCACAGCCATGATGATCACCAGGATACCAGTTGCTCGGTCTCTGTCTTACAGAAATCCTCAGCAGCGGTGGCGAGTCAAAGTAGTACGATTTTTGTCACTAACGCCACAACCCCCTATACCATCCGCATTAGCAAGGCTAAAAGCAGCCGTAACAGAAGTTGCCAGCTAGCCCGAGCACCGCCACTTAACCTCTAATCTAAATAGTTTGTATTCCCTTATTGGGACGAATTCGTGCCGGTCATTCGGCGCGTATGTTATTTTTTAGAGGAACGTGTTATGAAAAAGCTAGTTACTGTTAAGTTGCCCCTAGCAGCTTGCCTTATAGGTTTGTCCTGCAGTGCTTTCACGCAGGAAATGCAAGAAGTTATTGTTACATCATCGTTGATTGATGCCTCGTCAGACGAAATCTCAAACCCGCTGCATGTTATCAGTGGTGAATCTATTGCTACCGATGCCAGCCAAAGCATCGGTGCGAGCATTGATGGTTTGGTGGGTATATCCTCCAGTGATTATGGTGCCGCCGTTGGCCAACCCATTATTAGAGGTATGTCCGGTAGCCGGGTGAAGCTCCTCAATAACGGCAGAGTGGTCAGAGATGTTTCAGGTCTAGGACCGGATCATGGCAATGATGTTGATCTAAACAATATCGAGCAAATCGAAATTATCAGAGGGCCATCCTCTTTGCTTTATTCCGGCGGAACGATCGGAGGAATAATTAATGTCGTTGATAACACTATTGCTAGGAAAGACTTTGAAGAGTCAATATTTAAGCTAGGTTTGGAGACTCAGTCTGTCAATGATGGAGACTCCCATGATTTCTCGTACCAAAATAATCTTGGCGGCTTGAATATCAGCCTTGCCTACAAAGACTCCGAATTTGGTAACTTTGAAATTCCAAATGGTGCGGTGATTCATTCTGAGGAAGAGCACGAAGGCGAAGACCATGACGAAGAGCTCCACGGTGATGAAGATCACGAAGACGAAGGCCACGAGGAAGATCTAGGTTATTTGCCAAATTCTGATGTTGGATCTACCTCTCAGAGGTTAGGTCTCTCCAAGACCGGAGATTGGGGATATATTGGGCTATCTGTGATCGATACCGAAAGTCTATACGGCATTCCTTTTCATGGAGATAGTCACGAAGAGCATGGCGATGAGGATGAAGATGACCATGCGGATGAAGATCACCATGCCGATGAAGCTGACCATGATGACCATGAAGGCGAAAATGAGCACGAAGGTGAACGAATCTTCTCCAAAACTGAATCTAACGTCGTTAATCTAGAGGGTTCCTTCGTTGTAAATAATGGTTGGTTAACAAAAATTGATTACCAGTTCAGAGATTCCGATTACTCATTGACTGAGCAACATGCCGAAGAGGAAGGGCATGATGATGAAGAGCATGGGGATGAAGAGCATGGAGATGAAGAGCATGGCGACGAACATCACGAGGAAGGGCCAACAACCTTTAGCAATAATGCCAGAGAATATGGTGCAATTTTTGATTTGACCAATGACTCCCTGTCACAAAAAGTTGCCATAAATTTTGTTGACGAGAATATTTCTGTAATGGGCGATGAGGCCTTTATAAATCCAACGGAAACCAAAGAATTCACCCTTGGTTACTATCTGAGCAAAGACTTTGACTTATTTCATCTCGACTTTGGTGTTAGGCATGACCAAATTTCCAAGAAGGGTTCTGTCAGTCATGAAGAAGAACACGAGGAGGATGAAGATCACGAAGAGGATCACGCAGATGAGCATGACGAGCATGAAGCGGAACTAGAGTATTTTGATCGAGATATTAACAATACTAGCTATGCCCTGACTTTAAGCAGAGATATTAATGATTCAGTAGCGGTAAGTTTAGGACTGTCTTCTGTCGAAAGAGCGCCTTCAGCGGTAGAGCTGTTAATGAACGGCCCTCATCTGGCAACAGGTAGACTAGAAGTTGGCAATATCAACCTGAAGTCTGAACAGTCAAACAATATCGACCTGTCCTTCAATTATAGTAACGCAGGATTTTATGCTGGCTTGACCTTCTTCCAAAATAATGTGGATAACTATATCTACCTTATGGATGAGACTGAAGACGAGCATGATGATCATGGCGACGAAGAGCACCATGAAGGTTTGATTCTTGCCAATTACCTTCAGCAGGATGCCGAGTTTGACGGTTATGAAATGGAAATCGGCAAGACGTTTGAACTGACTCGTGGCGCTCTAACTCTTTCATTAGGAAGAGATTCTGTTTCAGGACAGTTTACAAACGGGGACAATATCCCACGCATAACCCCAGATAGAGATATCTATAAGGTTACCTATGTGGAAGATCAGCTTAGGTTTGTGTTGTCGCTCAAGGATGTATCAGCTCAGACTGACACGGCTGAAAATGAAACTGCCACCGACGGATTCCAAATGTTAAATCTGAATCTATCAAAAACAATTGAGACCAGCCCAGGACACGAGTTTACACTTTCAGTATTCGGTAAAAACTTGCTTGATGAAGTGGCTAGAAATCACAGCTCATTTGTTAAGAACGAGGTGCCAATGTCCGGTAGAAACTTGGGTATTCGGGCTAGTTACTCTTTCTAGAGAACTAGTCTTTCACCAATGCTCAGGGGTTGTACTTTTTGATCTGATATTAGGTCGACAAAGTCAACTCTTGAGCCATTTGTGATTCTGAGGAGTTTATTACCTACAAAAAAGGGACTTTTAACGAGTCCCTTTTTTGTAGGCAATAACACCGACCTTACACTCATTTTTAGGTGCGGCTGCGCTCGACCAAAGGCATCATAAATTGTCTCAAACTGGTTTTGAGCATTGACACTGCAGAGACTATTAATATGCAGTGAAAGCAGCACTTAGTTTACAAAATCCTCGAAGAATTCCCTCACCAGATGCTTTGATGCTGTCAGTTCTCGGCTGATGGCAACCTAGTCAGATAAGGTTTAGACTCTAAAAATAGAGAATAAACCAATTCTATCAAATCAGTACCTTGCAACCTCTTCAACCCTAACTTATTGGTTGTAAATCGCGATTATTTCTCCTTAAATTTTTTTGTGAGGCACTATTTGTGGCTTAACTGTTAACCCTTCTTGGTAGTGGCGGCTGCCTCTTACCTTTAGTGGGTAGCTCTATTGGGTAGCTCTATTGAGTAGCTTTCGTCATGCCCTGCAAAACATCCATTTAAGCCCTACCCTAAGCCTATTAGCTAGCTCCCTGAACAACAGCTATACCCTATCCCGACTTAGCCCCAGAATGCCCCCTAAGGATAGCTTTATTGGCCCGCAAAGATATCTTACCCATGAGGTTAGGTATAACGGAACTGTGTTATCTCTTAACTGGTGGTTTGAGTGGCCGACGGGCTTAGCTGGAGCATACTATAGCGGGCTGGCTTTGAGATAAGCTTTGATGACTGGGCATCGGTTGCGCCCGCGAATACTCACGAGGTCGACACCAAAGGGAGCCGAGCACCCAGCCATTTTGTACCTATTAACGGTAGATATACCAGAAACGAAAAAACCCCAGCGTTAGCAGGGGTTTAATCGGTAGCACTTGGCGGAGAAGGAGGGATTCGAACCCTCGATACGCTATTAACGTATACACCCTTAGCAGGGGCGCGCCTTCAGCCACTCGGCCACTTCTCCATAAACTTTTAT